>Ga0209476_10000595_pt1 | contig 24894 bp, 18 predicted proteins | sample KloWWTrecipitate_FD_187179 | JGI IMG/M metagenome (GOLD analysis project Ga0209476, IMG submission 187179) | Active sludge microbial communities from Klosterneuburg, Austria, studying microevolution and ecology of nitrifiers - Klosterneuburg... | ecosystem: Engineered > WWTP > Aerobic digester... | reverse complement strand
CCCACCACTGTGGGTTCGGAGCCTCGTACATCGGCCCGCACCGCGAGGCCGCCCGCCAGGTCGAACACCCCGACGGCCAGTTCGATCCAGTCCCGTTCGACTGTCGCTGCCGCACCCACCGGCACCGAGCAGCCGCCGCCGAGGACGTGCAGCACGGTGCGCTCGGCCGTGACGGCCCGACGCGTCTGGACGTCGTCGAGATCGGCGAGGAGTGCCTGGATGGCTTCGTCCTCGATCCGGCACTGCACGGCGAGGGCCCCCTGGGCCGGCGCCGGGATGAGATCGACCACGGAGAACACCTCGGTGATGTGTGCGTCGAGACCGAGGCGCACGAGGCCGGCGCGGGCCAGCACAATGGCGTCGAGGTCCCCCCGTCCAACGAGGTCCACACGCCTGGGCACATTGCCGCGCAGCGGCAGGAATTCCAGGTCCGGCCGGCGGGCGCGGAGCTGTGCGGTTCGCCGGAGGCTGCACGTGCCGAGGCGTGCGCCGGGGGGCAGGGCGGCGAGGGTGAGACCATCGCGCGCGACCAGCACGTCCTCCACCGGCCCGCGGGCCGGGATGGCCGCGATGGTCAGGCCGGCCGTGTCGGCCACCGGCAGGTCCTTGCAGCTGTGCACGGCCACGTCCACCCGGCCGTCCAGCAAGGCCTGCTCGAGCGCGGCCGTGAAGAAGCCGGTGCCCTCGACTTCCGAGAGCGGGACCTTGGCGATGCGATCGCCCGTGGAGACGATCTCCACCAGGTCGATGGCGATGTCGGGCCGGCGTTCGGCCAGACGCGAGGCGATGTGATGCGCCTGCCACATCGCGAGCGCACTGCCGCGCGTCCCGATCCGGAGCGCCTTCATGACGGCCCCCGCTGATCGAGGGCGAACAGGCGCCGCAGGTATTGCGTCTGGGTGGCGTCGAGTGGCACGTCCCCGGTTTCGAGCGTGGTCAGCGGCAGGGCCAGCACCTTGTCCAGCAGTCGGCGGCTCAGCCGGTCGAGGATCGCCGGGTCCACGGCCGCGCTCCCGCCGAGTTCCTCGCGAACCCGTTCCAACTCCGCGCATCGAATGCGTTCGATCTTGCGCCGCAGGTCCGAGACGAAGGGGCGCAGCGCGAGCTGGCGGGCCCACGCCTGCAGGTACTCCAGCTCCCGCGCAATCACGCGTTCTACCGCAGGCGCTTCGGCAGCGCGACGTTCGCGGTGTTCGGCGACGTGTCGCTCGATGGTGGTCAGGTCCAGCCGCACGAGGCCGTCCATCTCCACGGGCTCGAGCACCGGCGGCATCCCCAGGTCCACGATCACGAGCGGCCGCCCCGCGCGTAACGAAATGGCGCGGCTGAGGTCGCTCGCACGGACGAGGAACGCTGGCGTGGCGGCGGCGCCAATCACGGCATCGGCGCGAACCAGCTCGTCCGCCAGCGTCTCGAGCGCGACGGGCGTCGCGCCCACTGGCCCCGCGCGCTCCTCGGCGTGCTCCAGGGTCCGGTTGGCCAGCACCAGTTCCCTGACGCCGAGGGCGCGCAGATGTCGCGCGGCCTTCATGCCGGTCGCCCCGGTCCCGATCACCACCACGCGGCTCCGATCCAGCACGACCCGACTGGCCAGGAGCCTGACCGCGGCCGAAGCCACCGACATGGCCCCGACCCCAATCGAGGTCTCCGTACGGGCCAGCCGGCCGGTGCGAAGAGCCGCCTGGAACACCCCGGCCAGGAAGGCGCCGGCGCCGGTGCAGGCTTCCAGCGCCGCGCGCACCTGGCCGAGGATCTCGGCTTCACCGAGAACCAGCGACTCCAGACCCGCACAGACGCGAAACAGGTGATCCGCCGCGGCACGGCCGTCGAGACGCGTGGGCACGATGCCGTCAGTGCCAGCACCGGCGCCCAGCCGGTTCGCGAACCCTTCCATGACGACCTCATCGTCGCCCGGCGCGCGAGCCCGCCAGTACATCTCGGTGCGGTTGCACGTCGCCAGCACCACCGATTCGATCTCCCGGGCAGAGAGTGCCTGGTGCAGGGCCATTGCCGCATCGCCACCAACCGCCACATCCGAGAGGGCCGGCAGGCCGACGTTGCGATGGTTGAGAGTCAAGACGCGCAGGGCCGCAAGACCGCTGTGCGACGCCACCGTTCGGAAGTGCGCGTCGGCCGGAATGGTGGAACACACGCCCTGGTGCGGGCAAACGGTAGATGCCGACATCACGCTGCTGGAAGCAGCGTACGGTCAGCCGGCGCGCGGCACAATTCGAAACAGTACGGAGCGTCCTCCGTACAACTACGGAGTCGCTGAAGGGTCCACCATGCCCTCGCGGATGGCCACCTGGATGAGGATCGCCAGCGACTTCACCCCGAGCTTGTGCATGAGGTTCGCCCGGTGGGTTTCCACGGTGCGAACGCTGATGTCGAGCTCCCCGGCCACCTCCCTGCTCGACAGACCGCGGGCAAGCCCGGTCAGGACCTCGCGCTCCCGTTCGGTGAGCTGAGCAGACAGCGCCGCCCGGGGGCCGCCGCGGACCCGGCCCGCGAGCTGCTGCTGGATAGTCGGGCTGAAGTAGTTTCGGCCCGAGACCACGGCATCCACCGCAGCCACCAGATCCTGCACGGCCGAGTCCTTGAGCAGGTAGGCGTCCGCGCCGCCCTTCACCGCCTGGACCACGTACTCCTGCCCGGCGTGCATCGTCAGGACGATGATCTTCAGTGCCGGGCGCAGGATCTTGGCGGCACGGAGCACCTCGATGCCGTCGGTGGCCGGCATCTTGAGGTCCAGGACCAGCACGTCTGCCGCGATGTCGCGGATCAGGTCGAGCGCCCGCGAGCCATCGGAGGCCTCGGCCACGACCTCGATGCCGGGCTGGCCCTCGAGGATATGGCGGATGCCGCTGCGCACGAGCGGGTGGTCATCGGCGAGTAGCACCCGCACGTGCCGGCCGCTCACAGCAGGTCTCCGATGGGGACGTCGGCTTCGAGCCGCACGCCGCTCCCGGTGCGGCCGCCAATTGTCAGACGTCCGCCGATCGCCGTGACCCGCTCGCGCATGCCCAGCCATCCGGTGTGTGGACTCGCATCGTCGGCGACGCCGCGGCCGTTGTCCTCGATCGTCATGTGCACGCGGCGATCGTCGCTCAGAATCTGGACGCGGACTTCGCTCGCCCCCGCGTGGCGGGCCACGTTGGTCAGCGCCTCCTGGACGACGCGGTAGATGACCACCTCCATTTCCGGCGCCAGCCGGCGATTGGCGCCCTCGATGTCGAGAGGGACATCGATCCGCGTGCGGGCCGAAAAGTCCTCGGCGAGCGCGCGCAGCGCCGGTACCAGGCCCAAATCGTCCAGCACCGACGGCCGGAGCAGGTTGCTGACGTCACGCACCTGGGCGAGGGCCCGGCCGACAAGGGCGCCCGCTTCGTGCTTGCCCTCCAGCTCCAGCTCGATCTTCACGGCCGTCAGCACCTGACCCGCCTCGTCGTGCAGTTCCTGGGCGATTCGGCGCCGCTCGTCCTCCTGCACGCGGAGCATCAGGCGGGTCAGCTGCTCGAGCTCCGTGGATCGCTCGGCGAGCCGATCCCGCTCGTTGGCCAGCACGACGAACAGCAGGCCGAGACCGATGGCGAAGAGGAACAGCACGTCGGCGAAGACGCCGTAGAGGACCGCCGCACCGAAGCTGCGCAGCAGGGGATAGTCGAGGTGATGGAGTCCCCAGAGCATGAACACGCCGGCAAGCACGGGAGCGGCGCTGCTCGACACGCGCTCCCGTTCGCGCCAGAAGACGACGCCGGTCCACATCGTGACCGAGGCCAGGAGCAGGCTGGTCGTCACGCCAGCCACCATCATGCTGTGCATGCCGTAGATCGTGATCCAGGCCCATCCCACCGACAGGGGAACGGCCAGCGCATGGATGGGGCGCAGCACGAACCCGCGCGACATCTGCAGCGCCGCGGCGAGGAGCAGCAGCGCGCTGATGCCGGTGGCCGACTGGTGGAGGAACAGCCACAGCATGTCGCGCCGGACGAGGAACGCGGCCATGCACGCCAGTCGCACGACATAGACCGACCAGGCGAGCGCCCAGGTGAGGAAGAACGTGCCGCGCTGGCGCAGCCAGAGCACGTAGCAGGCGATGGCCATGATCGAGGTGACCACCGCCTGGAAGCCCAGGGCGCTGCATTCCACGAAGGTGCGATCGAGCATGGTGCTGGCTGCGTCCTGCATCATGGGACCGTCCGCTCGGCGCGTACCGACTCGAGCGCGTGGGCGGCCTCGCCGAAGTCTGCCCTCGGAGCGACCAGGCACGGCACTTCGAGGGTGGCGAGGGCCTCCGCGGTGGTGGGCCCGATGGCCATAACGGCCTCGAGCTGCTTCAGCGAGGCGACGCCCACCGCGCCGGCCAGCACGGCGGCGGCCCGCGGGCTGGCGATGACCACGGCGTCGGGCCGGGCGGTCGTCCAGTCGGCGGCGATCGCCTGAGTGTCCCTGGGGCACATGCGATAGGCCTCGACCTCGTCGACGCGCGCGCCGGCGCCACGCAGGGCCTCGATGAGCGTCCGCCGTCCACCAGGTGTGGTTGCTACGAGCACACGACGATCATGCCACTCCGCCGCCCGATCCAGCACCTGCCACAGGGCTTCGGCCCCGTCGCCTTCGGCCACCAACGGTGCCGGATGGGCCCCGGCCCGAATCAGGGTGTCGCCCGTCCGTCGGCCCACCGCCGCCGTGCGAACGCCGCGGGGCCACGGGGCCTGGCGTGCCGCAGCCAGCGCCCGTACCGCTCGCGCGCTGGCGCAGATCACCCAGTCGAAGTCCTCCAGGCGCGCGGCGACCGATGCCACCCGGTCGGGGCGATCCGCGGGGCGTTCCTCGAGCACGGGGCAGAACACCGGCCGAAAACCGCAGGCGGCGAGCGCGCTGGCGAGCGGACCGCCAGGGCCTTCGTCGTGGGTGACGCAGACGCGCCACGGTTCAGGCGCTCGGGGTGTCATGGCCGTCCGAGTGTAGCCTCGCTGGCAGGGCGACGGCATCGATATCGATCCTGTTACCGTCGGGTGGCGGCCCACATCTCGCGTTGATGAGAACGGCAGGCGCACGGCACCGACCGACGCGGTGGGTTGAGCCCGCCTCAAGCCAACGCACTGCAGAGGGTTACGCGCGATGCGAAAAGTGGTGCGCCCGGCAGGATTCGAACCTGTGACCTTTGGCTCCGGAGGCCAACGCTCTATCCAGCTGAGCTACGGGCGCACTCGGGGAACAGCCGCGGCACTGGAGGCCCGACCGCCGGCTTTGCCGCCGTCGGGATCTCAGGATGATTCCGACCGCGGTGGACCGAAGAAGTAGTCTAGTCCAGCCCGGCCGGAATTTCCACCATCGCCAGTCTGAAGACGCCGGGACTGAAGTCCCGGCGCTCCGTCTCACGTCCCGGCGCTCCGTCTCACGTCCCGGCGCTCCGCGACCGGGTATGGAGGGCCGGGACTTCAGTCCCGGCCTCCGCGCGCCAGGTTGGTCAGGCCTCCGCGCGCCAGGTTGGTCAGGCCTCCGCGCGCCAGGTTGATCAGCTGATTGGTCGAGGCATCATGTCCGGCGGTGTCTGCCTCCGCCGCCAGGTCCGCGTCGATCCGCTTCGCCAGCTGCTTGCCCAGCTCCACACCCCACTGGTCGAAGGAGTTCACGCCCCACACGGCGCCCATCGTGAACACCTTGTGCTCGTACATCGCCAGCAGCATCCCCAGGGTACGGGCATCGAGCTTCCTGTAGACGATGGTGGTGGAGGGCCGGTTGCCTGGGAACACCTTGTGCGGGACGAGCCGCTCCAGCGCTTCGCCCTCGAGGCCCTGGCCCGCCAGGTCCGCGCGCACGGACGCCTCATCCTTGCCCCGCATCAACGCCTCGGTCTGGGCGAAGCAGTTGGCCAGCAGCAGCCGGTGGTGATCGCCCAGCGGATAGGGCGACTCGAGACCCACGAGGAAGTCGCACGGCACGACGCGGGTGCCCTGATGGAGGAGCTGGTAGAACGCATGCTGGCCGTTGGTCCCCGGCTCACCCCAGACGATGGGACCGGTGCCAACGGAGACGGGCCGGCCGTGCCGATCCACGCGCTTGCCGTTGCTCTCCATGTCGAGCTGCTGAAGGTACGCCGGCAGCCGGTGGAGCAGTTGCTCGTACGGCAGCACGGCATGGGTGTCGAGCCCGAGGACGCTGGCGTACCAGACCCCGATCAGGCCCAGCACCATCGGGATGTTCTCCGCGATGGGCGCCGTCCGGAAGTGCTCGTCCATGGCGAAGGCGCCGTCGAGCATCTGGTCGAACTGCTCAGGCCCCACCGCCAGGGCGACCGGCAGGCCGATCGACGACCACACCGAATACCGACCGCCGACCCAATCCCAGAAGACGAACATCTGCTCGGGGCCGATGCCGAAGCGGCGCACCTCTGCGTCGTTGGTCGAGACGGCCACGAAGTGCCGGGCGATGTGCGCCTCGTCTGACGCAGAGGCCAGGAACCACTCGCGTGCCGTCCGCGCGTTGGTCATCGTCTCCTGCGTGGTGAAGGTCTTCGACGCAATCACGAACAGCGTGGTCCGCGGATCCAGATGGCGCAGCGTCTGCCCGATGTGTGCGCCGTCCACGTTGGAGACGAAGTGCAGGCGTGGGCCCTCTCCCGCGTACGGCTCCAGGGCCGCGGTCGCCATGGCCGGCCCCAGATCGGACCCGCCAATGCCGATGTTGACCACGTCAGTGATGCGGGCGCCGGTGTGGCCGGTCCACGCGCCGCCGCGTACCGCCCGGCTGAACGCGCCGGCGTGCGCGAGGGCTGCCCGCACGTCGGGCATGACGTCGCGGCCATCCACCATCACCGGCCGGGGGGAGCGATTGCGGAGCGCGGTGTGCAGCACGGCGCGGCCTTCGGTGGTGTTGATGGGGTCACCGGCGAACATCCGGTCGCGCAGCGACTCCACGCCAGTCGCCCGCGCGAGATCGATCAGCAGGCGCATGGTCTCGGAAGTAACGTGCGTCTTGGAGTAGTCCACCACGAACGCGTCGTGGCGGAGCGTGAACGTCTCGGCGCGTGTGGGGGAGTCGTGGAAGAGGGTGGACAGGGCCGGTGCGGGCGGTTGCGGGCGAATGCCGTCGGATGCAGCCGGTACGGTGGCTCCCACGCGCCAGGTGTCGGCGTGCGCGAAGAGGGGTTGCCATTCGGCCGGGATCGATTGCTCGTGGCGCCACAGACGGAAGCCGCCCTCGAACGCGCGGTCGTTGTTACCGCGGCGGACCCGGGGCGGGAGTTCGTCGAAAAGCCGCACGTTGCCGCCGCCCAGCACGACGTACTCCGCCGCTACGGCTGCCCGCAGGCGCTCGACGGTATCAAACACGACGTCCTTCCACGCCGCCTCGCCCAACGCCTGGAGCCCGTTCTGCCCGCAGTAGTCCTCGAAGGTCTTGTCGCGGTAGGGCAGGTGCGCCAGCTCGAGCCCCACCACGTGCCCCTCGTCTACGAGCGCGGTGCCCAGGCCGGAGCCGAGTCCGAGAAACAACATGCGCCCGCCCTCGTCGCTGCCGAGCGCCTGCATGGCCGCATCGTTGATGATCCGGGTCGGCACGCCGAGCGCGGCCTCGAAGTCGAACCCCACCCATCCGCGGCCGAGGTTCCACGGCTCGACCATGACCGCGCCTCGCAGCACAGGGCTGGGGATGCCGATGGCGGCCACGTCGTAGATCCACCCCTGCGTGTGGCCACGAATGCCCTCCACCAGCCGATCCGGCGTGAACTCGTCTCCCGAGTCGAACTTGCGGGGCTCGGTCTCGCCCGTGACGAGCAGCTTCACATGGGTGCCACCCACATCGACGACCAGAACGCGCATATGCCGGCCAGCATACCCGAAGGATTGCAGAGAGCGATCCACCGACGGGCCGTCACCAGTCGTCCATCGCCAATGGACGGCCTCCTGCGCTATCCTGCCTCCAATGTCTCTTCTGGACGCGCTCAAGCGCCACACGGTCGTCGTGGCCGACACCGGCGACATCGAGGCCATCCGGCAGCACCAGCCGCGGGACGCCACCACCAACCCATCCCTGCTGTTGAAGGCGGCGCAGCAGCCGCAGTACCGCACGCTGGTGGACCGGGCTCGCGGCGAGGCGCAGGCTCTGGCCCTGCCGGCGGCCGCGGCGACCGCTGCGTTCATGGACCGGCTGGCCGTCGCGTTCGGGTGCGAAATCCTGCAGATCATTCCCGGACGCGTCTCGACCGAGGTGGACGCGCGCCTGAGCTTCAACACCACCGGCACAATCGCCAAGGCTCGCGAGTTGATCGAGCTGTACCAGGCCGCCGGCGTGGATCGCGCGCGGGTGCTCATCAAGGTGGGCAGCACCTGGGAGGGCATCAAGGCGGCCGAGGTGCTCGAGCGCGAGGGGATTCACTGCAACCTGACGCTGCTCTTCAGCTTCGCTCAGGCGGTGGCCTGTGCCGAGGCGGGCGTGACGCTCATCTCCCCCTTCGTCGGGCGCATCTACGACTACTACCGCAAGGCCCGCGGCGCGGAAATTCCCATCGACGAGGATCCCGGCGTGGAATCGGTCACGCGCATCTACCGCTACTTCAAGAAGTACGGCTACCGTACCGAGGTGATGGGCGCCAGCTTCCGCCGCGTGGAACAAATTCTCCGGCTGGCCGGTTGCGATCTGCTCACGATCAGTCCCGACCTGTTGCAGGAACTGGCGGGCAGGGAGGGCGACCTCGAACCCGCGCTCACCGTCGAGGCGGCCCGCGCCAGCAGCGAACCGGAGATCGCACTCGACGAGAAGGGCTTCCGCTGGCTGCACAACCAGGATCCGATGGCCGTGGAGAAGCTCTCCGACGGCATCCGCCGCTTCGACGCCGATGCGCGGAAGCTGGAAAAATGGCTCGGGGGGACGGCGTAGGCAAGCCTTCCGCGGTCTCATCGCGGCCGGTCAACGGTAGCGCTACAATACCGGGACGTTCGGCAGGTCCCCCACACGAGTAGGAGCCGTTCCGAACGCCATTGGAGGCCGCGATGAAGGCGTTACGATTCGTGATCGCCCTGTTGTGCGTGCTGCTCGCGATCGCCGGCGTGTCCGCCCAGGGCGCCACCCAGCAACCCCCGGCCGGCCCGCAGCCAACGCCGCCGCCAGACGAGCCGGAAGTTCCGGTCTACGTCGAAGCCGTGGTCGTGACGGCGTCGAAGGTGGAGCAGCAGATCGTCAACGCCCCCGCCACCGTATCGGTGGTCTCCTCGGACACCATCCAGAGCTCGCCCATCAACAACTTCGCCGAACTGCTCCGCGAAGTGCCGGGCATGAACATCAGCCAGACGTCGGCGCGCGACTACAACATCACGATGCGCGGCGCCACGTCCACGCTGGCGACCTCGCAACTGGCACTGCTCGATGGCCGCAGCCTCTACCTCGACTTCTTCGGCTTCATCGCCTGGGACCTCGTGCCGGTCAACGCCTTCGAGCTCAAGCAGGTGGAGGTCATCCGCGGCCCCGCGTCGGCCATCTGGGGCGCCAACGCGCTCAACGGCGTCATCAACTTCATCTCGAAGACCCCGCGCGAGCTCGACAGCAACAACCTGACCATCAGTGCCGGCGGCTTCAACCGGAATCCCGCCAACGGCCAGGACCTCGACACCGGCAGCCTCTACTCGGTGAACCTCACCCACGCACAGGCGGTGAACGACCGCTGGGCCTATAAGGTGTCGGCCGGCTACTTCACGTCCGATGCCTTCGCCCGCCCCACCGGGTTGATTCCGAACGGCACGGGCACGTCGTACCCGGCTTCTCCAACCAGGGGACCTCACAGCCCAAGTTCACCGGCCGCGTCGACTACGACGATTCGCAGGGCCGCTTCAAAGTGGTCGTGGAGGGGGGCTACTCGGGCACCGACGGCATCATCCACACGGGCATCGGCCCGTTCGACATGACGGGCGTCAACCTCAGCTACGGGACGATGCGCTACTCGCGCGGGACGTTCAAGTTCAACGTCTTCACGAACATCCTCGACGGCAACGCGAACGGCCTGCTCGCCGTCGGCACCGACGGCCGCCCGATTCCCTTCGCCTTCAAGACCCAGACCTACGACGTGGAACTGGGCGACGTGAAAACGATTGGCACGCGTCAGGTCGTCAGCTACGGCGGCAACGCCCGGCGCAACAACTTCGACCTGTCGATTGCTCCCCGGGGCAACAGCCGGACCGAGGTGGGCGCCTACGTGCAGGACGAGATTTTCATCAACGACAAGTTCCGCTGGAACGTCGGTGCGCGCGTGGACAAGTTCGCCAACATCGACAACGCGGTGTTCTCGCCGCGCACGGCGCTGATTTTCAAGCCGCAGGCCAACCACGCCATCCGCGTCTCGTTCAACCGCGCCTTCCGCGCGCCGTCGCTCATCAACAACTACCTCGACACCACCATCATCAACCAGTTGAACCTGGGCCTCGTCAATCCGGCGTTCGCGGGCCGCGTGTTCAATTTCCCCGTGGCGGCGGTCGGCAACGAGGACCTGGTGCAGGAGAGCACCAGCGCCGTGGAGTTGGCGTACACCGGTGTCATCAACAACCGCGCTACCGTATCGGCGGCGGTCTACTGGACGAAGAACACCGACGAGATATTCTTCACCCAGGTGGGCCGCTACCGTGCGACCAGTCCGCCGCCGGGCTGGCTCAACGCGCTGTCGCTGTTGCCGCCGGCCCAGGCCCTGGGCGTGCTCGAGGTCCTGCCGCCCTCGTGCCTGAACCTTCCGGCCGGCTCGCCCTGCACGGCCGGCGGACTGCCCTCGGAGTTCAGCTATCGGAACCTGGGCGAGGTCATCAACAAGGGCATCGAGCTGGGCGTCGACGGGGCGGTCAACCAGTCGCTCAACGTCTTTGCGAACTACTCGTTCCAGGCCCAGCCCGATCCGGACTTCGACCTCTCAGAGGTGAACCTGCCACCGCAGAACCGCGTGAACCTGGGCTTCAACTTCACCCAGGGGCGCTATACGGGGAACATGTCCTATTCGTGGGTGGACGACGCCTTCTGGCAGGACGTGCTCGATGCGCGCTTCCACGGCCCCACCAAGGCCTATTCGCAGGTCAACGGAGCGTTCGGCCTGCAGTGGCTGGGCGAGAAGCTGATTACGACGGTCAAGGTCATCAACCTGTTCAACGAGGACATCCAGTCGCACGTCTTCGGCGACATCCTGAAGCGGCAGGTGATTGGCGAGATGAGGGTGACCTTCTAGCCGTCACGGTGCAGCCGCTCGATGGCGGCCAGCAGGTCGGCGCCCTCGTCCGCCCGCAGGGCCGACCAGAGGTCGCCCACCTGCGCCAGCCGGTCGGGCATGTCGGCCATGGTGAAGTCCTGCGGTGCGGGGGCGCCATCCACTTCCGTCCAGGTGAGCGGCGTCGACACGCCCGCAAAGCTGCTGGCCCGCGCGCTGTAGGCACACGCCAGCGTCTTGCCCTGGATGTTCTGCAGGTAGTCCACGTAGATCGTCTTCTGCCTGCGCTTGCCCACCATGCGCGCCACGGTTGCCGCCTTCGGATGCTGCGAGGCGACGATAGTGGCGACAATCTGGCAGAACAGGAGGCCGGCGGAATAGGGCGTGCCTGGCGGGAGCGGAATGAAGATGTGGAGTCCTTCGGAGCCCGATGTCTTCGGATACCCGCGGACGTTGACGCGCGCGAGCACGTCGCGCACCCAGCGGGCCACGTCGAGGACTTGCGTGAAGGTGGCGCCGGGCTGGGGATCGAGGTCGATCGCGACCTGATCGGGCGTCTCCAGCGCGTCCATCGTCGAGAACCAGGGATCCATGGAAATCGACGCCAGTTGCGCCATGTACAGGAGGGTCTTGAGCGATCCGCCCACGAGCCGCGCCGGTACATCGTCGTCGGGCAGCGTCTCGACGCGCACGCCGGGCGGCACGGGCTTGGGCGCGCGGTGCTGATAGAAGGACTTGCCGTCGACGCCGTTGGGGAGGCGCTTCATGACGAGCGGCCGGTTGTCGACGACGGGCAGAATGACGGGTGCCGCCCAGGCATAGTAGCGGAGCAGATCGCCCTTGGTATGCCTCGGCGCCGGCCAGAAGACCTTGTGGAGATTCGTCACCTCCAGGCTGTCGCCATCGGGCAGGACGATTGGTCCGTTCTTGCGCGTGCGCTCGAGGACGGAGAGTTGATCGATGAGGGTGGAGGTGTCGCCGGGGCTGAAGCCCCGGCGCTCCGTACGGCTGGCGCCCCGGCGCTCCGGACTGGTCACGCCGGGGCTAAAGCCCCGGCGCTCCGGGCCCCGGCGCGCCGTCCTGCGGGTACGGAGCGCCGGGGCTTTAGCCCCGGCGACAGCCCCGGCGACGCCGGCTTCAGCCCCGGCGTGACCAGCTCTGGCACCTGGGCTCGCGCCGGGTGTCTTGTCGTCGCGCAGTCCCAGATAAGCAGGGTGCCGGAGCCGTCCCTCGTCGGTCATCTCGGTGTAGCGCACCTGGGCGACGAGCCGCGGCTCCACCCAGCGCGCGCGGCGGGCGAGCGAGGCGGGCGTGTCTGCAACCGGGCTCGCGTCGCGGGCGAGCGGCTGCAGCAACCTCCACAGCCGTTCGATCTCGGCCTCGCTGAAGCCGGTGCCGACATCACCCACGTAGTCGAGGCCGAGTGACGGGTCGTCTGGGTCGATCGGCCGGCCCAGGATGAGCGCACCGAAGCGGGCCCTGGTTCCCCGGGGCGCCGTATAGCCGCAGACGATGAAGTCGTCCACGTTCTGGATTTTGAGCTTGCGCCATTCCGCGCTTCGCTTTCCGGCCCGATAGGGCGCGCGCGCGGATTTCACGAGCAGCCCCTCCCATCCCTCCTTCACGGCACGGTCGTAGAGCGCTCGTCCGCTCCCCGTCACCTGCTCGCTCAGGCGCACGGTGCCATCTTCAAATGGATGGGCGGCGGCCAGCGCCTCGAGCGCGCGGCGGCGTTCGACCAGGGGCAGGCCGCGAAGGTCGTGCTCGTTGAGACGCAGCAGGTCGAAGACGATGAGAGCCGCGGGTTGTTCGTCCGGCGGCAGGATGGCTTTCGAGGAGCGGAAGCCGGGCACGCTCACATTGATGCGGTGCTGGAGGCGCTCAAAGCCCTGTGGCCGGCCGTCGCGGCCGAGCGCCACCACTTCGCCGTCGAACACCACGGTGCCGTCGAGCCTGCGGCCCCAGGATTCCAGCGCGGCGACGATGTCGGGGAACTGGGCGGTCTTGTCGTTGCCGTTGCGCGACCACAACCGGCCGCGAGGCCGCTGGCCTCCGGCAACCTCGACGATCGCGCGGATGCCGTCGTACTTCGGCTCGAAAAGCAGCCCCTCGCCTTCGAGCGGCGGCGCGGGCGATCCGCCCACCGCGAGCATGGGCCTCAGCTCACGCGCGTCGAACACGGGGGAGCCGGCCCTGGTGAACGCAAATCCGGTGGATCAGGCCCTCACGCATACCTGTCCTCGAACCAGGGCTCTGCCGAGTTCGAATAGCCCCGTACTTCCCAGAAGCCTGGTTGGTCCGTCGCCAGGAACTCGATGCGGCGAATCCACTTGGTGCCCTTCCAGGCGTAGAGCTTCGGCGTGATCATTCGACACGGCCCGCCGTGCTCGCGGGGCAGGGGGGCGCCCTCCCAGGTGTGCACGAGCAGGACGTCATCTTCGACGGCGCGTGCCAGCGGCAGGTTCACCGTGTAGGAGATGCGCGTGCCGGGCATGCAGTCATAGCCCGTGCAGAGCACGAACGCCGCCTCAGGCGCCGGCACGGCCAGTTCCGCCAGCGTGCGAAAGCGGACTCCACCCCAGCGATTGTCCATCCGGCTCCAAGCCGTGACGCAGTGGAAGTCGCTCGTGTCCTCCACCTGCGACAGCGCCATGAATCCATCCCAGTCGAAGACGACGGGGTTGTCGCACAGTCCGGCAACTTCGAGCCGCCAGTCGGCGGTCGAGACCGCTGGCACGTCTCCCAGGTCCAGCACCGGCCAGTTCGGCACCTGGCGTTGGCCGGCCGGCAGCTTCGGCATCCCGTGACGGTTGGGGTCGCCCGTGCCGGACGGAGACGAGCGAGCGAAGGCTTCGGGCCGCTCGGCGCCGAGGGCGCGTTGGCGCTCCACGTACCGCAGCCGCTTGTCGACCAGCGAGTCTGCCATGCGAACAGTCTACGCGTGATGATGCCCGCGCCTGCCTCCGGCGCGGTTAGGGCGGCGCAGGAACTGCCCGCCAGAGCACGGCCCCCGTGAGGGGGAAGGTGTCGAGCCTGGTGCCGCTGCCGAGAGCCGACCCCCCGCGGACGAAGAGGTAGTCGAATGGAGGCCACTCGTCCGGCACCACCTCGACCGTGTAGCTCGTCGCGGCCGTGGACAGGCGCTCCGCATAGTAGCGGGCCGCCGGGTAGAACATCCACTCGACGCCGACGCGCAGCCGGGCCGGTGCCGTCACGTTTGCTCCGGCGTCGCGGGCCATGGCCTCGAACAGGGCCGGGGTGTCGCGGTCATCCGGCCAATCGAGCGTGCCCGACAGGTTGGCCGTGTTGACGAAGTGCCCCACGCCGAGCGTGGCCAGGAGCACCATCGCCAGCGTCGACGCCACCCGGAACGCGCCGCCCAGTCGGGCGATGGCATCGCCGGCCTGCGCCAGGAACAAGAGCACCAGCGGCACCAGCGTCAGCGCCGTGCGCCCCGTCAGGTAGCGCGTGCCGAGCCAGCGATGCTGCGCCACGATACCCACCGAGACCAGCACGAGCACGCCCCACGTGGCAATCGCGGGCCGCCAGCCCGCGCCGGCGCGCGCACGACGGCTGGCGAGCAGGACGACCGGGACGGCCGCCGCCACCAGGCCAAGGCCAACGAGCACCGCCCGGACGAGTCCTTCCGGGAGGGGCACGCCGTAGGCCGTGCCTTGCAGCAGGGACGAGAACGTGTCGGCGACAAGTCCCGTCGTGCCGCCGAAGTACAACTGACCGTTGCGCTGGAGGAGGTAGGCAGGCGCGGCCGCGAAGCTCGCCACGACCAGCAGCGCGGCCGAAGCGGCGTCAACCCCCGCCGCCGGCACTCCCGGCCGCCGCCTGAGCCATGCGGCGAGGCCCAGGAGCACCGCGGCCAGCGTCATCAGGCCGGCCATCACGAGGGCGGTCCTGGCGGCGGTCAGCAGGCCATGCCGGAGGTTGCCCGCCCAGTTGATGGCCCGGGCCGTGGCGGCGTGTCCCGAGAGTGGCGCGCCAAGCGCGGCACTCGACACGAGCACGCGCTCGCCGTCCGCATCGTGCACCTCCCACGGGCCGTCCGTCCGGCGATCTCGCCGGAACACTCGCTCGCCGATCGTCACGTCGAGCGCGGCGAGGTTGCGATCGACCGACACGGGCAGGGTGACGCGTAGTCCCCAGGCATCGCCTAGCTCGCCCGTTCGCCACGTGCCGTCTGGTCCGCGATCCAGCTCGCGCAGCCGATCGCGCGCATCCACGCGGAACACGCGGATGGACGAGGCCTCGTCTTCGAAAAGCCCGGCAACCCGTACCGCCACAGGAGTGAAGAGCGACTGGTCGAGCACCTTCTCACGTGAGATCACCGCCGCACTGAACGCCGTCGTCAACAGCGCCCACGCCGCCAGCGTGCGCCATGACCAGCGCATACGGGCCGCCGGGAGCGCAGCGGCACCGAGCGACCGCCACGCTCCGAAGCCAAGCCGCAGGCTCACGACCGCCACGACGGCGAGAAACGTGGTGATGGCGGCGAAGTTGGCGGAGACGGCCGCCGCCCCGAGGCCAACGCTCCACACGCACGCGCGCCGCGCGGCCGGCGCGTCGGGCGGGTGCGCCATCCACGCGCCCAGCATCAGCACGCTGCCGAGAACGAGCGCCAGCGCGAGGCCGTAGCCGCGGCTGAGGGCGAGGTAGTCCATCACATAGGGATTGGTCGTGAGCAGCAGCATCCCTGCCAGTCCGACTGCCGCGTCGCGAGCGCCGCGGGACACGGCCGCCGCGCACGCCACGTATCCCGCTCCGGCCGCCAGGCTCGGCAGGCGCAGCGCCCACGTGTCCGCGCCAAAGAAGGCGTGCGACAGCCGCGACAACACCGAGTTGAGAAAGTGATTGGTGGCGACGTTGAAGTCGAAGAGCGCCATGGGTCCGGCCGCCACGTAGCTGAAGTAGGACGCCGCTTCGTCGTAGGTCAGCGGTACGTGAATGGCCCGCGTCACCAGGTAGCCCAGGGCCGCGAGCGCGATGGCGGCCGTTGCCAGGGTCCGGACCGTGGTGCTCGTGCGGTCCGACATCACCGCGGGGACCACGACGGAGCCCGATCGTCGCCGCGTCCGGTCGTCAGCCGGTAGGCCGCTGCATCCGGCCCGAGGCTCATCAGGATTAGATCCCAGCCGGAGAGGTCGCCAGCGGCGGCTCCGGAGGCCACCAGCCATTGGCCGTCCGGCGACCACGCCGGATCGGCGAGCTCGTCGAGCCCCGCGACGGCGAGCGACGTGACCTCGCCCGATGCCGGGTCCAGTACCTCGACAAACGTGCCCGCCCTCCTCAGCCGCGTGTAGGCCAGGCGCCGGCCATCGGGAGACCAGCGGGGACGAGCAGCGCCGTCGGGGACGTGCGTGAGCAGGCGCGAGACGCCGGAGTCCATGTCCTGCAGCGCGATCTGGAGCCCGCCGGTGGTTCCACGCGTGTAAGCCAGTTGTCGGCCATCGGGCGACGGCTCCGGCATCAGGGCGCGTTCGGGTTCGTGCGACACGCGTGCCCTGGGGCGGCCATCGAGCCACACGCGAAAGATCGCCTGGGTCCCGTCCCGCTCGCTCGCGTACAACAGGCTCTCGCCGCCGGGCATCCAGGCCGGCTGCCGGTCGAAGGCCATCCGGCCTTCGACCGGAAGAACCTCGCCCGTGCGGGTGTCGGTGACCGCCAGCCCGTAGGTGCGCGAGTCGAACCGGGTCGTGGCAAAGGCCACGTGCGTACCGTCCGGAGACCAGCTGGCATCTTCGTCTCGATGATCACGTCCGGTCGTGAGGGCGGTGACCGCGCCGGAGCCGAGGTCCAGGATGTAGAGCTTGTCCCGGCCTTCTCGATCGGACTGGAAGACCAGCCGCCCGGAGAGCCCCTCTGGCCGCACGGTGACGAGCGGCAGTCCGGCGGGGAGCGCCACGTCCGCCTGCACCGCCGCCGCGGAGGCACCGCGCACGCCGCCGTCATCCGGGTCGGGCGCGGGGCGGCAGCCGGTCGCGGTGCACAGGCCGAGCCACGCCAGCACGACGAGGCACCGCCATCGTGGGGGTGGTGGCATGGGCGTTCAGCTCTCCGACGCGCGCACCCAGACGGAGATGGAGGCGCCCACCTTCCCGACGTTCGAGTACACCGGGTCGATGAACAGCCCGCTCGCGAGGAACGAGAGCACGCCGCCGTTCCATTGATGGGCCACGAACTGCTCGACGTACCCGGCCTCGGCCAGCGATGTCTTCACCGCGGACTCGGAGGGCTGGCCCGGGCGCCCGAACCAGCTCTGGTTGAACACGATCGCGTCCGGCGCCCACTCCAGCAGCTCCGCCGCAGAGGCTCGTGGAACGAGACGGTGCTGGTAGGGGTAGAGATTGGGGAGATAGATGGCCGTGCCGACGCCCAGCACCAGTGGGTCCGCCGGAAGGTTCGCCTGCATCCACGTCTCGGCCTGCACCCGCGTATCCCCGGCCAGCCGGATGTTCAACGCGACCGCTGGCGCCAGAAGCGTGACGACGAGCGCTGCGGTGGCGGTCTGCTGTGCTCGCGCGGACGGCAGCATGCCCACCAGCCAGTCGAAGCCGCGCGCCGCGAACAGCACGACGACCAGGACGACGCCCAGCAGGAAGCGATCGTAGATATAACCGACAACGCCGACGAAGGTGAGCAGGTAGCTCACGGGCAGGATTGCCAGGCAGAGCAGAGCGGTGCTGGTAGACGAGGCGCTGATCGCCGCGCCCAGGCCGAGTGTCGCACCCACGGCGACCAGTGGTCCGACGCTCAGGCCGAGAAGCGCGAGGGTCGTCGCGGCGAGGTGGGCAACCCCCGCCGGCGTCGCCGGAAACATCTGAAACGGCGCCGAGCCCTGCCCCAGGATCAGCCGGACGTGCGCGCGTACGCCGTCGAGGTTCCACCACACACCGGCCAGCACGCTGTAGACCAGCAGGCACGTCAGCAGGCCGCCCCACAACCTCCGATCGAGGATTGTGCCGCCCAGGCGAGCGGGCCACGAACCGAGCGGGGACGAGTCGCGCCAGGCCAGCCAGAGCAGCACGATCGCCGCACCCGGGAAGAAGCCGTACGCCTGGTCTTTCGTCGCGATCGTGGCCGCCGCGGCCGCGCCGAGCAGCACGTGGTCCCGAAGGGTCCGACTCGACATGGCCCGGACGAAGGCCAGGGCGACCACCACGAGCCAGAAGAGGTAGGCGATGTCGACGTTGGACGTCTTGCTGTAGAAGGCGAAAAGCGGAATGCCCAGCAGGCACAGCGGCGCCAGGACCCGCCCTCGGGCGTCCATGGTACGGCCGGCCAGCAGCGCCGTGCCGACCAGGACCAGGTGGGCCATGACCACCGTGACGCCTCGATTCAGGGCGTGAACCATCTCGTGGACCGCCGGGTCTCGGAGGCTGAGCCAGTTCCACTGTGCCATGGCGGTGACCGGCAGGTTCACGAGACCAAGGATGTAGAAGTGGAGTGGGGGGTAGAAGTGATACCACCCATGATGGAAGCCATCGATTGCCGCCAGGAGGCTGTCCCTGGGTGCGACCTCATCAGGCACCCAGCCACGCCATGGGTGAAGTCCCAGCGTGACGTTCATGGTCACGATTGGCGCGGCCACCATCAGCAGTACGGCCAGCGGGCGCCAGCCCAGCGCGCTGAGGATGGAACCGCCGGTGGCATATGAGAGGATGCCCACCCCCGCGCCTGCCAACCCGGCCAGGATCCACAACGACCAGGCCACCGCGACGCGCTTCGGGTAGTGCATGGCCTTGTCGATGCGGCGGAACAGCGGCGGCGGGTCGGTGTTGGCAACCGCGTAGACCGGCCTGAACTCCTCGCGCGAGGCCGGTTGCGCCCACGAGAAGCGGAGCAGCGCTTCGCCGCCGTGCTGCGCGTAGCGGAGGCGAAAGGGATGCAGGCCGCTGGTCAACCGTACGGGCACCGCCATCTGCTGTTCCCCGACAAAGGCGAGGCGGTCGATCAGGTTCTGATCTCCAACCCACATGGCCGCACCATCGTCCACGCGGAGGCGGAGGCGGTGCACGCCGGATTCCTCGACGACGAGCAGGCCGGCCCACTCGACGATGAACGGCTGCCTCGGGTCGAGGCCCGCGGCGGTGGCCAGGCCAGCGGGGTCGAGCGCGCTGTCGGTGGTCACTCGCACGGGTATCGTGTCGCCGGGGCGGAACACCGACGCCACCATGGCTCTCGGGGGCAGCCGCGTGACGGCGTAGTTCAGGGCCCAGGCCGAGACGGGAACGAGCGCAAGGCCCAGCAGTACCCAGAGACTGGCCAGGGGATGGCGTGCCAGCAGGCGCCTGAGCGATCCGGGGCCCGCACGACCGAGTTCACTCTGGGGAGGTTGGCGATCGTCTTGGACCACGCCGCAGGCGAGTATATGGCGAATGGCGGACGAGGCCGCCGCCTATTGGACGCTGCCCCGAACCGGGAAGACCGACGAGATGGCCTGGTGAAAGACCTGGGCCATCAGTTGGTAGCCGGCCGATGTGGGGTGAAGGCCGTCGCCGCCCATCAGCGACCGGTTGTTCCCGAAGGCGGCATAGACGTCCACGATGTAGACATTCTGCAGGCCCGACACCAACTGGCGCACTTCGTTGTTGAACGGCACGATCTTGTCGGCCGAGTTCTCGCGAATTCGACCGTCGGCGGGATCCACCGAGTAATAGGTCTGCGGCATCGTGGCGACGAGCACCGTGCAGTTGAAGAGTCGCGCGGTCTGCACCAGGCTCAGAACGTTGCCGGCCACCTGGTTCAGCGGCACGCCGAAGTTGAGGTCGTTGATGCCTTCGAGCAGCATCACGACCTGAGGACGATGGAAGGCGAGCACGCCCGGCAGGCGATCCACGCCCTCGCGCGCGGTCTCGCCAGGAAAACCCATGTTGACCACCGTGAAACTCTGGGGCGCGTGGTACTGAGTGAGCATCGAGCGCAGCAGCGTCGGGTAGGACCCTGGTTCGTCCAGGATCAGGAACGCGCCGTCGAACGAGGACAGCACGCCGTAGGTGATGCTGTCGCCGAAGGCCAGGAACTTCGTCGCACCCAGGGCCTGCGGAGGCGTGGGCACCAGCGCGGACGGTACGGCCGGAGGCTGGTCGGAGGCGGCCCCCACGATGAACGAGCCGGGACCTGGTGCCTGGGAAGACGGCGATGTTGGCGTTGCCGAACAGGCGACGAGTGCCAGGGTTGGTACCAGTGCCGCCACCAGCCACCGACCGGCGCGGCGAGCAGGCGCGTGGCCCGCAACGTATTGCATCAGGCTACTCTACCGGGAAGAACGTGCCCCGGCAACGGCGCTACGAGACCGGCGTGCAGCGTCCGAACCTTGATGGCCGTCGGTGTCAAGCCCGCCGCGTCGCCGAGTCGTCGGACCAGCGCAGGCGGTTCCACCTCCAGCTTCCATTCGTCGGCACGGGCGCCCAGCGCCGCGAACGCGTGCACCCACTCGGGCCACCACGGCACGGCGCTCGTGGCCAGCGGCTCGAGGATCAGCACGCGATGGCCGGACCGAACCGCGTCGAGGAGTCGCGGGAGAAGCAAGGCGCGCTCGGCGTCCGGCAGCTCGTTGACGAGGTAGCTGGCCACGATGAGCGAGGGGCGCCGGGGACCGCGCAGACGGGCGGCGCTGCCGCGCGTCACCGTGCCGCTCAGGCCGAACGCCGCGTAGGTGTGCCGCGCTTCGGCCAGTGCCCACGGGTGGGTGTCGAAGCCGAGGATGGTGCGCGCCCCGATCGTCACGGCGGCCGCCGCGCCGGCGGCGCCCGTGCCGCAGCCCAGGTCGACGACGGCATCCGGGCCGACCGCGTCGATCGCCGGCGCAAGCCCCTGGAGGACCTGTGTCGTCGCGAGAAAGTGCAGAGGCCCGTAGTAGAGCGCAAACGCGGCCCGCTTGCCCGCGCCGTCCAGCACGCGGTGCGCGGAGAGCGCGGTCTGCCGGCGCTCGACGTAGGCCGAGGAGAGCGCGCGGAGCGCCCGCGAGACCTCGACGAACTGCAGGTCGGCCAGGTGGCGCGCCTCGAGGCGCGCCATCCACGGAGTCAGATCGGCAGCCATCGACATCATCTCGGGTGCGGACATTCGGAGGCGAGCCTGGACGCTGGAGAGCCGGTTACGGGGGAGGGGAAAGTGGGGTGAGTGACGGGGATCGAACCCGCGACAGCCGGATCCACAATCCGGAGCTCTACCACTGAGCTACACTCACCGTCCGTCGATCGAACCTCGAAATTTTAGCATGATCCCGCTGCTGCCCCCTGGCGCACCATTTCCGCCGGTCGACCGCGCGCTCCGACATCCCGATGGACTGCTGGCCGCCGGCGGCGACCTGTCGGTCGAGACGCTGGTGCGCGCTTATGCGCGAGGCATCTTCCCCTGGTACAGTCAGGGCGATCCCATCTTGTGGTGGTCGCCCGATCCTAGAACGGTACTGCCCTGTGCGGAGCTGCACGTGTCCCGGTCACTCCGGCGCCGCTTGGCCCGGCGTCGGTTCCGGGTGACGCTGGACGAGGCCTTCGCCGACGTGTTGACGGCCTGTGCCGAGCCGAGGCGCGACGAGACGGGCACGTGGCTGCTACCGGAAATGCGAGCGGCGTATCTGGCGATGCACGACCGGGCGCTGGCACACTCCCTCGAGGTCTGGATGGACGGGCAACTGGCCGGGGGTATCTACGGAGTCGCCCTCGGCCGGATGTTCTTCGGCGAATCGATGTTCTCGCGCCGTACCGACGGCTCCAAGATCGCACTCGCCCATCTGGCGGCCCAGCTCCACGCCTGGGGCATGCCGCTCATCGACTGCCAGATGGATACCGAACACCTCCGGTCGCTCGGGGCCCGGCGCCTGGCGCGCCACGACTTCGCACGCCGCGTCGACGCCCTCGTCCGCCAACCGGGCCCGGCCCACTGGCGCCTGGACGCCGGCCTCGACCCGCTGGCCATCCTGCCCTCGTCCGCTGAGTCGGCGCCAATCCGCTGATAGCCGCTAAGATATTCATGTGCCTGACGCGACGTTCCGTGAAGAGGTCCAGACCCACTCGCGTGCCGACGAGCGGCTGGACGAGCCGCGCCTCTGGCGGGTGCTCCTGCACAACGACGACTTCACCACGCAGGAGTTCGTCGTCTGGATTCTCCAGACGGTATTTCAGCGCGACCCATCCGACGCCCGGGCCATCATGCTGCACGTCCATCAGTCGGGCGTAGGCGTGGCCGGCCTCTACACCCGAGACGTCGCCGAAACCAAGCAGAAGGCCGCGCGGCGCCTGGCCGAACAGCAGGAGTTCCCGCTACTGGTGACCGTCGAGCCCGAGCCCGAAGGATCGAAGCCGTGAGCCGCCAACCCGTTCCGTTCGCTCCGCAAACCCTGGAGACCATCCGCCGTGCGTTCCGGCTGGCTGCCGACCGACGCCACGAACTGGTCGGCCTCGAGCATCTGCTGACCGCGCTGGTGGAGGACCGGGACGCGCTGCAGGTGCTCCACTCCTGCCGAGTGGACATCCCGACGCTGCGCGCCGACCTGGACGAGGTGTTGAAACGGGCGTTCTCGCCCGTCCCGGGCCGGCGGGCCGTGAAGCCCGAGTCGACGATTGGCTTCGACCGGGTCGTGGAACGCGCCGTCGTGCACGCCGCGTCTTCCAGCGCGCCGCAGGTCGAGACGGGCTCCCTCCTGGTGTTCCTGCTGCAGGAGGAAGACAGCCACGCGGCCTACTTCCTGCGTAAGCAGGGACTCGATCGGCTGACGCTGCTGCGCGCCATCTCGCACGGGGCGGGCGACGAGTCGGCCCCGGCCGGCGCGGGCGATCCCGAGTCGTCTGGCAGCCCACGCGATCCGCTCGAAGCCTACGCATCCGACCTGGTGGCGCGGGCCGCCAAGGGACAGATCGATCCGCTCATCGGGCGGGAGCTCGAAGTCGAGCGCATGGTGCAGGTGCTCTGCCGGAGGCGCAAGAACAACCCGCTGCTGGTTGGCGAGCCCGGGGTGGGGAAGACCGCCTTGGCCGAGGGCCTGGCCCTGCGGATTCACCAGGCGGACGTGCCCGAGCCGCTCAGGGATGCGCGCGTGTTCGCCCTCGATCTGGGCGCGCTGGTCGCCGGCACGCGCTATCGCGGCGACTTCGAGGAGCGGGTCAAGCAGGTGCTGGCGGCGCTCGAGAAGCACCCGCACGCCATCCTGTTCATCGACGAGATCCACACCATCATCGGCGCCGGGTCGGCGTCGGGCGGGGCGATGGACGCGGGGAATCTCCTCAAGCCGGCTCTCGCCTCCGGCGTGCTGCGCTGCATTGGTTCGACCACCTTCAGCGACGTGAAGCAGTCGTTCGACAAGGATCGCGCGCTCGCCAGGCGGTTCCAGAAGATCGAGGTGCTGGAGCCCTCCGAGCCCGAGACGCTGGCCATCCTCAAGGGCCTGCGCGGCGCCTACGAGCAGCACCACGGCGTCTCGTACACCGACGAAGCCCTCGAGGCGGCCGTCACGCTGTCGGCCCGGCATCTGCGGGACCTCCATCTGCCCGACAAGGCCATCGACGTGGTGGACGAGGCCGGCGCGCACGCCAAGCTCGCGCGCATTGCCACGGGCGGGGCCGCGGACGGGCGCCGCACGGTCACCTCTGAGGACATCGAGCGGGTCGTGGCGAAGATGGCACGGGTGCCCGTGCAGGCCGTGTCGAGCGACGACAAGGTGGCCCTGCGCCGTATCGACGCCGAGCTCAAGGCCGTGATCTTCGGGCAGGACCAGGCCATCGACGATGTGGCGTCGGCGATCAAGCTGGCGCGCTCGGGCCTGCGGGCCGCCGATAAGCCGATCGGCAGCTTCCTGTTCGCGGGGCCCACCGGCGTGGGCAAGACCGAGCTGGCGCGGCAACTGGCCCGCGTCCTGAAGGTTGAATTCCTGCGCTTCGACATGTCCGAGTACATGGAGAAGCACGCCGTGGCGCGGCTGATCGGCGCGCCGCCCGGCTATGTCGGCTACGAAGAGGGCGGGCTCCTGATCGACGCCGTCCGCAAGACGCCGCACGCCGTGCTCCTGCTCGATGAAATCGAGAAAGCGCACCCCGACCTCTTCGCCATCCTGCTGCAGGTGATGGACCATGCGACCCTCACCGACACGCACGGGCGCAAGGCCGACTTCCGTCACGTCGTTCTCATCATGACGACCAATGCCGGGGCTCGCGATCTCTCCGGGCGCAAGCTCGGCTTCGGCACGGCGGGGGAGGGCAGCAAGGCCGTGGGAGCGCTCGAGCGGCTCTTCTCGCCCGAGTTCCGCAACCGGCTCGACGCGACCGTGCACTTCAACGCGCTCGGCGCCCGCGAAATCGAGCGCGTGGTGGACAAGCACGTCGAGGAGCTGGCCGCGCTCATCGTCGACCGGCGCCTGACACTCGAGTTGACCCCGGCCGCGCGGGCGTGGCTGGCCGCGCGCGGGTTCGACCGTGCCTTCGGCGCAAGGCCCATGGCACGGCTGGTGGAGCGCAGCATCAAGAAGCCGCTCTCGGAACTGCTGCTCTTCGAGGAGCCCGCCCCGGGCGCACGCGTGCTCGTGGACCTGGCCTCCGACGGCGAGAGCCTGTTGGTGCGCGTGGCTGAGGCCGACGCCAAGGCGGAGCCCGATCCCGCCGCGGACGCCGTACAGCCGAAGAGCCGCGAATCGTAGCGACGCGCGGCGGGCGACGCCGGGGCTCAAGCCCCGGCGCTCCAATCCCCTCGGCCCCGCCGGGGCTGAA
>Ga0209476_10000592_pt1 | contig 24924 bp, 24 predicted proteins | sample KloWWTrecipitate_FD_187179 | JGI IMG/M metagenome (GOLD analysis project Ga0209476, IMG submission 187179) | Active sludge microbial communities from Klosterneuburg, Austria, studying microevolution and ecology of nitrifiers - Klosterneuburg... | ecosystem: Engineered > WWTP > Aerobic digester... | reverse complement strand
CTGCCCAACTGGTTGCTGTACGTGTTCCACTCGGCCGGATCCAACGACGAGCTTGCGAAGCACTTGCCATCGCGCATCGAAGTGAGCGTTGCGATCGGTGTGCAGTCGCGGCGCTGCGTTGCACTCGACGTCGACAGCGCGGCAGCGGAGCTGCAGCCGTACCGCGAGGCCGCTGTCGAGGATTGGAAGCACACTGGCAGCGCGCTCGCCGGAGTTCGCAACGTGATCGCCGCACCGAAGATGGGCATGCGTGCCTTGCGCGGCCTGAAGGACGGCCTGCGCGACGTGGTCTCCGACATTCGCAGCATCGGTGCCAGCGGCTCTGGCGCTCCGCCGAAGCCATCATGGAAGCCCGAGGAGGTCGAACAGATGCGTCGCCAGGCCGTCATCCTCTCCCTTCGGTACCAGCAGCATCCCGACGAACACGCTCGGGCGCGGATGTCAGCCATGCAGTCACTGCCCTCGCATGCTGCCCAGGCGGCGGCAGGAGGAATTCACCCCGACGACTTCCAGGCGCTCCTCATGCGCGAGCTCGTCTCCAACGCGATCTCCGCCGAGGAGGCGGACGGCTTCCGCCGCATTGCGTTCGGCGACCCGACAACGCAGCACGACCCCTAGGAGCGGGCGAACTCGCGGATCACGCGACCGGGGACGTTCGCCAACCCGTGCAGTTGCATCGCCACTGGTGTTCGGCCTCTACCCTGCCGCCATGGCAGACGAGAACGAACTGGTCAAGGTTGAGCGCAAGGGACACGTGCTGATCGTCTCGATCAACCGCGAATCGAAGCGCAACTCGGTGAACCGGCTGGTGGCCGACGGGATCGACGCTGCGTTGAACCTGCTCGACGACGACCGGGATCTGCGGGCAGGTGTGCTCACCGGCACCCGCACCGTGTTCTGCGCCGGCAGCGATCTCACCGCCAACGGCGACTATGTGACCAAGCGAGGTGGCGAGTACGGCATCATCCGCCGTCGACGACGCAAGCCGCTGATCGCTGCGGTTGAAGGCTTCGCCCTAGGGGGCGGGCTGGAGATTGCACTCGCATGCGACATGGTGGTCGCATCCACCACCGCAAGCTTCGGCCTACCCGAAGTGAGGATCGGCGTTCTGGCCGCCTGCGCCGGTCTTTTCCGGGCGCCGCAGAGCCTGCCGCTCAACCTTGCCCGCCAACTAGCCCTGACCGGCCACCCGATCAGCGCAGAGCGCGCGTACGCGGCCGGCTTCGTCAACCTGCTCACCGAACCGGGGCGAAGCCTGGAGGGCGCTCTCGAACTGGCCGCGCAAGTGTGCGCCAACGCCCCGCTGGCCGTGCAGGAGTCGCTGCAGGCGATCAACGACCAGCGCGCAGACGAACACGGGCGCGGCTGGGAGCTCACCAACCGCGCACAGGACTCGGTACGCGACACGGCCGACTGGAACGAGGGAGTGGCGTCGTTCCTGGAACGGCGACCGCCCGTGTGGACCGGTCGATGAACCATCTTCCCGGACTGCTACCGAACGTTCGTTAGACTGGATACACGGAGCGCCCACTCCGTCACACCCCACGCGAGGACGAGGCAGGGCCCATGCAGCACGCACCAACCGACTCGGAGCCAACCTGCTCCGCCGTCCCAGCCACGGCGGCGTGCAGCTGATGGCGAGCGCTCGCAGCCGAGTCGCGATGACGCCCGAGGAGGAGACCGCGTTCCTCGCCGACCAACGCACGATGACGGTGGCCACACTCGGCCCGAGTGGGCAACCCCACATGGTGGCGATGTGGTACGTACTGATCGACGGACTGATCACCTTCTGGACCTTCACCAAGAGCCAGAAGGCGGTCAACCTTCGCCGAGACCCCCGCATCACGTGCCTCGTCCACTCCGGCGACACCTACCATCAGTTGCGCGGAGTGGAGATCGCCGGCACGGCCATCGTGCTCGATGCCATGGACGATGTGCTCGCAGTTGGCCGTGCGATCGCCCTGCACTATGGACACCGCATCCCCTTGTCGGATCCCGCTGCCGTCGCGGCGCAAGCGACACATCGCATCGCGGTGGTCGTGCAGCCGTCGTCCATCGTCAGCTGGGATCACTCCAAGCTCGGCGCCGACGACTGAGTCGCCCGACGGCCTACCGGCCATCACGCTCGACCACATGGGACACGAGGGCCGGCCGCACACGAAGCCGAGCGTGCGTGCCAGGATGACGGCACAACGGCCGACCCAGGCAAGGGTGGGCCTTGACCGCCTCCGTCACGGTGGCCTATCGTTCTAACGAACGACCGTTAGGTTGTTCTTGGGGATCACACAGGGGACACGACATGGAACTCACCGATGCCATGCGCACGCAGCACGCGTGCCGCTACTACAAGCCCGACGCCGTACCGGAGCAGGTGTTCTACAACGCCGTAGAGGCCGCTCGCTTCGGCCCGCAGGGTGGCAACCGCCAGCCGGTTCGCTTCCTGATCGTCACCGATGCTGCCAAGAAGCTGCAGCTGCAGGAGTGGTACCTCCAGCCCTGGAAGGCCTACTTCGAGGCTGCGTCCAGCGGCCAGGACGAGATCCTTGCCGACAGCGGCGACGTGAAGTCCACGCACATCACGATGACCAACCCACAGAAGTCACTGGCCGACGCCGACAACTTCGCCGACCACTACGGCGAGCATCCAGCCATCGTCATCGTGCTGGCCGATCTGGAGGACACGCACCCGACCGACACCGACCTCGGTCGCCTCAGCATCGTCGGCGGAGCGTCGGTCTACACGGTGGCACAGAACTTCTGCCTCGCCTTGCGCGACCAGGGCGTCGCCACCACGCTCACCACTCTGCTGTGCATGTTCGAGCCGCAAGTCAAGGAACTGTTCAACATCCCGGAGAACCTCTCGACGGCGGCGTTCATCGTGGCTGGCTACCCCGAGAAATCGTTCCCCACCAAGCTGTTCCGTCGCCCAGTGGAGGAGATGGCCTTCCTCGACAGCTTCGATCGACCGCTCGGGCAGGGATGACGCACGAAGCCGCACCTTCCGGCCGCACGGTTGGCTCGCTGCCACCGACGCGGCAATGGGCCACCGTGTCCGGGATTCCGCTGAAGGCCTACTACGGACCCGACGACCTTCCGGAGGACGCCACGGCGCTCGCACCTCCAGGTGAGGTGCCATACGTGCGCGGCGCACACCGGTTGGGCTATCGCTCGAAGCCGTGGCGAATCTTCCAGCTGTCGGGGTATGGCAACCCTGAGGACGAAGCGGAGCGCATCCGCTACCTGCTGGCCAAAGGTGGCACCGGCTTCATCATGGAGCACGACCGGATGACGGCCGACAACCTCTACGACGTCGACCACCCAGAGGTGGTGGCTCGTCGAGAGGACGTCGGCATCTCCGGCGCAGTCATCATGTCGGCCAACGATTGCGCCCTTGCGCTGGAAGGCATCGATCAAGGCATTCACTACGCCCACGCCGGCGGCGGCGTTGCACAGCATGCGCCTTTCGCCATGGCGGCGTACTGGACCGTGGCACTGCGCCGCGGCCTGCGACTCGATCAGTTGCAGGGCACCGGTCAGGCCGACTTCTTCCTCACCTACATCGGCTGCCCGCCGCTGCACCAGATACCGCCGGCCGCTGCGCTGAAGATCAACTGCGACATCGTCGAGTTCTGCGAACAGCACGTGCCGCGCTGGGTACCGATCTCGATGGCCGGCTACAACGGCGCCGACAGCGGCCTGAACGCATACCAGGAACTGGCAGCTGTGTTCGCCTGCAACATCGCCCACCTTGACGAAGTGCAGCGCCGCGGCACGGTGCCGCTGGAGAAGCTGGCGTACGCGCTCGGCGGCGTCAGCTTTCGCATGGCGATGGACTTCTTCGAAGACATCTGCAAGATCCGGGCCGCGCGCCGCATGTGGCACGACATCCTTCGCAATCGCTACGGCATCACCGACGAGCGGGCGCTGCGCCTGCGCATACACATCGTCACCGCCGGCTCCGCGATGACGTACCAGGAGCCGATCAACAACATCGTGCGCGGCACGGCGATGGGCCTCTCGGCAGTGCTCGCCGGCGTGCAGTCGATGGGTATCTCTGCGTATGACGAGGCACTCTCGGTGCCGTCTGAACAGGCGCACCAACAGTCGGTGCGCGCCCAGCAGATCCTGATGCACGAAACCAATCTCACCGCCGTCGTCGACCCGCTCGGCGGCAGCTATTACGTCGAGTCGCTCACGTCGGAGCTCGAGCACCGCGCCTACGCATTCATGGACGAGATCGAGCAAGCCGGCGGCTTCATCGCCTCGCTCGAAAGCGGGTTCCTTCACGGCCACGCCTCGGACAACCAGGTGCGCCTTGAGCAGATGATGGACGAAGGAACACGCGCAATCGTCGGGGTCAACGTGCACACCAGCGATCACGACCCGTTCGCCATCGACGGCTTCCAGGGCTCGATCGATGCCTGGGAGAAGGGCATGGAGCGACTGGCTCGCCACCGCGCCGAGCGCGATCACTCACGAGCGATGAAGGCCCTCGAGCAGCTCGATCTGACATGCCGTGCCGGCGGCAACGTGATGGAGGCAGTCATGTCCGCAGTCGGAGACGATGTCACGGTGGGCGAGGTCGGCGAGATCTTTCGCACGGTGTACGGCTCGTGGAAGTTCCCGGTGAACTTCTGATGGCCGCTCGCGTCCTCATCGCGAAGACCAGCCTCGACGGCCATTGGCGCGGCATCAACGTGGTGTCGCGGGCGCTGCGCGACGGCGGCTTCGAAGTCATCCTCGCCGGAATGGTCACGGCCGACACCATCGCTCGCGTCGCCGCCGACGAGGACGTCGACCTGATCGGCCTCAATGTCGGCGGCCGCGTCGAAGTGGTCGAACGAATCCTCGACACCCTCGCGGCCAGCGACATCACCACGCCGGTTTTCGCCGGTGGCACCATCCCGCACTACGCGGAAGAGCGCCTTCGTGCCCGCAACGTCACCTGCTTCCCACCGGGCTCGTCGCTCGACGACATCGTCGAGTGTGCCCGTCGACTCACCGGCACCACCCAGCCGCCGAACCTCGCCGGCGAAACACCCCAGGAGCAATGATGCCCGGTCTCACGAACTCCGTCACCGAACCGATCCGTCGCGCAACCTTCGGCGATCAACTCCGCCGCCACGCGGCACGGATACCAGATCGCCCAGCGATCATCGCGTTGCACAGCCCGCTGCACGAACGGCGAGTGCTCACCTATCGCGAGCTCAACGAGCAGGCGAATCGGCTGGCCAACTCGCTCGCGGCGCAGGGGGTTGGCCTCGGCGATGTGGTGGCCACGATGGGCCGCAACACCCCTGAGTCGGTAGTGGCCTTCTGGGCCGCAGCGAAACTGGGCGCCGCGGTCACCGGGGTGAACTACACGTTCACCAGTCGCGAAATCCACTACCAACTCGAGCACTCCGAGGCCAAAGCCATCGTGTGCGAAGACGCGTTCGTCTCCAAGATCGAGGCACTCGAACAGCCCCTGCCAACGCTGGCGGTGCGGGTCGTGAACGATGCGTACTCGGATACCGCCCCTGCGAGCTGGCATCGCTTCAGCACGCTGATCGCCGCCGGCAGCGCCACCGAACCGGAAGTCGATGTCGATGAGTCGACACTGGGAATCATCCCGTACACCAGCGGCACCGAAGCGTTGCCCAAAGCCGTTGCCATTCCGCAGCGCAACTACTTCATCTCGATGATCCCCAGCTACACCACCGGCATCGGCCTCATCGAAGAGGACGTCTGGTACTACACGATGCCGTTCCACACGATCGCAGGGATGGGCATGCAGATCTGCCTGCTCACGTTGGGTAACACCATCGTGCTGCCGTTCGCAGTCGACCCGGTGAAGGCGTTGGCCGCCTTCGTCGACGAGAAGGTAACCGTCGTCGGGCAGACACCGACCTTCTACCTGCAGGTGATCCAGGCGCCCGGATTCGACGACGCCGATCTCACACGCATCCGACGTGCGATCACCTACGGCGGGACGATGCCGCGTGCGATGTTCGAGGGCTTCGCCACCGCCGCTCCCGACCTTGAGTGGGTCACGCTCTGGTCGCAGTCGGAGCTCACCCAAACGCCCACTATCGGACGCTTCCGCTCACTCGACGACGTGCCCAACCACGACCCTGCATGGATCGGCCGCCCCACTGCGCAGTTGGAAGTGCGCGTCATCGACGACGCCGGCAACGAAGCTGCCGAAGGCGAACTGATCTGTCGCTCTCCCGGTGTGATGCGCGGCTACTACAAGAACCCGGAGAAGACCGCCGAGGTGCTCCGCGCCGGCTGGCTGCACACCGGCGACAACGTGCGCATCGACGACGCCGGCAACCTCTACTTCATGGACCGCCAGAAGGACATGATCAAGACCGGCGGAATGAACGTGTCCTCCGTCGAGGTCGAGCGCGTGCTCTACCAACACCCGTCAGTGATGGAGGTAGCGGTGGTGGGTGTGGCCGACGACTACTGGAGCCAGCTGGTCACCGCCTTCGTGGTGCCCCGTCCGGGCAAGTCACTCGAGATCGACGAGCTCCGTACGTTCTGCAAAGAGCAGCTCGCCGCGTACAAGGTGCCCAAGAACGTGCAGATCGTCGACGCATTGCCGAAGGACACGCAGGGCAAGATCCTCAAGCGTGAGCTGCGCCGCAATGCGGACACCTCGGCACAGCCACCCGCCTGACGAGCAGGGGCGGCAACGATGACAGTCGACGATCAAGACGGTGCGGCCGCGCTTCTGCGCAGTGCCATTGCCGGTGATCGACGCGCGCTCGCACGGTTGCTGACGGTCGTTGAAGCTGGCGGCGACGAGCTCCACTCCATCGCCGCCGCGATCTTCGCCGCCGGTCGCGGCGCCCACACCGTCGGCCTCACCGGCTCGCCCGGCGCCGGCAAGTCGACCCTCACCGACGCGCTGGTCGGCGAGATCCTGCTACGCGACGGCAAGGCGGCCGTGGTTGCGGTGGACCCCTCCTCGCCGTACAGCGGCGGCGCGATCCTCGGCGATCGGGTGCGCCTGAGCGACGCACACTCACTGCGTGATGACGTGTACATGCGCTCGCTCGCCAGCCGCGGTCAGCTGGGCGGGCTGTCGCTCGCGGTGCCCAGCGCCGTCCGCGCGCTCGATGCCGCCGGATGGCCGGTGGTGCTCATCGAAACCGTCGGCGTGGGCCAATCGGAGATCGCCATCGCCGACAACGCCGACACCACAGTGGTGGTGGTCAACCCAGGCTGGGGCGACGAAGTGCAGGCGAACAAAGCGGGCCTGCTGGAGATCGCCGACGTGCTGGTGGTGAACAAGGCCGACCGAGCGGGCGCCGATGCAACCGTGCGCGACCTGGAACGGATGCTGCACCTCGGCTCCGCCCGGCCGTGGACACCGGCGGTCGTGACCACGGTGGCAACCGACGGCATCGGCCTGGACAGTCTGTGGGATGTGATCTGTGCGCACCGGCGCCACCTCGACGACAGCGGCGAGGGTGCCCGCCGTCGTGCACAACGGCGGATGGCCGAGGTGCGCGAACGGGTGCGCCACCTGTTGTCCCGGGCGACCACCACCGCCGAGGGCACCCCTGCAGGCCGCGAGCTGCTCGAGTTGGTGAGCGCCGGGTCGCTCGACCCTGTCACCGCGGCAGCACGACTGATTCGCATCGCCGACCGAGTCGCCGGCGGCGACTGACAGCATCGGCTGCTTCAGCGAGCGCCGAGGATGCGGTTGACCGTGATGTCGGCATAGGCGTCGGCCACTTCGACGATGGACATCCTGCCCCGATCGCGATACCAGTCGTTGACGCTGTTGACCATGCCGAGCACCGCCAGCACCGCCAGGTGCGGGTCGTCGCACTCGAACTCACCGTTCGCACGCCCTTCGACGATCAGCCGCTCGAACGCGTCTTGATACGAGCGGCGGTACGTCTGGATGTCGGTGTAGTGCTCCGGTGCATTGGTGCGCAGCTCCTGCAGTTCGCGCAAGCCGACAGCTTCCTCCAGCCGGTGCTCGTGGAAGTAGATGATGTGGTCGTACACCAGCTTGCGCACTCGTGCGGCATGCGTCGGGTTGGGGCTGAGATCGGCCAGCTGGCCCTCGATGAAGGCACGGTTGTAGTCGTGCGCGATGGCATAGAGCAGCTCGGTCTTCGACGGGAAGTGGTGGTACAGGCTGGAGCCGCGGATGCCCACGGCGTCGGCGATGGCTCGCATGCCCACTGCGTGATACCCGTGCTGCGCGAAGAGCTCGGTTGCCGCGATCATGATTTCATCCCGTCGCGAAATGGACATCGACCCTCACTCACCGCTCGTCTGGCCGCTCACCCTAGCGCAACGCGCTTGACCCCCGGTCGAACGTTCGTTAGGCTGCGATGATCGGTCGCTCTGGCCGATCCGTTCAGCATCATGGGGGTGTCTGTGACGGCGTCAACTTGGGGGACCCGTATGAATCGCAGTACTCGCGGACGAAGCCGCGCTCTCGTTGCCCTGCTCTGCGTCGGCGCCATCGCGCTCGCTGCATGCGGCTCGGACAGCGACAGCTCGTCAACCGCAGCCGACGGCACAACCGCAGCCAGCAACGACACCAGCGCACCGGCCAGCGACATCCTCGCCGAGGCCACGCGCATCAGCGAGCTCGCCAGCACCGGTCTGGTGTTCGCGGCCGCCGACTCCGACGTCGCATCGACCGACATCGTGGCCCAGACAGGCTGGCTCGGCCCGGAGAGCACGCCGGCGCCGCCGGCGGACGTCAACCTGCAGATCATCATCTGCGCACCAGGCACCGCCTGCGAGACCGCCGCCAACTACGCCGTGGAAGCCGCAGAGGCAATCGGCTGGACTGCCGAGATTGTGCCCGGCGCCGGCACGCCGGAGAGCTTCACACAGGCGTTCGACACTGCGCTGTCGAAGAGCCCTGACGTCATCATGACGATGGCCGTGCCCGACGTGCTCGTCGGCGCGTCGCTGGCCAAGGCCAAGGAACAAGGCGTTGTCACCATCTCGGTTGCCGATGCACCAAACGCCTCCGGCCCCGATGCTTACGACGCCTACGTGTCGTACCGCATGCCGCTCATGCACCAGGTCAACGCCTACAACATCATCGCTGAGACCAGCGGCAAGGCGAACGTGATCCTCATCAACGACTCGGCCTTCCCGAACCTGGTGGAAAGCAACAAGCAGTTCCAGAAGGTCACGTCGCAGTGCGCAGACTGCACGGTCAAGGTCGTCGACTGGCAGATCACCGATGCGCTCGACCCGGTGAAGGCCGACAGCGCCATCACCGCCGCGCTGCAGGCCAACCCAGATGCCACCCACCTGGTGTTGCCATACTCGATCGGCATGAGCTCGGTTGTCGAGGCCGTCCGCAAGGCCGGCAAGACCGACTCGGTGAAGGTCGTCAGCAAGGACGGCGACGAGATCGGCCTGCAAGCAATTGCCAGCGGCGGTAGCTCGGCAAACGCAGGTGTCTCGCTGGAATGGGTTGCCTACGCCGGAGTCGACGAAGCGATCCGTGGTGTCACCAAGAGTGGCTATACCCCCACCGAGAGCCTCGGTCTCGGGGTGCACCTGTTCACGACCGCCAACACCCCCGCCGACGGCGCCGCCGACTACACGCAGTTCTTCGACTACAAGGCCAAGTATCTCGAGCTGTGGGGCGTGAGCTGACCACCCGCGCGGGCCGGCTCGACGGGTAACACGCAACACCATGAACGTTTCGCCAGAGTCACCGGCCATGGCCACGCGCAGCCTGCGCAAGGTCTACGGCGGCACGGTGGCCCTCGCGGACGTCAACATCGACGTGCGGCCCGGAGAAATCCACGGCCTGCTCGGTGAGAACGGAGCCGGAAAGTCGACGCTGGTTCGGCTGATGGCAGGTGTGGAAAGCGCAGATGGGGGCTCGCTGTCGTTCTTCGGCAGCGAGCTCCCGCCGCGCTTCTCACCCGACACCGTCGCTCAGCACGGCGTGGTCTTCATTCACCAGAACCTCGGCGTGATCGACGATCTGTCCGTCGCCGAGAACATCGCACTGGCCTCCGGCTACGTGCACAAAGGGCCGTTCATCTCCTGGGTTGGCACCCGCCGGCGGGCGATGAAGGCACTGCAGACCATGGGCGTCGACATCCACCCAGACACCCGCGTGGGCGATCTTCCGATGGCCTTGCGATCCGTGACAGCGATCGCCCGCGCGCTGATGCAAGACGTACGGCTGCTGGTGCTCGATGAGCCCACGGCCACTCTCGGCCCGCATGAAGTGGACACCCTCTTCAAGATCCTGCGGCGGCTGCGCGATCAAGGCGTCGCCATCATCCTCATCACCCACAGGTTGGACGAAGTGTTGGCCATCACGGATCGAGTGACGGTGCTGCGCGACGGCCGCGTCACAGGCGTGGCGCGCTCCTGCGATGTCACAGAATCCGAGTTGGTGCGGATGATCATCGGCAGCGAACTGCCCGCCCGCCCCACTGCCGCTTCTACTTCCGGCGAGACGGTCATCACCTTCGACGCCGCCGTCGCGGGAGGTGTCGGCCCGCTGACGTTTGCCGCACACGCCGGCGAGGTGCTGGGCATCACCGGCCTCAGCGGCGCCGGCCACACGATGGTGCCTGCCATGGTGTTCGGCCTCGAGCGGCTGCGCCGCGGAACGATGACGCTCGATGGGGAACCGTTCGCACCGCACAGTCCGGCCGAAGCAACGAAGCGAGGTTGCTCGCTGGTACCCGCCGATCGCAATGGCGCCGGCGCCGTGCCGGCCATGGACCTGCGCGAGAACCTGAACCTGAACCCGACACAGCCGTGGATACGTGCGCTGCGACGACGACGCGAGAACGCGAGTGCGACGGCCCTGCTGCGCGAGTTCGATGTGCGCCCACCGCTGCCCATGGCGGAGTTCTCCACGCTGAGCGGCGGCAACGCACAAAAGGTCGTGCTGGCTCGTTGTCTGTCCGCGCACCCGCGCCTGCTCGTGTTGGAGGAGCCAACGGCGGCGGTCGACATCGGCGCCCGCTCCGAGATCCATCACCGCGTCCGGGCAATCGCTGCCTCAGGGCAGGCGGTGATCCTGGTCAGCTCCGATCTGGAAGAGGTCGAACAGGTCTGCGACCGGGCGATCGTGATGGAACGAGGGCAGATCAGAGGAATCCTGAAGGGACGATCCGTGACCACATCCGCATTACTCGAAGCCGCCTACGGGGTGACCGTCAATGGTTGACGTCGCCAGTGCCGCTACTCCGGCCACCGCCGATCCGATCGGCAACAACGAGCCGACCCACCGTCAGCGCGACGGGTTCTTCGGCATCCTCGGCAAGTACGGACTGTTCTTCCTCGCGATCATCCTGCTCGTGGTCTTCTCCGTGGCCCAGCCCGACAGCTTCGCCACGCTCGACAACTACCGCTCGATCCTCGACAACCAGACCATCGTGGTGCTGCTCGCGTTCGCAGCCATGGTGCCGCTGATCGTCGGGCGCTTTGACCTGTCGGTCGCCCCCGTGCTCTCGATCAGCCACGTGCTCGCAGTCGGCCTGATCGTGAAGCAGGGCTGGTCGCCGGCCGCCGCCATCGCGGCAACGCTCGTCGCCGCGATGCTGATCGGCCTCGTCAACGGTGTTCTTGTTGTGGCCCTGAAAGTCGACGCGTTCGTCGCAACCCTGGGCAGCAGCAGCGTTGTCGGCGGCATCGCCTTGGCCTACAGCGACGGCAAGACGATCTTCGGTGATGTGCCCGACAGCTTCACCGACCTCGCCCGTGGCAAGCTGGTCGGCGTGCCCCATCCAGTCATCCTGGTTGTGGTGGTCGCAATCGCCCTCGCGCTCGTGCTCGGCTTCTTGCCGGTCGGGCGCCGGATGTACGCGACCGGTGGCAACGAGCGGGCAGCTCGGCTCACCGGCGTCGCGACGAACCGGTATGTGATGGGCGCGTTCGTGACATCCGCACTGCTGGCGGGCCTGGCCGGCGTGGTGCTCGGCTCGCGCCTGGGTACCGCTTCACCGTCGACCGGCGGCTCGCTACTGCTCCCCGCGTTCGCGGGAGCCTTCCTCGGGGCAACCACGGTGCATCCTGGCCGATTCAACGTCGTTGGCACCATCATCGCCGTGTACACGCTGGCGATCGCTGTGTCAGGACTGCAGCAGCTGGGCGCACCCGTCTGGTTCGAACCCGTGTTCAACGGCTCGGCGCTCGTGCTCGCAGTGGCCTCGTCGCAGTGGGCGCTACGTCACCGCCAGCAGCGTGCCAAGGCCAAGGAGATGGCTACCCTCGACGAGTCGCTCGCCGCTGGGTGAGCGGGAGGCGAGCGACCGCTAGGAGCGGGCGAACTCGCGGATCACGCGGCCGGGGCGCTCGCCGGTGTTGGTGCCCTGCTCGGTGACCACCGCACCGTTGACGATGGTGGCTGCGTAGCCGCGGGCACCGATCTGCAGACGACCGGCACCACCGGGGAAGTCGTTCACATAGGTGGGCTGTGCGGAGGCCAGCCGGGTGATGTCGAACACGTTGACGTCGGCGAACTGGCCCACCCGCAACGTGCCGCGCTCGACCAGGCCGAGCACGCTCGCCGGCATCGACGACAGGCGGCGCACGGCCTCGGGCAGCGTGGCCAGCTGGCGATCGCGCTGCCAGTAGGAGAGGTAGTGCGTGCTCATGTCGGCATCGCAGATCTGGCCGGCGTGCGCGCCCGTGTCGGCCAGGCCGGGATACACGTGATCCATCGCCAGCACCTGCTCGAGGCCGTCGACGTTGCGGTTGAAGAACCAGGTGTTGAACAGCTCGTGCCCGTCACTGGCAATCAACCGATCGATGACGAAGTCGACCGGGTGCACGCCCAACGCTTCGGCGCGCTGCGCGACCGAGCGACCGTTGGTCTCGCTGTAGTCGGGCGACGGCCCGGTGCCCAGCGGGTAGATGTGGTTGGCGTCGTACCACAGGCCCTTTGCCTTGCCTTCCTCCACCAGCCCGGCACGCACCACGGGGTCCTTCAGCGCGGCCACACGGTCGGCCAAGGTGGGCAAGGCCATCAGCGCCTTCCACTGCTGGCCCTTCACGGGCGAGATCTGCGCCAGCCCGCACAGCGAGCCACTGGGCCGCGTCTGGCTGGCCATCGTCATCCGGCCGACGTTGGCATTGGTGTCGGCGAGGAACTTGCCGAACATCTCGACACCGGAGTTGCCACTGTTGCCGGCACCGCCGGAGAACAGCACGTCGCCGCACGAACGGGCCATCTCGCGCAGCAGCTCGATCTCGAAACCGGGCTTGGTCATGAAGTCGTTGACCGCCTGGAACAGGCCGCCGCCGGCGGCGTTCATGCCGTCGGCCACGGCCAGGTACTCGTCGAGCGGGGCCAGCGTGCCCGGCACGTAGCGACCGTCGGGCACCACGTGCAGCAGGATGCGCGACGTGGAGAAGCCGACGGCGCCACCCGCCACGGACTCCTCGGCGATGTCGCGCATGCGGTTCAGTTCCTCGGGCGTGGGTGGCTCGTCGGTGAGCGAGCGCTCGCCCATCACGTGGTACCGCACCGCGCAGTGACCCACCATCCCGACGATGTTGAGCGCCGGCCGCATCTTCTGCACCGCGTCGAGGTACTCGGGGTACGTGGTCCAATCCCAGCTGAGGCCGTTGAGGATGGCATCGCGCGGCACGTCCTCCACGCTCTCCATCATCTCCGCCAGGAACACGCGGTCGTCGGGCGCCACCGGCGCGAACGTGACGCCGCAGTTGCCGATGAGCACCGTGGTGACGCCGTGCCACGAGCTGGAGGTCATCAACGGATCCCACGCCACCTGCGCATCGAGGTGCGTGTGCAGATCGATGAAGCCGGGCGAGACGATCAGGCCGGTGGCGTCGATCTCGCGAGTTGCCGTCGCCGACGACAGGTCGCCGATGGCCGAGATGCGATCGCCGTCGATGGCGACATCGGCCCGGTAGCCGGCCACGCCCGTGCCATCGACGATCGTGCCGTTGCGGATGATCAAGTCGTGTGCCACAGGGCCTCCTCAGGTGCAGTGGTCGGATGCTACGACCGGCCGCCGAAACTTGCCGAGGCAGGCGACCGGTCGAGCATCATCGCAGGCACTGATCAGCCGCCGAGTTGGCTGGTCGTGAAGACCTCCTGCCCATCGACGGTGCCGACGAAGCTTCCGCTGAGCGACACCACCGACGCCCCAGGGAGCTCGTCGGTCGCGCCGGCGAGGGATGCCGCGCCACCGTCCTGGGTGGTGCCGGTGCAGGCGATCTCGATGCTGTCAGCGCCATCGGTGACGGTGGCGGTGCACGTCAGTGGCCCATCGAGCGCATACCCCGCATTCGTGAACTGCTCCTCTCCCTGCTGAGTCGCGATGTTCCTGACCAGCGCTTCTGCGGCGTTGTCGGCCAGGTCGCCGGCGGCCTCGCCCACGTCGGTGGCCGCGTTCTGCAGATCGGTGGCCATGGAGGTTCGGGTGTCGTCGCTGCAGCCGGCTGCGGCGAGCGCCCCGACGAGGGCGACCGTGATGAAGATGCGTCGTGTGTTCATGCTCGGGTGTTCCCCGCAGGCATGAACGCCAAACCTGGCGGCCAGACCGGCCGCTCGACTTCGAGGGTTCGAAACCGCCCCTGGTGGGTAGGTCTCGGCGACACGATCACGGAGGTGCGCATGAAGGACGATGACGATGTGGCACGGAACAGCGGTGCGGTGCACCGACGAGACTTGGCCCGTGTGGTGCAACTGCTCGTGGTGGTGCTCCTCGTCGGGGCGCTCGTCGCGGTGGCACTCGACAACCGCAACGACGTACGCATCGGCTACGTCGTCGGTGACGCCACCGGGCCGATCTGGCTCGTGATCCTCGTTGCCGGCCTTGGTGGGCTGGTCGTCGGGTGGCTGGTCAGGCATCGCCCACGCAGCCGCGAATGATCGACGCCGATCGTCAGCCTTGTTTGGCAACACCCGTCAGTGGGTACCAACGGTCATGACCACCATTCTGATTATCGTCGTTGTCGTCCTCTTGCTCGGCGGCGGTGGCTTCGGCTACTCCCGTCGCGGCCGCTGACCGCTCACTGACCGCCACACAGGGACCTGCACGGCAGGTCCCTGCACGCCGACCTACCTGCACGACGACCTGCACGACGACCTGCACGTCGGCCTTCACGATGACGCTCGTACAGTGCAGCACGTGACATGGGCCGAACGATGGTTGCGCGCAGAGAGCGGCGACCGACCGCGGCTGCTGGTGGTGGGCGGCGCATCGCTGGACATCATCCACGTCAAGGGCCAGCCGACACCGACGCCGGGCGGCGCCGGGCTCTACACCGCCCTCGCTGCCGCGCGTGCCGGCGCCGATGTGACGATGCTCGCTCCCGTGCCACACCCGATGCCGCGCGAGCTGGCGCCCGCGCTCGATCGCATCCGCTGGATCGGGCCTGAGGTTCCCCTCGACGGTCTGCCTCGCTTCGAGATCGCCTACGACGACTCCGGCGCCGTCACCTTGTTCCGCGAACACCTCGGCGCCGAGCCCGACATGACACCGGCGCTGCTCGACGCGATCGACGACCTACCCGGCTGCGCGTACTGCGTGCCGTTCCTCGATGCCCGTCTGCAGCAAGCGTTCATCCGTGCACTGGCCGCCCGCGGGTGCCTCACCGTTGCGTCCACCTATGGCAAAGCCGTGCGCAACGAGACACACGTCGTGCGCACCACGCAAGCGCTGGCCGACCTGTTCTTCTGCAACGACGACGAAGCAGCGCTGCTCTTCGGCGACCACGACACACCACCACCTGCCGGCCACCTGCGCTACGTCACTCGCGGGTCGCGCGGCGCCACCGTGCACCAGGGCAGCCACCGCACCGACATCGACGGCACCCGCGTGGCCGCGCTCGACCCCACCGGTGCAGGCGACACGTTCTGCGGCACCACCATTGCGCGGCTGCTGGCGGGCGACCACCCGGTGGTCGCAGCCCACCTCGGCAATGCTGCCGCCGCCGAGATGGTCACCATGGTCGGCCCCACCGCACTGTGGGCGCCAGCGCCGCCACCGGCCCCGCCCGCCGACACCCGCGTTCGAGTCGACCATGCCGCGGTGCACCGCTTGGGAACGCTCATCCGCGGTCTGCCCGACCTCGACGGGTTCCCCTTCGTCGGCGACTTGTTCCCTGCAGTCGGCGATCCGGCAGCGCTGGAGTGGTTCGGTGCAGCCACCGTGCAGCAGTGCGGATTCTGGTTCGCCGAGGGCGGCACGTACGCGCGGCCGATGATCGCCACCATCGACGGCCACGAACGCAAGGGCAGTGACTACCTGTGGGCGCACTACCAGCGCTGGCAGCGCGACGACCCGATGTGCATGACCCCTCATCGCCAGGCAGGTCTGACGGCCGCCGAGTGGTCGCGCACTGCTGCCGACGACAACGGAGCCGACCCGTACCCCGACCCTGCGGCGTGCCTCGCACTCGCCCGCGCGTACGGCGACAGCCTGATCACCATCGGGATCTCACCCGCCGAGATGGTTGCCGCTGCCGCTGCAACACCGCGGCCGATGCGCGCACTGTTGCGGCTGCTCGACCACGTTGGCGGCTACCGCGAAGACCCGTATCGCAAGAAGGCTGCACTGCTCGCGGTCATCCTGCGCCAGCGGCCAGAGGCATGGTTGCCAACCGTGGCGGGTGACGATGCGCCGCCGATCGTCGACTACCACGTGCAACGCACCAGCCTGCGCACCGGCGTCGTCACCATCACCGACCCTGTGCTGCGCCGGCGCATCGCCGACCGTCGCGTCCTGCAGGCCGACGAAGAGAGCGCCATCCGTCGCGCCACCTTCGATGCGGTGCTGGGCCTCGCCGCCGCCAGCGGCCGGCCGATGGGTGCTGTCGATTGGTTCCTGTTCCAGATGCGCCATCGGTGCCCGGAGATGTCGGCGCCGCGCTGCAGTGCGTGCCCAGCCAACTCGGCCTGCGCACACTCGACCGAGCTGTTCCAACCCGTGTTCCGCACCACCGCGTACTGAACGCAGCCGAATGAGTGCGGTTCGAGGCCGATGCCGCTGACCCGGAGAGTGCCGACGGACCGACGCCGACCAGCCCGGGAGCCATCGTGGCCGTTCGCCTCTTGAGTCGCGCCGGCACTCGCCGCATAGTGGTGGTGGAAAGCACATCGTGACGTCTCGGCGCGCATGGGCAACTGCCCACGCCGGCCCTTGCGGCACAGGAAGGAGCATTCCAGTGCGTCGCACACAGAGGTCCATCGTCTTGCTCGCCGCTCTCGCCCTGCTCGGGGCATGCAGCGACGATTCATCGAGCAGCGACACCACCGCCGGCTCGTCCACGCTGCCGGCCACCACCGAGGCCACCACCACCACCACGCTCACCACCACACCGGCCACCACCACTCCGGCCACCACCACTCCGGCCACCACCACGATGGCGAGCACGACGGTGCCCGCCGCGCCGCAGCCGGCGATCTGGCCGGCGGCCGACGTGGTGTTCACCACTCCGGAGGCCGCTGCAACCGACTTCCTCGCGGCCGTCTTCGGCGAGGGACCGGTGCTCGGTGAGTTCCAGGCCGGCGATCAGCGCAGCGGCGAGTTCGAGGTGTTCGCCTCGGTCGACGGCGCTGCAATCGGCGAGCCCCGCAGCCTGCTGCTGCTGCGCCAGCTCGGCCCGTCCAACGGCTGGTTCGTGCTCTCTGCGGTGAGCGACGTCGCGACGGTCACCACACCAGAACCGATGGTCGCCGTACCCGCGGCGCCGTTGACGGTGAAGGGGGTCGGCACCGGGTTCGAAGCGACGATCGTGGTGAGTGCGTTCGTCGTCGGCGATGCTGCCACCGAGTTCGACCGTGAAGTCACGATGGCCGGGAACCTTGGCGAGGCGTTGCCCTACACGGTGACACTCGACCTGACCACCGCGTCACCCGGTCAGCTCATCGTGCTGCTGGTGCGCGGCGGAACCGGTCTCGAGACCGACCCGGGCGACTTCGCTGCCGTCCCCGTCGTCATCGGCTGAGTGGCGTCACTCGGTGTACTCGACCTCCGTGTAGCCGGTGTCGATGTACTCGACGCCGCTGTCGTCGGCCACCTCGTTCACCGACTCGGAGTAGGCCGGCTCGTCGTACCCGATCGCGGGCTCGATGATCTCCGGCTCGAATGTCGCTGACTCGAAGGTCGCCGACTCGTAGGTCGCTGACTCGACGGTGTCCATCTCGACGACCTTCTCCTCGAACTCGACCGCGGGCGGCACGTCAACGTCGGTCTCGACGACCCCCGGCTCGAAGATGTCCGGCTCGACGACCTCCGGTTCGCCGAACTCGATCTCGACGACCTTCTCCTTGAAGACGACGGAGGGCGGCACGTCCACGTGCTTCTGCTGCACGGAATTGTCGTCCGGCTGCACCACCTGAGGCTGGTGCTCGGGCTCCACGACCTCCGGCCGGTAGTCGGGGGTCAACATGTCGAACGCCACGACGTCGTCGGCCACGACCGGCTCATCGCGCAGGTCGAAGGTGACGCTGTCGCCGCCCGTCACCGGGTCGAAACCGGGGGCGACGAGCTTGCCCTCGTCGCTGAAGGTGACCCGGTTGACGTCGTCGCCTTCCGCATCGGTGCCCAGCTCCCACGTGCCCCCCACCTTGCCGGTGGCCGATGCGCCGCCGACGGCGAGCGTGCCCTCGAGGCTCTCGCCGAGGATGAGCTCCTCCCCCAACGGGCCGGTCGTGTACGCCACGCTCTGCGTCTGCTGCACCGACGCCACGGTCTGGCCGGCCACCTTGCCCACCGCGGTGTCGGTGCGCTGCAGCCCGACGGTGGTCTGCCCATCGACCTCACCGAACGAGAAGTCGGCCGACGACTTCGCCTCCACCTCTGCTGCGTCCATCCCGGGAGCAACTTCACCGATGCCCACACCGGCCGACACGTCGGGCCCCACGTTGACCCGGTATCCGTGCTCGCCCTTGTCCTCGTAGCCGGCGTGCGTGCCGCCCTTCAGGTCGATCCCGTCGACCTTGGCGCCGGCCATGGCCGAGTAGTTCAGCTTGAAGCCGTCGTCGGTCTTCACGTACGACGTGGCCTCCTCGGCGCTCACCATCACACCGTCGATCGGGATGGTGAGCTTGGCGGCGGTGCTCAGCTCCTGCAGCTCGCCATCGGCGTCGACCGCAACCTTGCCCTTGAGCAGCGGCGCCGCGCCCCAGTCGATGCCCGCCTGCCCTTCCGCGCTCGCGCCCTTGGCGTCGTCCCAATCGCCCTTCAGTGAGGTGAGCGCGCCCTCGATCTTCACCGACATGTGCCCATCGCCGTCGTCGAGGTCGATGTCCACCTTCGGCACGCCCATCGCCGACGTGACGAACCCCACCGGGTCGGCCTCGAAGTCGGCCTCGACCTTCGCAGCCATGTCGGCCGCAGTGCCGGCCACCCCCTCGACGACGTCGTCGAACACGTCGCCGGCGGCATCGCTGGCCGCGTCGAACGCATCGAACACCGCCGTGAGCGCGTCGGGATCTCCTTCGATCATGCCTGCCGGCGCAACCGCAGCGCTCGCAACCTCATCGTCGTCGTCGAACACACCCATGTCTCGTCCTCCTCGTCAACGCCGACATGGGCGCACAGGCCCCGGCACATGCAAGGTAGGCACGGTCGGTGCCGTGCCGCCATCGGGAGAATTCCCGGTTTTCGGCGATCGAGGCCGGCGGCCTCAGCCCAGCGTGAGCACGACGGCGCACACGACGGGCTCGGGCTTGCGACGGATCTTGCGCCACAGCTCGCCCACCTTGAACAACTTCACCATCAGCGAGTACTTGCCGGCGATCGCATCGCGCACGGGTTGCGCGTCGGCCCCCAGCAGCACGGCCGCGCTGGCCTCGACCACGGCCGAACCGTGCTTGACGGTGCCCTTCACGCTGCACGGTTGCAACGTCACCCTGGGGTTGTTGCGGATGCGCTTCACCTTGCCGGAGCCGTCTTCAGTGGTGAACCCGGCGGTGCCATCGGCCAGCGGGGCGATCCACACCGGCGACGACACGGCATCGCCGTTCTTGCGGAACGTGGTGATCAGAACGTACTTCTCGTCGGAGATGGACATCACTTCACGCTACCCAGCCGAGCACCGGGCTAGTTTCGGCGGGTGACCGACCGCACCACCGATCCCGCCACCGGCCTCAGCGCAGCCGAAGTGGCCGACCGTGTGGCACGCGGCCTCACCAACGCCATACCGGCAGCGCCGACACGCACCGTCAACCAGATCATCCGCGGCAACGTGTTCACGCCCATCAACGCCGTCGTCGGCATCCTTGCCGCGATGGTCATCGTGGCCGGCAGCCCCAAAGATGCACTGTTCGGGGGCGTCATCATCGCCAACAGCGTGATCGGTGTCGTGCAGGAGCTGCGGGCGAAGAAGGTGCTCGATCAGCTCAGCGTCATCAACGCCCCCAAGGCACAGGCCGTGCGCGAGGGGCAGGTGCTCGAGCTGCAGGTGCACGAGTTGGTGCAAGACGACGTGGTCGAACTGCGCGCCGGCGCGCAAGTGGTGGCCGACGGCACCATGCTCACCAGCGAGAACCTGGAGATCGACGAGTCGCTGCTCACCGGCGAGGCCGACCCTGTGGTCAAGTCGCACGGCGACGACGTGCTCAGCGGCAGCGCCGTGGTGGCCGGCACCGGCCGCATGGTGATCACCAAGGTCGGCGCCGAGAACTACGCGGTGAAGCTGGCAGAAGAGGCCCGCCGATTCACGCTGGTCAACTCCCCGCTGCGCAACGACGTCAACCGCATCGTCAAGTGGGTCGGCTACATGATCATCCCGGTCGGGCTGCTGCTGGCCAGCAGTCAGTTCTTCCGTCGCGACGAAGGGTGGCGCACATCGATCATCAGCACCGTTGCGGGCCTGGTGGGCATGGTGCCCGAGGGCCTGGTGCTGCTCACCAGCATGGCGTTCGCCGTCGGCGTGGTGCGCCTGGCCGGCCAGCGCTGCTTGGTGCAGGAGCTGCCCGCGATCGAGGTGCTCGCCCGAGTCGATGTGCTCTGCGCCGACAAGACGGGCACCATCACCGAGGGCGCGCTCGAAGTGTCCGGAGTGCAACCCTTCGACCACGAGGATGCAGCCGCGATCGATGCTGCTCTGGCAGCACTGGCGCAGCTCGACCCAGACCCGAACGCCACCTCGAGGGCACTCAACAACCACTTCGGCGAAGCCACCACCTGGGCAGTCACCGGGCGGGTGCCGTTCTCCTCGGGGCGCAAGTGGAGCGGGATGACCTTCGCCGAGCACGGCAGCTGGGTGCTCGGCGCGCCGGAGAACGTGCTCACCAGCGCCTACACGGGTGGCCTGCAAGAGCAGGTGGAGACCCACGCCGCACAGGGCCAACGAGTGCTGGTGCTGGCCACCACCGCTGCCACCTTCGCCGATGGCATCGAGCCCGCGTTGCCCGTGGTGCATCCGGTGGCGTTGGTGCTGCTGGAAGACATCGTGCGCGCCGACGCGCCCGCCACCCTGCAGTACTTCGCCGATCAAGGCGTGATCGTGAAGGTGATCAGCGGCGACAACAACGTCACCGTCGGCGCCGTTGCGCGGCGAGCGGGTTTGGCCGGGTGGGAGGACAACGTGAACGCCACCACCCTGCCCCCCGACGGCAGCGAGGCGTTCGCCGATGCCATCGAGAGCGGCACCGTCTTCGGTCGCGTCACCCCGCACCAGAAGCGGGCGATGGTGCAAGCCCTGCAGGCTCGTGGCCACACCGTGGCGATGACGGGCGACGGCGTCAACGATGTGCTCGCCCTGAAGGACAGCGACTGCGGCGTGGCCATGGCATCGGGCAGCGAGGCAACACGCGGTGTCGCCCAGCTGGTGCTGATGGACTCGAACTTCTCCGCGCTGCCAGCCGTGGTCGGCGAAGGCCGACGGGTCATCAACAACATCGAACGCGTCGCCAGCCTGTTCCTGGCCAAAACCACCTACTCGGTGATCCTCTCCATCCTCACCGGCGTCTTCGCGTTGGCCTACCCGCTACGCCCGATACACCTCTCCATCCTCAGCTGGTTCACCATCGGCGTGCCGTCGTTCTTCCTCGCTCTCGAGGCCAACGACCAGCGCGTCAGCGAGGGGTTCCTGCGGCGGGTGCTGGGAAAGGCCGTGCCGGCGGGTGTGGTGATCGCCGCGGCGACGATGGCCGTGTTCGCTCTCGCTCAGCTCGACACCTCCATCGACGCCGACCACGCCCGCACGGTGGCCGTGCTCGTTGCCGGTTCAGTCGCGCTGATGAACCTCTATCGCGTGGCGCGCCCGCTGAACCCGCTGCGCGCGGCGTTGGTCATCAGCATGATCAGCCTGTTCGCGGTTGCCTTCATGCTGCCCTGGAGCCGCGACCTGTTCGAGCTTCCTCTCACCGCCGCATGGGCGTACGGGGCGGCTGCTGCACTGATCGCCGTCTCGTGGCCGCTGCTGGAACTGGGCAGCCGCTTCGCTCAGCGCTGGCACCACCGCGACAGCTAGGGTGGCCGCCATGTCACACATCTATGACCTCACCATGCGGTCCATCACCGGAGAAGAGGTGAGCCTTGCCGACTTCCGCGGCAAGGTGCTCCTCATCGTCAACGTCGCGAGTGCTTGAGGCCTCACGCCTCAGTACGCAGGTCTGCGTACGCTCCACGAAGACAATGCAGCCGCCGGGTTCTCCGTGCTGGGCTTCCCGTGCAACCAGTTCGGCGCACAAGAACCCGGCACCGATGCCGAGATCCTCGAGTTCGCCACGTCGAAGTACGACGTCACCTTTCCGATGTTCTCCAAGATCGAGGTCAACGGCGACAACGCATGCGAGCTGTACACCTGGCTGAGAGGCCAACAGGGCGACGGCGCCGACATCTCGTGGAACTTCGAGAAGTTCCTCGTCGATCGCGACGGCAACGTGGTGCAGCGCTACAACCCGATGGTCACGCCGGCCGACATCGCGCCCGACATCGCAAAACTGCTCTGACGCACCGATAGTCTCCGCTCGAACGGCTTCCCCCCGGATCACGCTCTCCTCACTTCGGAGGAACCCATGCCGTTCGTCACCCGTGTTCGCGTGCCACGCCGCGCACAACCGGCCCTTCGCCTGCAATCCGGCGACCACCAGTGGAGCATCTGCTACCCCGACCCCGACGACCCCATCGTCATCGCCGGCTTCGGCGAGGCAGCCATGTTGGCCACCGCCGTGCTCGATCTCGAGGTGCACCGCGAGGTGCTCGTGCTCCTCGATCCGCGCCGGCACGTGACCGCACTGCTCCTCGACCCACCCGCCGAGGTCGGCCTGCTGGTCGGCATGGCCGCGCCACCCGGCGTGGAGGCACCGTTCTGCCAGACGATGTGCATCGTGGTGCAACCCCACGTTCCCACGGGCCCGCCCACCGAGCAGGATCGGCGTGGGTACCACGCGCTGCGCCGCGCGCACATGGCCCAGGGCCTGCTGCTGCTCGATGTCATCCTCACCAATGGCGACACGGTGCGCAGCCTGGCGATCGGCTGCGACCCCGACCCGGTGTGGTTCGACGAGTTCGATCCGCTGCCACAACACGATGTGGCCGAGCACGACCCCGTCATCGACCCGGCAGCTTGACAGGTCGCGACGCCCGCTCGTGATCCCGGCGAGCACCGCCTACGCTCGCCGGTCATGACCACCATCTCCGTCGTCACCGGCGCCAACAGCGGCATCGGCCGCGCCACCGCCATTCACCTCGCCGCGCAGGGGCACGTCGTCTTCGGCACCGTGCGCAGCCTCGACAAGGCCGGCAAGTTGCTGGCGATGGCCACCGCAGCGGGCGTCGACATCAACCTGGTCGAGCTCGACGTCGCCTCCGACGAGTCGGTGCGCGACGGTTTCGCCGACATCTTGAGGGCAACCGACGGCGTCGTCGACGTCCTCGTCAACAACGCCGGCGTCGGCGGTAACGCGGTCGTCGAGGAGTGCCCGCCCAGCGTGCACCTGGAGGTGATGAACGTCAACCTGTGTGGCGCGGTGCGCTGCCTGCAGCAGGTGCTGCCGGGCATGCGTCAACGTGGCCACGGCACCATCATCAACGTCACCTCGGTGGTGGGGCGGTTGGCGGCGCTCGCGCAGAGCCCGTACGTGGCGTCGAAGTGGGCGCTGGAAGGGCTGAGCGAAGAGCTCGCGCAGGAGGTCGCGCCGTTCGGCGTGCGAGTGGTCATCATCGAGCCCGGCATCACCAAGAGCGCGATCTTCGCCAAGAACCTCGACATGCCCAACGACACCGGCGCCTACGACGATGCGTACCGGCGCATGTTCCAGATGTATGCGGCCGGGCTGGCGCACGCCACCGACCCGTTCGAGGTGGGCAAGCTCATCCACCACGTGATCACCACCGACCGGCCGCAACTGCGGTACGCGGTCAGCTGGGGCGCAAAGGAGCTGATCGACGGGCGGGCGGCCATCACCGACGAGCAGTGGACGGCGCTCGGCGCAGCGGCCGACGACGACGCCTACTACGCCGGCTTCCGCGCTGCCTTCGGCCTCGACCTCACCGACCTGGGCTGACAGCCCCGCCCACCGACGCCCCGCCCAGCTCAGCTCAGCTCAGCTCAGCTCAGCTCAGGGAGCGAGCGCAGGGCGGTGCAGCACGGCGTGCGTGGGGGTGAACACGACGGCGTCGCCTTCGGCTGCGGCGGTGCCGTCGAGAATCAGGCTGTACTCGCCCGCCAGCGGGTGCGGGAAGACCATCGTGACCCCAGGTCGCGCCTCGATGTTCGCCCGCGTGGAACGGCCCACCGTGGCGTGCAGCATGCCGTCGCGAACATCGGTGGGCACCGCCAGCGAGTGTGCACGCAGGCCGTCGCCGACCGTCACCAGGTAGCCCCAGGGGTAGGCGGCCAGCGTGGCAGCCAACTCGCTCAACTCGACGGGAATGCTCATGCGCGAACCGTGCTCATCCGAAGACCGTGCTCATCAGAGGCCGTGCTCATCCGAAGACCGTGCTCATCAGAGGCCGTGCTCATCCGAAGACCGTGCTCATCAGT
>Ga0209476_10000590_pt1 | contig 25017 bp, 22 predicted proteins | sample KloWWTrecipitate_FD_187179 | JGI IMG/M metagenome (GOLD analysis project Ga0209476, IMG submission 187179) | Active sludge microbial communities from Klosterneuburg, Austria, studying microevolution and ecology of nitrifiers - Klosterneuburg... | ecosystem: Engineered > WWTP > Aerobic digester... | reverse complement strand
TATTCGCATCCGAAACTAAAATCTATATGGAATCAAAAAATCTCTTTAAAGAATTTAAAAGCGACTTACCAGCCAGTATTGTCGTTTTCTTTGTTGCTGTTCCGCTTTGCTTAGGCATAGCACTTGCCTCTGGTGCTCCTCTATTTTCAGGTATTATTGCCGGTATTGTAGGCGGTATTGTTGTAGGAGTTGCCAGTGGATCCTCCCTTGGAGTAAGCGGCCCTGCTGCAGGCCTTGCTGTAATTGTATTAACAGCAATTGGAGCCTTAGGTTCGTTTCAGGTATTCTTACTGGCAGTTGTTATTGCCGGATTTATACAACTGGCTTTAGGCTTTGCTAAGGCAGGATTTGTAGCTTACTTTTTTCCTTCCGCCGTCATTAAAGGAATGCTAACCGGCATCGGCCTTCTAATTATTCTGAAACAAATACCTCATGCATTTGGCTATGATAAAGATGCTGAAGGAGACCTTTCCTATTTTCAAACTGATGGAGGCAATACATTTTCCGGAATAGAAAATGCGTTGAAGTTTATTACACCAGGTGCAATTCTTATTGCAGCAATTTCATTAGCAATTTTGATACTTTGGGATACGGTACTTACAAAAAAGCATAAAATCTTCCAATTAATACAAGGGCCAATCGTTGTAGTTATTTTAGGTATCGTTATGTACAACTTATACCAGAATGGTACATTAGATTATAGCCTTGCTCCTGATCAGGTGGTTAATATTCCAGTTCCAGCTGACTTATCTGGCTTTTTCAGTCAGTTTACTACCCCAGACTTTTCTGCCATTACAAATATAAAAGTATGGGAGGTGGCAATAGTTCTTGCAATTGTTGCCAGCTTAGAAACATTGCTATGTGTTGAAGCAACAGATAAATTAGATCCTGACAAAAGAATAACACCGACAAACAGAGAGTTAAAGGCACAAGGTTTAGGAAATGTTATTTCTGGGTTTATTGGCGGACTTCCGATTACTCAGGTTATTGTACGTAGTTCTGCTAATATAAATTTCGGAGGTAAAACCAAGTTATCAGCTATCATGCATGGTATATTTTTATTGGTAAGTGCATTAACTATTGCAAGCCTTTTAAATATGATTCCACTAGCAAGTTTAGCAGCTATTCTTTTAATGGTAGGCTATAAGCTTGCAAAACCTTCATTGTTTATCAACATGTATAAACTAGGATGGGAACAGTTTATTCCATTTGTGGCTACTGTTGTAGGAATATTAGCAACCGACTTGCTAAAGGGAATTACAATTGGGATGTTGTTTGGCATATTCTATACGCTACGTCACAGCTATCGTAATGCGTATCACATGAAAGACAGAATATCAACTGAAGATGGAATGCAAGTGCATCATCTTGTACTAGCAGAAGAGGTTTCTTTCTTTAATAAAGCCAGTGTATTAAAAGCATTAGACAGCATACCAGAAAACGCAAAAGTGATTATTGATTGTACACAATCAAAATCTATTGCACATGATGTGCTGGAATTAATTCAGAATTTTGAGAGTAATGCAAAAAGAAAAAATATTACAGTAGAAAAAATAAACTTTATAGAACCAGCATTAGTATAAATAAACTTAAAACAAAATAAAATGAAAACGTTAACCAAAGAAATGCAGTCAGCTATTACACCAGCAAAAGCATTAGAACTATTAAAAGATGGTAATAAAAGATTTGTAAACAACCTTAAAGTAAATCGCAACTTGTTGCAACAAGCCAATGAAACTTCAGATGGGCAGCATCCATTTGCAGTAATTTTAAGTTGTATTGATTCAAGAACTTCGGCAGAATTAATTTTTGACCAGGGATTAGGAGATGTATTCAGTGCAAGGATAGCCGGTAATATTGTAAATGAAGATATACTCGGTAGTATGGAGTTTGCCTGTAAAGTAGCAGGATCAAAAATCATTGTTGTGCTAGGTCACACAAAATGCGGAGCTGTGAAAGGCGCCTGTGACCATGTGGAAATGGGAAACCTTACTGCACTGCTAAGCAAAATTCAACCCGCAGTGTATGATGAAAAAACAGTGACCGAAAACAGAAGTTCTTCTAATAATGAATTTGTTGAAAAAGTATCAACTATAAATGTAAAACGGACTGTTACTGCAATTATGGAACGTAGCCCAATACTAAAAGAAATGATTGAAAAAGGTGAAATCGGAATTGTTGGGGGTACACATGATATCACAACAGGAGAAGTTCACTTTTATGATGACGCATTGATTATTAAATAACCTCATGAAAAACTTAAGTCAGGCAACTCAATAGTTGTCTGACTTTATTATTTTTACTAATGTCTAAAAAAATCCTATCGCTACTTATACTATCGTTTTTTTGTTTTCAATCTTTTTCGCAGGAAACAAGGTTGAATGATAACAATTCTATTGCATGGCTTGCATATACGGGAGGCATTAAACTCAATCAAAAAATTTCAATTCATACAGAATATCAATGGCGCAGAACAGATGGATTCAAGAACTGGCAACAAGCATTATATCGCACTGGTGTTAATTATTCCCTTCGGAAAGATGTAAACATCATAGCAGGTTATGCATTTGCCCAAACATTTACTTATGGCGAATACCCTGCTGCTTTTGCATTTCCAGAACATCGAATTTTTCAACAGGTGCTAATAAAGAATCCAATTGGCAAAGTAGAAGTATCTCACCGCTTTATGCTGGAGCAACGATTTGTCGGAAGGGTATTTCTTGAAAATGGAAATAAAAAAACAGATTACTCTTACCTAAACAGGATGCGTTACAGGGCCAAAGTTGAGATCCCATTTCAGAAAAATAAATTGGCAACAAATTGGAGCCTTATTTTACAGGATGAAATTTTTATTGGCTGGGGTAAAAACATTGGTGCTAATATATTTGATCAAAATCGCATCGGTATAATGTTAGGCTATAAACCAAATAGCACTTTAAAACTGGAAGCAGGTTACATTAACCAAACATTACAACAAGGAAGACGTATCAACAACAACCCTGTTTTTCAACATAACAACGGATTCTTACTGGCTGCCAATTTCAATTTCGATGTAAGCAAGAAATAAAAGATTAGTTATTTCATAGCAATCATACTAATCTCTACATTTACAAATTTTGGTAGTGCAGATACTTGAACAGTTTCCCGAGCAGGAAAATCACTTTCAAAATATTTCCCGTACACCTCATTAATGGCAACAAACTGATGCATATCCATAATAAATATGCTGGTCTTTATCACATTGCTGAAGTTCATTCCAGCTTCACTTAAAATAGCTTTAAGGTTATGCATTACCTGATGTGTTTCTTCCTGAATGTCTTTCTTTTTCAACTCTCCAGTTGCAGGATCAATACAGATTTGGCCTGAGATATAAAGCATATCTCCAGCCAAAACAGCCTGGTTATAGGGTCCGATTGGGTCTGGGGCCAGTGTAGTTTTTATAATAGTTTTGCTCATGTCGCATTTATTAAAAATTGTATGAGACGAATTTAGCTTTATACGTTTTCTTTGCAAAAACTATTATGAAGATTGTAGTCATATCAGACGAAGCCTTAAAAACAGAGCTACTTGCACAAGGTGTTAGCTCTACAGAAGAGATTGTATGGCTTTCCCTTCCTGAAAAAGTGACTGGAGCAACCTGCTATTTAGATCTTTTGTTTGATTATACTGAGGAACGAATCAATATTTTACAAGAAATATCATCCGGTCTTACAATTGTTAACTCAGTAAATAAAACCTGCAACTACCTTCCTAAAAATTTTATCAGAATAAATGGATGGCCAACATTTTTTAATAGACCTTTGATCGAGGCTGCCTGTATTAATGAAAACCTAAAAGCAGAAACAGAAACAATTTTTTCATTTTTCAATAAATCAATAGAATGGGTACCGGATATTCTTGGTTTTATTTCGCCAAGAGTAATTAGCATGATTATCAACGAAGCTTATTTCACCTTTCAAGACAAAGTAACAGGTAAAGAGGAGATTGATATAGCCATGAAATTAGGCACAAGGTATCCATTTGGACCTTTTGAATGGAGTGAAAAAATTGGTATTAAAGAGATTTATTCATTGCTTTCAAATCTTTCTACAACACATAAAAGATATGAACCTTCAGAATTATTAAAACAAGAAGCAGCAAAATAATGAGTTTACTTTTACATATTGACACCTCTCTTTCTGTTGCTTCTGTTTGCCTGTCAAATGATAAAGATTCTATTGCATTATCAGTTAATGAACATCAACAAGGTCATGCCGCATGGTTACACCAAGCAATTGATGAAATGATAAAAAAATCTGGGCATACTATCAAAAACCTAGAAGCAATTTCAGTAAGTATTGGCCCTGGTTCTTATACAGGTTTAAGAGTTGGCTTATCGTCTGCAAAAGGCCTTTGTTACTCGATGAGTATTCCATTAATTGCTATTACAACCACCGAGTTGATGGCTTCTGCTGTAACAAATGAAGCGGAAGATTTGATTTGCCCGGTTATTGATGCCCGAAGGATGGAAGTTTATTCAGCCGTTTATGATAAAATATTAAATGAAATAAAAACACCTCATTCGTTGATTGTAGAAGAAACTAGTTTTGCGGAATTTTTAGATACTCATAAAATTCTTTTTTGTGGTGATGGCTGCAAAAAACTGCAACCAATAATTCGTCATGAAAATGTCACATACAGCAATACGGTAGCAAATGCCACTCATCTTGCCCAATTAGCTTTTAATCGCTTTGAAAAGAAAGATTTCGCCGATCTGGCATATACAGAACCCTTGTATATAAAAGAATTTTATTCTTCTCCCCAAAAGAATTAAACAAAAAAACCGTCTTATTGTTATTATTTATGCTTGGCTTTGTTTGAAAGCCTGTTTTTAACAATAAAAACAATTTTATAACGATTCTTTAAAAGTCGGTTTAGTATATTTTTTTAATTTTATAATCCATGAACGATACCGTAATTAATAGCACCGATTTGAAAATTGAAGTTTTAAGAATTAAGAAAACTGCATTGATTCTAAGAGCTATCAATCATAAACTGCGCCAGCAAATTTTAAAACTGGTTGAGGAGCAAGGGAAAATAACAGTCACTGAACTTTATCTTACATTGAGATTAGAGCAATCAGTTGCATCCCAACACCTGGCAATTCTTAGAAAAGCCGGATTTGTAAACACAAGCCGTGATGGTAAGTTTATTTACTATTCAGTAAATCATGATCGGCTTGAAGAGTTAAACAAATTTATGAACGACCTGTTAAAATGATAATTTTCAATGCTTAATAAATGCGTCCCGCCATTGCGGGACGTTTTGCGTTTAATCAAGTAAATTTGCACCGAAAATAAATAGATATGTATATTAAACAATTATACACTGGATGCCTTAGCGAGGCTGCCTACTACATTGAAAGCAATGGCGAAGCTGCCATCATAGATCCTTTACGGGATATTGATATTTATCTAAATCTGGCTAACGAAAGAAAAGCTAAAATCAAATATATTTTCGAAACTCATTTTCATGCAGATTTTGTAAGCGGCCATCTTGATTTAAGCAAAGCAACCGGAGCTCCAATAATATATGGCCCAAATACAAAAACAAATTTCACTGTACATGTAGCAAAAGACGGAGAGACTTTTAAGCTTGGCGAATTAACATTTGAAGTATTACATACTCCCGGTCATACATTAGAGTCAAGTTGTTATTTATTAAAAGATGCTTCAGGAAAAAATCATAGCATTTTTACAGGTGATACATTATTTGTAGGTGATGTGGGTCGCCCTGATTTGGCACAAAAAGGTGCTGAAATAACAATGGCTGATCTTGCCGGTATGATGTATGATAGTATTCATACCAAACTTTTCCCATTGGAAGACGAAGTATTAGTTTATCCGGCACATGGACCGGGTAGCTCCTGCGGAAAAAACTTAGGCCCTAATACACACAGCACAATTGGAGAAGAAAAAGAAAATAATTATGCACTGAAGGCCGCATCTAAAGAAGAATTTATAAAGCAGGTTACAGATGGAATTCAGGCACCGCCTACTTATTTCCCGATCAATGCAAAAATAAATAAGGAAGGATACGATAGTCTTGATAATGTATTAATTAAAGGATTGAAAGGATTAAGTGTAAAAGAGTTTAAAGCAACCTTAACAGAAGACACTATTATTCTAGATACAAGAAATGCTACTGTATTTACAAATGGATTTGTTCCCGACTCCATTAGTATTGGATTAGAAGGACGCTTTGCAGAATGGGCAGGAAGTATTTTGCCTTTTGAATCACCAATATTATTGGTAACAGAACAGGGGCAGGAAAAAGAAACAATTGTACGGCTGGCTCGAGTTGGGTTTGATAAAGTAAAAGGATATTTAGAAGGTAGTTTTGAAGCATGGCAAAAAGCCGGTGAAGAGGTTGATATGATTATCGATATAGAAGCCGATGAACTAATGATGGATATGCCACATGATAAAAACCTTGTTGTTGTAGATGTACGCCGCACAACAGAATTTGCAGACGGACATTTGAAGGATGCTAAAAATATTTCTTTGATAGATATGACCGATCCTGCTGCAATGTCAGATCTTGAAGAAACACAAAACCTGTATCTACATTGTGCCGGCGGCTACCGTAGTGTTATTGCAGCTTCGCTTTTAAAAAGACAAGGCATACATAATCTAAGAAATATATTAGGTGGCTGGGCCAAAATAAAAGAGCAGGAAAAAGCAGAGATAGTAAAAGAAACTAGTGTGCTGAATTAATTGGCTCACAGATTTCACAGATTAGCACAGATTTTATATCCCATATTTAAAACTGAAACAAAGAGAGGGGAACTCTCTTTTCTGTGCAAATCTGTGGTATCTGTGAGAAATGACATCTACATTTTAGACTTTATCCAATCGTTCAATTCCGGAGAGCTTTCTGTACTGATGATAGCTGCATACCTTGGTTTAGTACCATTGTGTACACCAACATGCCAAAGCCTTTGCGAATCCACCACAAAATGTGCTCCTTTTGGCATTGGCACTCTTGCTTCTGATTCTTTAATCGGCAAATTATTTTCATCACTATCATATAAAAGCATGTAGCTGTCTGCATTATCAGTTAGCTCAATCCACATTCTTACTACCCAACCTTCATCATCAGGATTCAATCTGTTGTTGTCATCACGGTGAACGGAACGGATTGCCTGATCATGAGTTTGTGGTTCCAATCTTATAATTCTAACTCTTCCAAAATTTGCCGGTATGGATTTAATGTATGCCATCAGGGTCGGGCACAATTCGGAATTAGGAGTAAACTTGGCATCTTTATCAGTTTTACCATTTTCCCAAAACCCTTTGCATTCATTAGTGCCATCGCAAGAAGCCAAAGGTGCAAAGTTGGTGTCGCCACCGCTTTTCCAGTCCATATAAACCAGGTCTTGCCATTCTGATTCGGGTATATGAGATATATCAAGTGTCTTCATTATCACATATCCTTTTTCTTCCATTACAGGCATACGATAATGCGATGTTTGCAAAGGAATTTTTACAGACCAATGTTCGCTGTGTGGCCAGAATATAGTTGGTGTTGCTGACATAGTTATTAAGTTATGTTTAAAAATTATGAAATGCTAAAGTATGAAAAAGATAATAAATAATTTATAACATATATCATCGCTCTTATGATATAATTATTCCCAATAAAAAGTTAACGCCGCTGTATTTTAACCATTCGTCAGTTACACATTACCATTCAGATAAATATATTTTTTTACGCTTAGACGAATATTACATTTGAATTACGAAGAACGTTGTAGTTATGCCGCACACCAACTGAAAAAGTAACCACATTACTTAATATCGGTCATAACATATAACAAGTATAGCCATGAAACTCAAAACCAATGTAACCTTGGGAGTATTACTACTCCTCAGTATGAATCTATTTGCCCAAACTCCTATTCAGAAAAAACTAGAAGCAAAAAGGATAACCGGAACTATTAAAATTGATGGCCTCATTAACGATGAAGTATGGAAAGATGCACCTGTTATGACAGATCTTTCAGAGTTCCGCCCAACTGTCGGAGCTAAAGAAAAAGCCGAAACAAAAACTGTTGCGTATTTACTTTACAATGATGAAGGAATCTATTTTGGTGGATATTGTTATGAACGGACAAAAGACAGCATAGCAACTGAACTTAGCGGACGGGATGGATTTGGTACTAATGATTATATAGGATTAATCTTTGATACTTACAATGATAAACAAAATGGTTTTGAATATTTTCTTACTCCTTTGGGTGAACAGTGGGATGCAAAAATGTCAAGTGATAACGAAGATTTTTCATGGAATGGAGTTTGGGAAAGTGGAACAATGATTCATGATAATGGTTGGAGTTTCGAAATGTTTATTCCTTACTCAGCTATTCGTTTTGGAAAAAATGACGTACAAAACTGGGGATTGAACATTACAAGAAGAAGGAGAAAAACAGAACAACAATACACCTGGAATCCTATCAACCCCAATGTAAATGGATTTTTAACACAAGAAGGTCTTTGGTCCGGCATTACAAATATTAAACCCCCATTCCGGTTACAATTCTCGCCTTATTTATCAACTTATATAGATCACTTTCCTGCTAATATTCCAGGAAAAAAAAATTGGACATCATCTGTTAACGGTGGTATGGATGTTAAATATGGCATTAACCAAGCATTTACTTTAGATGCTACATTAGTTCCAGATTTTGGACAGGTACAAAGTGACAACAAAGTGCTTAATCTTACGCCATTCGAAATTAAATACACAGAGAACAGACCTTTTTTTACAGAAGGAACGGAGCTATTTAGCAAAGGAAATTTATTCTATGCCAGAAGAATTGGTATCGACCCTGTTCTGTTACATTCACCTTACGATAATCAGAACGCTAATGAGACTATAATTAAGAACCCAAGAGAGTCAAAGCTTATTAATGCAACAAAAGTTTCTGGAAGAACTGCCAAAGGGCTTGGTATTGGTGTGTTGAATGCAGTAACTAATACAAGATATGCCACACTTGAAGATGACATTACAAAAGAGCAACGCCAGGTTATTGTTGATCCGCTTACAAATTATAGTGTTATTGTTTTGGATCAAACAATGAAAAACAACTCAAGTGTTTCCTTAATAAACACTAACGTTTGGCGTAGTGGCAATGATTATGATGCTAATGTTACCGCAGCTCTTTTCAGCCTTAATGACAAGAAGAATACATGGAATGTAAGCGGTAAGGCAGCATTTAGCAGCCTTATTGGATATCTACCTGATGGAAAAACACAAAAAGGTTATAGTCACAATGTTTTTATGGGAAAAACCAGTGGCCGATTCAACTTCAATATTGGGCAAGAGTTGACAAACAAAAGTTTTAATAGTAATGATCTTGGATATTTCACCTTTACCAACTTTGTAGACCATTTTGCATGGATGGGTTACAGCTGGATAAAGCCAACAAACTGGTATAATAATTTTCGTATAAATGCTAATGCATATTATTCTCGCAGACTAAATCCCGGAACATACCAAAATGCCAACTTTAATATTAATGCGAATGGCCAGTTGAAAAACTTATGGAGTGTTGGAAGTATGATAGGATACGAACCCGAAAATAACAACTTCTACGAACCAAGAGTCGCTGGTAAAGTCTTCAGAGGATGGTCCAATTATTTTACAAGCATTTGGTTCGAAACAAATAATGCAAAGAAGTATAAATTATACTCAGAGCTTTTTTATGCAAAACGCAACTTGTTCAGTAGTGAAAGATATAGTTTCGATTTTAATCAACGTTATAGATTCAATAATAACTTAACCATAAGTCAGGGAATATCTTTATCGCCACAAAGAAACAATGTTGGATTTGCAGGATTAGAGGGTAGCGAAGTTGTTTTTGGCAAACGGGATATTAAAACAATTGAGAACACCTTAAATATCAAATACAGTTTTAATGCTAACATGAATATTAATACCCGTATCCGACATTATTGGAGCAATGTTAAATACAATGACTTTTTTACACTTCATAACGACGGTTCATTGGAAGAAAATTCTACCTACAATGAAAACAAAAATCAAAATCTTAACTTTTTCAATATTGATATGGTGTACACTTGGCAAATTGCGCCGGGAAGTTTTGTTAATGTTGTTTGGAAAAATGCCGTAACAGATTTTCGTCAGATAACGGTAGATAGCTACTTTAAGAACCTAAACAATACAATGAAAATCGAAGACAACAATAATATTTCATTCAAGATTATTTATTTCCTCGATTACCTTCAACTAAAGAATTTTAAAAAGAAAAAATAATTTCGTCGACAACGAAATATAAAAAAGCTGCTTAGTTTTCAGCAGTTTTTTTATGAAATAATGTTCCCATAATGAGGCTTCCATTCAAATCTCCATCTTCTATGGCTCCACAGATAGTTCGCCGGATCTTTTTTGATCATTTCCTCTAATTCGTTTTTATATAATAACGTTAATTGCTCTGGTGCAAAAGAAGCTCCATTCTCAGTAAGCAGCTTGGTAGAAAAATAATAATATCCTCTTTTTAATTTATGAAATCCAACAAATACTACCGCTATATTATTCTTGACGGCTCCTTTTGCCGGACCTGGAGCAAAAGGAGCAGGCCTCCCAAAAAAATTCATCCAATAGCTGTTAGAAGGGTTCCCCGGATTTTGATCAGCCGCCAATCCGAATGTATATTTAGATGAGAACACAGAATGAGCAATGTTATTTTTATATTCTGTAGCTGAAATTAAAATAGTGCCATACCGCTTTCTAAAATTATAAAATATCCTGTTAAGATGCTTATTTGAAATAGGCATATAAATGCCAGCAAACGGGGCTTTTAATTTCATGGATGCCAGTAAATTACCAAACTCCCAATTAAACTGATGTCCGGCCATAATGTGCACATTATATCCTTTATCCGTTAAATCATTTACCATTTCAAAATCTGCTGTGCTTCTCTTCTCTATTTGCTTTTTTGAAATAGTAATAAACTTAATTGATTCAAGAAATGTATCAATTAAGTTATGGTAAAACTGTTTTGCAATCTTTAGTCTTTCCTTTTCTGTTTTTTCAGGAAATGCGATTAAAAGATTTTTCATCACCACATCTCTTCTATATTTAAACACATAAAAGACAAAGCCATAAATAAAATCGGAAATCACATAAAGAATCCGGAAAGGGATTAAAGATATTAACCACAAAAATCCATAAACAACGTAATACATAACAGAACAAAGATAAAAACCTACAATACTATATTTTGAACCAGCCAACTTTTATCTGGATAATCTGTATTAAAATGCAGCCCTCTGCTTTCCTTACGGAAAGTAGCTCCTTTCACTATTAGATAACCAACTGTAATCATATTTCTTAATTCAAGTAATTGAGGCGACACTGTACTACTACTGTATAATTTTTCGGTTTCCTCCCAAAGTAAATCCAAACGCCGCATGGCCCTTTGCAAACGAATATCATTGCGAACAATACCTACATAATCACTCATCAACAGTTGCAATTCCTTAAGGCTTTGTGTAATGAGGATCATCTCTTTCGGCTCCGATGTTCCTCCCGCATTCCAGTCAGGAATCTCCTTTTCAATATTTTGCCAGTTTACAAATGATGAAGTAAAAGATTCAGCCAAAATTTTTGTACTATCTAAAAAACAACGGTGTGCAAACACCATTGCTTCTAATAAAGAATTACTAGCTAAACGGTTAGCACCATGTAATCCTGTAGAAGAACATTCACCACAGGCATATAAATTTTTGATAGAGCTTTGACCCCACTCATCAGTTTTTATTCCACCACAACTGTAATGAGCAGCAGGTGCCACCGGAATCATATCTTTTGAAATATCAATACCAATTGACAAACATTTCTCAAAAATATTTGGGAAGTGCTCCGTAAATTTTTCTTTATCGAAATGACGGCAATCCAGCCACACATGTTCTGTACCATTAATTTTCATTTCACTATCAATAGCTCTAGCTACAATATCTCTAGGTGCCAGGTCTTTTCTTTCATCATACTTTTCCATAAATGCCTCACCATGCTTGTTCCGAAGAATACCACCATCGCCTCTTACTGCTTCCGTAATTAAAAAAGCATGTCCGCTTGTTCCATATTCATACAATGCAGTTGGATGAAATTGAATAAACTCCATATTTTCTACCCGCCCTTTTGCACGGTACACCATTGCCACTCCATCGCCAGTTGCTATTGAAGGATTAGTTGTTGTACGATAAACTTGTCCATTTCCACCTGTTGCCAGCAAAGTAATTTTAGAAAGTATCTTTTCAATCTTATTCGTTGCAAGATTTAAAACATACACACCAAAACATTCTACATCAGGAGTAGATTTATTGACCAGATAACCCAAATGGTGTTGGGTAATAATATCAACGACAAAGCAATGCTGAACGAACTCGATATTTTTTTGCTTTTTCACTGCATCAATCAAAGCTCTTTCCATTTCCTTCCCCGTCACATCTTTATAATGTAATATTCGTGACTCGGAGTGACCACCTTCCATTCCTCTTTTATAATCACCGCCTTTATCTTTATCAAACCTTGCACCCCAATCAATAATCTCATTCACTCTTTCCGGACCTTCCTTCACTACTATTTCTACCACTTCTTTGTTGCACAGTCCATCACCGGCAATCAATGTGTCTTCAATATGTTTTTCAAAACTATCCCTCTCCCAATCATTCACCACCGCAATACCTCCTTGTGCATACTTCGTATTCGTTTCATCCGCCGCAGCCTTTGTCATCACCAACACTTTCTTATCTGGAAACTGATCCGCCATTTTCAACGCATAGGTAAGACCTGCTATCCCCGATCCAATTACTAAAATATCTGTTTGTTGCATACCCCTATCCCCTAAAGGGAAATTTTAATTTACTAAAATAATTTTTCTACGTTTTTTGTTACCAGCTGCAGTACTACTATCAGCTTCGTTGCGTCGCACTCTTGTGCTGCATCAATTCTATTCGGCATTTTGTAGCATCCCGATATATATCGGGAATTCTATTCGCTACTCAGCAAAACTATTCCTTATCTACCGAATTAAAATAATCAACCGCACCTTTCACAATAAAAAATTGCGCAAGGGCATAGGTAAGAATTATCAGTATTCCTGCAAATTCAAAAGTTTGATAGAATCTATCTATAGCTAACAATGAATCAGACAATACAAACAATAATGCGCCTATCATCATCCATTTTCCTGCCGACTTATTTTTTATAAAAAACATATGTAATGCCAGCATAAACATAAAACTGATGACGATGCCGTAAATACGTACTGGCAGTTTCATATCGCCAAGATATGGTGATAAGAAGCTTATCAAGGCAGCATAATAAACCACCACAATCACCAGCAACCAAGGATTGCTTTTTACATTATCCCTCAGTCTAGCCTTGTGGAAATAAATAATATAAAAAATATGAGCCAGTAAAAAAGAAGAAAGACCCAGCAAGAAGAAAATATCTTTTTTATCCTGAAACATTAACAGTACATCGCCTATCCACGAAAAAATGAGAGCAAATACTATCCATTTATTGAAGCCTTTTGTAATATCATTTACCTGCGAATCGAAGTAGCCGATAACAACAGGAATTATTAATGGTTTAAAAATAAATTGGAGAATACTGTTCTGCAATTGAATTCCTAACAATTCACCTAAAAGAACGATAGCAAAAAGAAGTGTCCAGTGTTTTTGTTTCATACGAATAAATTATTCTTCCACCCAAGACCCATTCTCTTTAATCAGATTAATTAATTCTTCTACAGCTACTTCACTGTTTACATTCCGCTTCATTACTTCCTTGCCTTTGTACAAAGTAATTTTTCCGGGGCCGCTGCCAACGTATCCAAAATCAGCATCTGCCATTTCACCCGGTCCATTTACAATACATCCCATAATAGCAATCTTCAACCCTTTCAGATGATTAGTAACTGCTCTTATCTTAGCCGTTGTTTCTTGCAGATCAAACAAAGTTCTACCGCAACTCGGGCAACTGATATATTCTGTTTTCGAAATTCTTGTTCTTGTTGCTTGTAAAATACTAAAAGCTGTATTATTGGTAAACTGATATATATCTTTTACCTCCAAATAAGTTCTGCCACTTGCTTTTACATTCTCTAATTGCATAGCGCCGCTATACCCCAAACAAATTCCATCACCCATTCCTTCTAAAAACAAAGCTCCTGTTTCGGTTGCAAAATGAATCAAATGTTCATCCGGTGTTTGCCAGCCGCTATCTGTAATCAGCACAACCGGGTTTTGAATTTTCCTGTTCATGAATTCTGCAAACATCCTGCGAACAGATTGCATAGCATTTGTATTGGTTGAACTCAGGCAAATAACAACTGATTTATTATTCGCAAGTTTATCCAGATAGGTAAAATCATTAATTGTCGTTTCATCACTAAAACAATCAACCATTACAAAATTCAATTTGTCACTTGTAATTGCAGCTTCAACAAAACCTTTATCGCTATAAATTGGAAAGTACTTTGCTTTATCTTTTGCCTCAAACCATGCATCAGGATAAACAATCACTTTCAATGTTCCGGGTAATTCAAAATCTAATAACTGATTGCCCGTAAAAACATAATCAGCAGCCGCATCACTGATTGTCCATTTATCCGTTGCTTCATTATAAGTGTAGCCAATGCTTTGTAAATGTGTTGGAGTTATTTTTTCTATCTTACTCAGATCAGCTACAACCACCGGCACTTGTTTGGCGCCAATATTATCAACTGCAAATGTTTCTCTTCTTTGATATTCGAAAGCTGAATAAGGGAGTTTCAAATTTTCGGAGTCTGAAGCCCCTCCTGCGGAGGGGTTGGGGAGGCTGTATCTCTTTACCAAATCCTTACACACCGGAATTTCAAATTCCGGATCTTCTGTCAACGAAACTCTTATTGTATCACCAATTCCGTCTTCCAGCAAAGTACCAATGCCAACTGCAGATTTTATTCTTCCGTCTTCACCATCGCCAGCTTCTGTTACACCCAAATGCAAAGGATAAATTTCTCCAAACTCATCCTGCATCATTTTTATAAGCAAGCGGTATGCCTGCACCATTACCTGCGGGTTACTACTCTTCATGCTCAGAATAATATTGTGATACGTTTCTGCTCTAGCAATTCTTAAAAACTCCATTGCACTTTCCACCATTCCAATCGGTGTATCACCATAGCGGCTCATAATGCGATCACTTAATGAACCATGATTCGTTCCGATACGCATTGCCGTTCCATACTCCTTGCAGATTTTAACCAACGGGGTAAACCGCTCTCTTATTCGATCAATTTCTTCTGCATATTCTGCATCAGTATAATCTATTTGCTCAAATTTTTTCTTATCAACATAATTACCCGGATTCACTCTTACCTTTTCAACTATTCTTGCTGCTATTTCTGCAGCATTCGGTGTAAAGTGAATATCGGCTACTAAAGGAACATGATAACCTCTTTTGTGTAATTCGTTCTTAATGTTCAATAAATTCTCTGCTTCATTTTTAGAGGGGGCTGTAATGCGAACCAGTTCTGAGCCTGCTTCAATACAACGGATGCTTTGCTCAACAGTTGCAATAGTATCCATAGTGTCAGTGGTGGTCATCGTTTGCACACGGATAGGATGAAAATTACCGATTAACAGATCACCGATTTTTACTTCACGGGTCTTAAGACGCTTATATTCTATAATGGATTCGCAGTACAATTGCATAGCTGCAAAACTAACAAAGAAGTGGCAGCTAAGTTTACCAATCTTTGGGCTGAGAGCCTCCCCCTTTTACTTTTTCCTTTTGAACCCTTTGTTGTACTTCTTTTTCTTTTTGCTGAAGAAGTTTTAAACGTTGTTCAGCTTCTTTCATACTCATTTTGGATTGATTCTGCTTCTGTTGTTGGTTCTGTTTCTTTTTTTGATCCTCATCCTTTTTTTTAGGAGGTTCTTTCTTTTTTAATTCCAACATAGCCTTCTGCAAATTCTCCCTTGCTTCTTTATCATCAGGATTATTTCGCAGTGCATTTTTATACGCTTCAATACTTTCTTCCAGGTTTTGCTGATTGCTAAGTATAACACCTTTGTTATACCAAGCTTTTGAAAGCAGCGATTTATCTGTAGCCATTTTTACAACATCATTATATATTACAGCTGCTTCTACCTTTTTATCCAGTTTGAAAAGTGCATTTGCTTGATTAAATTTTGCCGTAATATTTGAAGGCTCCGCTTCCAATGCTTTTGCATACTCAGCAGATGCTTTCAGGTATTCCTGTTGTTTGTAAAAATCATTTCCGGCTTTTATTGCCTCATTTACATCCTGTGCAAATGTGTTTACACCGAACAAGAAACCGATTAATATGAAAGGTATTTTGTTCATGCCCTTAATCTTTCTTTCTCTTTCACTGTTACTTTTCTTTCTGAAATAAAATTCTCAGCTATTAATAAAAAAAGCATCAATCCTACAAACCAGCAATAAAAGGTTCTGAAATTCATCATCGACATATCACCAAATGCTTTACGTTCTATTTGGGAAAGTTGACCTTTTAATATTGCAACAGCTTCATCGCTGCTTTCCAGCTTTACATATACTCCATTTGTTTTACCTGCGATTTCCTTCAACACATCCTCATTCAATTTTGAAATAACAACATTCCCTGCATTGTCTCTTTTATTCTCACCAGTAAGTGGATCGGTAATGGTTGCTCCGTTGGCAGAACCAATTCCTATCGTATTAATCATTACACCTTGCTCTGCTAAATCATTTGCAGTTGTCACGGCATCTGCATCATGGTCTTCACCATCAGAAATCAATATAACTGATTTGAATTTTCTGTCGGCAGCATCAAAAACCCTTGCACTCATATTCAATGCATCGCTTATTACAGTTCCTTGTTGTGGAATAGCATCCGGCGAAGCCGATGATACAAAAAGTTGTGCTGCGCCATGATCTACCGTCAATGGCATTTGTAAATAGGCTTTCCCTGCAAATAATACCAATGCGATACGATCGTTCGGCATCTCATTCATTAGCTTACCAATAAATTGTTTAGCTCTTTCTAATCGGTTCGGTGCTAAATCTGTTGCCAACATGCTTTTGCTTACATCCAATGCGATTGCAATGTCAATCCCTTTACGGTTGTTGTTAGCAGATTCGCCGGGTTTTCGAAGATTCATCACAGCAAAAACACCGAGAATGAAGGCTAATGCAAGAAAGATAAATTTTACAGTAAATTTTTTTGAAGAATAATCCGAGGTAAGGGCTTTTACCAATTTTTCATCGCCAATACGTTTTGTTACTCTTTTTTTCCAATACAATAAACTTAAAAAAAATGCAATTAATATAATAACTGCAATTAATAGCCAGAAATACTCTTTATGTTGAAAATGTAAACCCAAAGCTAGAATTTGAAATAAAAGGAACAAGGATAAGGCAAAAACCAAACCAAGATTTTAGGAAATGTTACATTTTGCCATTTAAAAACCCAAGTTCCTTTAAAATATCCTTTAGCATTTTCATCCGTACACTCACCATATCAAATTCTTTTTCAGGCGATTGAATATTAAGTACAAAGAAATAAGGATGATTATTTTCTTCAATCCAACCAACTATCCAGCCAATATTGTTTCCTTTTTTATCAAAACCCCATCCAGTTTTATAGCCAAGGCGATAATTAGTATTATTCTCAAACAACATTGCCCTTTTTACCATTTCCTGGTAGGTTTTAAAAAAAGGTAATTGATTGAAATATAGACGCTTCACTAAACCTAATTGTTCATCGGGCTTTATTTTCAAACTATTATCCAACCAGAAAGAATCAATTGGGCTGTTAATTCTTTTTGAACCATAACCCAGAGAATCTAACCAAAACTGCATCGTATCTCTTCCAATACGACGAGCCACTTCCTGATAATAAGGAACACTAGAAACCCTGAATGCTTCGTACATAGTTAGATCTTTGTTCCATTCACTTCTTCTTTCTACAGCATCCCATTTAATTACCATACTGTCACTGGAAATTTTTCCAGTCTGTAATCCGATTAATGAATTAACTATTTTAAAAGTAGATGCCGGCAGATAGCTACTGTCACGATACATAGGCAAATTATGCACAGAAAACTTGCCTGTTCCGTTATCCATCAATGCAAAACATCCTTCAACTTTATTTTCGGTAAAATATTTAGCCAGCTTTTTTTCAACCTTCACATTATTTTGTCCGCAAGAAGAAATAAGTAATAAAACTCCGAGGCCATACAATAGTTGTCGCATCTTCTGTAAATTTTGTGCAAAGTTAACTTAGTGTGGCTTATGAGAAATAATGTTTAACAGCTATTTTGTCCGTACCAAAACAGCTTTTTGATAGCTGCCTAATTTATAACTGTCAACAAAAGGCACTTCTTCTGTTCCTTTACCTGTTGTTATCAGTGGCTTTGCTCCTATATTGTAAAATTCAACAAACATTTTATCATTTTCAATCCAATAACTGTTAATGATGGTGGATTTTTGAACAGTGAAAGCTCCTGAAAACTTATTGCCTGTCCAAAACTGATTCAGTACAATTCCACTTAATTCGTCAATAACCCAATGTCCTTCTTCTTTATTTACAGGCTTTAAAATGTATGGCCGATAATCTTCTTCTTTAGAACCATAAATTAATTGCCAGGTATAAGAATCGGTGCTGTCTGCCGGTTGAATTCGTAATTCCATATTTACCTTTTGCGGTTCCGGTTTTCCTGTTTTATACCAAAGTAATTCTCCTTTCCAGTTGCCAATCCAGCTTGCGGGAAATAAATCTGACTGCGAATAAGCAACGCTGGTTAATAAGATAAATACCGTTATTCCAAACAACTTCATATTAAATATTTAATCAAAAATAAAAAATCCCGGCTGGAACCGGGATCACTAATAATTTTAAATGCTCAGCGACTATTTACATATAAAATCCACCTTTCTGCTTGTAATGTTTTACTCCTTGACAATCTCTTTTAGTGGCCGAACATGAAGATAAAACGAATAACATAGTAGCTACAACAGCTAAGCATAACAAAAGTTTTTTCATTCTTTTAAATAAGTTGGGTACAGCCTGGCTTTTTTATCCTACGAAGTTTTAACGCAGTTGGAAGCTAAGTCGTACAGTTCAAAAATTAGTTAGTGATTATCCAGAGGAAATTTGGTGGGTAGAGTTTTAATCCATCGTAGAGTGCTAAAATAGTACGGTAATATTGTTTTTCATAATTAATAACCAATTTTCTATAAAAAAATTGTTTGAATCAACTATTTTATCGTAAAAATACTAATTATGTTATTTTTGCAGAGCTAAACCTTAAAAACAAACACATGAAAAATATTTCTTCTTTTCTTCTTGCACTTACAATTTTATTTACAGCTTGTAACAATAGTAAAAGTGACGAGACCACAATCGTTAGTGAAGATGGTACTGAAAAAGTAACCATTGATGCAAAGCAGATGCAAAATGCAGCAGAAGATATGGAAAAGAAAAAAGATGAGTTGAGCAAACTGAAACCATTAACTATGGACGAATTAAAAGCTTTGCTTCCAGAAACATTGATGGGCACTGCAAGAACTAGTTTTGATGTTAACAGCTCTATGGGTGCAGGTCTTGCCAGTGCTGAATACACTTTAACAGATAGTACCAGTGTGTCTTTAAATATATACGATTGTGCTGGTTCTGCCGGAGCCGGTATTTATAGTTTGCAATTTCTGGGCATGATGAATATGCAACAGGAAAGTGATGATGAATACACAAAGACTGTTGAATTTAACGGAGCAAATGCTTTTGAACATTGTGATAAAACTACCAACGATTGCACTTTCACTTATTTTGCTGGCGGCCGTTATCTTGTAACACTTGAAGGACGTAATGTAGGTGCTGACGCATTGAAGCAGGCGGCGAGGGCTTTGAATATAAAGTAAATTAAGTCTAACCATACACAAAAAAAGCTTCAATGATTGAAGCGTTTTTTGTAATAACAAGTCAGCAGTTATTTCGACATTTCTTATTGCTTAGTCAATACAAACTCAGTAGGCAATGTATACCCTTCACACCCAACTCCTACAACTGCAGGTGGTTGCACAAGCTTCCAGGTCATTTGTGTACCGGATGTATTAATTGTAGCAGTAATATTTTTATTCTGCCGACATAGTACAATATCCTCAATACCACCCGATAACATAGGTATTGGATTTTCGCATCCCCATGTTGGCCAAAGAATTATGCTAGATACATCATCATCAGGTAAATCAGTCATATCGAAAGGGAGAGTTACAAACCTGTTGGCATAATCACTCATTATTACATTATTACCATGCTTATATTCTATCCATCCCCATAAACAATCTAAAGTAGCATCATATGTCTCTGGATCTGAATTAAAAGAACGGTGAAAACGTAAATATATTTTTATTGTATCTAATCCATTAACATTTCTCCACTCACCTTCCAACGGTTGTAAATAGCTACAGGTATCGAAGAGTGGTGGACGGGTTATCTGTCCTTGGGATTCCGTTACAAAAAAACTAAGAATAATTAATATTAAAATTGTCTTCATAATATCAGGTGTTTTAATTTTTAGTTACAAGGTGTTTCTTCAACTCCGTTGCTGTTGAAATTATCTTTTTCTAGTTTTATCCATTTTTTACAATCATTATTTTGAGCTCTGTAAAGCGTAAGTCCATTGCCAGCCTTTTCAATATTCATCATACTCAAAAAACCCTTTTCATTAATATTTGTATTAGCAGTTCGAAAAAAATCTTGATATATCTTTGTAAATCTCTTACTTAATTTTGCTTCCTTTTCCATCTTCATTATCTTTTCAGCAAACTTTCTAAACTTGGCAGTATTTGTAATTTTTAAAAGATAAGGCGGGCCATAATCATGAGCAAGACCAATGAAATAATTATTTGAATCTTTTGCAATACCCTTTAAAAATGCCTCTGCCATCAGCAATACATCATCCGGAGAAAACATTGGAGCCTGATTCAATGGGTTTGTATGTGAATGTAGAAAACCATCCATAGGCAAAGTAGCTCCATTAAAATAAATACTGGGGCTACCTGGTGTTCCTTGTACCGATATATAGCTATTAGCAGTTCTATCAGCTATATAAAATCCTTTTTCGTAATTCCGGTTCAATACAGAAGTATCTGTTAGGGATTTAAACTTAGCCGCAAAATTTGAATCATTACCCAGAGTTGTCATATAACTATCACATGGTGGCGGTGGGTCATCCTCGATTGGTTCTATCGGTTCCCAACCAGGTTCACAGGGTTCATTTCCTTCTATCCTGTTTCCCGAAGTTGGGCCGCCACAGTTTGGTGGTATTCCGCCTCCGCCACTACCGCCACCGCCTGTGCCGCCGGTTCCTCCACCTGTACCTCCTCCATTCAAGGGTTCATCTTCCCATATAACTCCTGTAAAACATTGTCGACTTATTTCATCTCTACACCAGTTAAAGCATGAAGCCGAAGTTTGCCCTGATTGACAACCTCCTTCTATCCACCCACAAGCATATTCTGGACCATAAGCAACAAAACATATTTCATAATATACAGGGGTGGCTACATTCGTAACTAATGGGGGAACAGAATCAATCAATCTTATGGCTGATGGCCTGTTAGCATGCCCATTAAATATTGTTGAATCAGTTATTTTAAAATAATCATGACCGAAAACATGTTTATCCATTTTCATCATAAAAAATGCAAAAACATCAGTGTCTATACCAGTGGCTGTAGTATCTGTATATTGCCAGTCGCATAAATACCTGAATATTGTGTCGGTATTTATAGTTCTTATTTCCATTAAGGCATTTACATAGTTTTGACTATCCCGCACAAAAGGAATATAAGTAGTGTTTAGATTATTGCTATCACTTTCTATGCCTATAGAAGAGGAATTATTTAAGTAACTGATTGCCTTATCCCATCTTGGATAGCCAATCTGTTTTACTGTTTTTTCCAAAAACTTCAAGGAGTCATTCTGTATTTTCAAATAACCCTGCAATGCTTTCACCAAAGGTGTGGCTCCTGTTGAGCTAGTGAAAAAACGCTGCTCCATTGTAATTGTTGTACCTGTTATCGAAGTCAAGTCTTGTATTTGATCTGTTTTGCGGCAACTATGAAGTAGTATAACCAATACACAGACCATCTGTATCAGCTAAAACGTTGCAAAAGGAGTAAATTTTCTCATAAGCATATTGTCAATAATTATTGCAAGGATATATTATATTCTTATACAAGACAATACCACAAAAGTGGTATATGGCTTTCTTTCTAATCCTTAATTACTTCAACACTCCCAACTCCGTACCCACTTTTGTAAACCCTGCAATGGCTTTGTCAAGATGTTCTTGTTCATGTGCAGCACTTAATTGCACTCTTATTCTTGCCTGACCTTTTGCAACAACGGGAAAGAAAAAGCCAATTACATAAATACCTTCTTCTAATAATTTAGCAGCCATATTTTGCGCCAGCACTGCATCATACAGCATGATGGGAACAATGGGATGATCGCCGGGCTTAATATCGAAACCGGCTTCGGTCATTTTAGTACGAAAATATTTTGTGTTGAATTCTAATTTATCCCGCAAGTCTGTTGATTCGCTAAGCATATCCAATACGGCAATAGATGCACCAACAATAGATGGAGCAACGGTATTACTGAAAAGATATGGCCTGGATTTCTGGCGAAGCATATCAATAATTTCTTTTCTGCCGGAAGTAAATCCTCCACTGGCACCGCCCAATGCTTTACCCAATGTACCTGTGATAATATCTATCCTTCCCATTACACCTCGGTATTCATGAGTACCTCTTCCTGTTTTTCCCAAAAATCCGGAAGAGTGACATTCATCTATCATTACAATTGCATCATATTTATTAGCCAGGTCGCAAATTTTATCTAATTGTGCTATCGTTCCATCCATACTAAAAGAACCATCGGTAACAATAATACGGCTTCGCAGATTAGCAGACTCTTTCAGCTTCGCTTCCAGGTCTTCCATATTATTATGCTCATAACGAAACCGTTGTGCTTTGCATAAACGTACACCGTCAATTATACTTGCATGATTTAATGCATCAGAGATGATAGCATCCTCTTCATTAAATAATGGCTCGAACAGACCGCCGTTTGCATCAAAAGCTGCTGCATATAATATGGTGTCTTCTACTCCTAAAAATTTTGAAATCTTTTCTTCCAGCTCTTTATGAATATCCTGTGTGCCGCAAATAAAACGAACACTGCTCATGCCATATCCACGGTTGTCAATTGCTTTATGTGCCGCTTCAATTACTTTTGGATGAGATGAAAGTCCAAGATAATTATTGGCACAAAAGTTCAATACAGTTTTGCCACCAACTGTTATTTCAGCTCCTTGACTGCTGGCAATGATTCTTTCATTTTTATATAACCCTGCGGTTCTTATTTCTTCAACTTCGTTTGCTATTCTTTTTACAAGATTCTCGTTCATATTGTTTTGTTTATCCGCAAATATACATTGTAGCAAGAAGCTACTTAAAACAGGGATTTCGTCAAATCAGAAGACAATCCAGTTCGATATTATCCTAATTAATCAGTTTTACATTGCCTTTCATCAGAATTCAGCATTGGTTATATGGCAAGTCTTTTATATTTACTGTAACAAATCAGTATCTACCTTCGTCAAACTCGAAAACCAACATCAATGCCTCAGAAAAAATGGATAGTAACCAGCTTACTGGCAATAGCTGCAATAGTATGCCTGACCATACTAACCAGCTCATCGCCAACAGATTGTCTTCCCGTTAAAGAAAATAATACAGCCTGTGCTAAAACTCAACCAACGGAGTGTAAGGTTAAAGATGCTGATGTAGGAATTATCCATGAGAGCCTTTCACGACAATTTCTTTAAATCGAACTTGTTGATTTTCAATAAGTATCGAAAATAAATTTTTGCTGTAACATTTTTGTCTGCAAATCGTATAACATTTTAGCAGGTCATATTAATATATACATTCCGGCTGTTTACCTGTTATGTGAAGCTTGGTTAATCATTTAACCATTCTAAAGAAGTAATCGGCCAAAACTGAACCAAGCGAAGTAGAATGACTGAACATGAGTATAATGAATGCGTAACTACGTATGCAGATAATGTGTACCGGTTCATCCTGAAAAATCTTCGCCATGAAGAAGATGCAAGGGATGTGGTGCAGACTGCATTTGAAAAAATGTGGCGCAACCGGGAGAATGTTGATGCTCAAAAATGTAAGTCTTATCTTTTTACGGTTGCATATCACCAAATGATCGATCATATAAGAAAGGTAAAAAGGATACAACTGAGAGAAGATTTTAGCGAAGAGACAAGAATAGAAAATAAACCTGTGAGTAATTTGAAGAAGATTTTGGATGAAGCATTGAGCCGGTTGAGCGAAACTCAAAAATCGTTGGTGCTGCTGAAAGATTATGAAGGTTATAGTTACGAAGAAATAGGTGAGATCATGAATCTGAATGCAAGCCAGGTGAAAGTATATTTGCACAGAGCCAGAGTTCAGTTAAAAAGTTATTTAGTGAAAATTGAAAATGTAATATAGAAAATGAGGACGGAGATCGGAAGTATGAAATACAACTTCTGACCTCAGATTTCAGACATCAGTTAATATGAATATAAACCGCCATAATTACGAAGAGTTCTTTATCCTTTACATGGATAAAGAATTGAGCAGCGAAGATCGCCGCATGGTGGAGGATTTTGTTCAACACCATCCAGATCTAAAAGAAGAACTGGAATTACTGATGCAATATAAATTGGTTCCTGATGAACTTGTTGTGTTTGAAAATAAAGAAACCCTAATAAAAGGTGATGCAATAATTAATGTAGCCAATTACGAAGAGTATTTTCTTTCATATATAGATGATGAATTAACAACGGCACAAAAAGCAGCTGTTGAAAAATTTGTTGCGGATAATCCTGTTGC
>Ga0209476_10000587_pt1 | contig 25042 bp, 48 predicted proteins | sample KloWWTrecipitate_FD_187179 | JGI IMG/M metagenome (GOLD analysis project Ga0209476, IMG submission 187179) | Active sludge microbial communities from Klosterneuburg, Austria, studying microevolution and ecology of nitrifiers - Klosterneuburg... | ecosystem: Engineered > WWTP > Aerobic digester... | reverse complement strand
GTTCTTTGTTCATATAATCGAAGCATTGCCGCTCGATCGATCGAGCGATCTGAGATAACTGTATTAGCATTACTCATCCGTTACTCCTTAGTGTAGCTTAAGCTCGCCTGTTTCGTATTTCTCTCTACCATCCATACTGTGGTGTATCTTTACTGTATTGCAATCTTCTTTTGGAGTCGGATTGCACCAACAAAGATCACTGTCTAAGTGTAGCCACCAATCGTGTAAGGGGACTACGTGGAGACTATCTGTAACAATCCATTCCATATAAGTCCTCTGTATGTATATTAGTACGCATAGAATACGCACTAATATACACCCTGCACAGTTGTTTCTGTATTCAGGATTGTATTTCTCACTTCTTCGCAGGAGCGGGAGCGGGAGCGGGTTTCTTCTTGCCGCCACCTTTGACAAATGGAACGAAGCCTTCTGGGAGTTTCTTTTTAGCCATTATTTATTCCCGTATTTGCGGTTCACATAATCAGTTACTTGCGCGTCAGTTACACCATGCTTAGCATTGATCTTCTTCCTAAGTCGAGAAATATTTAATGTATTTAATACACCAACAGCTAGTGCACCAGCTGCTACTTCTCCAGCTAAGGGGTCGTTTGTCTGGAGTGCATGAACACCCAATCCACCTGCAAGACCGCCTGCAACAGCGTTTAACGGGATATGCTTAATCAGGCCCATCCGTTCCTTTAACGCTTTGGCTGCCGCCAAGTCATTACGCCCGTGTCCAACATGGTGAGAACCTTGTGCATTCTTGTTACCACGCGGAGCACCTCCACCTTTGATTCCAAACTTAGCCATAATTATTTGCTATTACTATTAGTGGCTCTAGGGAAAGAAACTACGTTGATCTTACGTCCAGAAGCTTTTACCAGCGACCTACGGGCTTTATTCGCTGCCAACAGCAGCGATGCCTCTGCGGCGGCACCGACAACACCATATGCCGCAACCATACCTGCACCAGGATCCTGCCCACCGTACGATTTTTGCGCGTTACGATCAGCAAGGCCCGCAGCTGCTCCTAGCCCTCCACCAAGTACCGCACCAGTAATCGCAGACTTTCTATAGGAAGCAACATCTACGTTCTTACCACCTATAAGCCCACCAGTCATTTTGTTAGCAAAGCCAACACGCCCAGTCCCTACATGGTGCCCTGCAGCGTTCTTATTACCACGCGGGGCGCCTCCACCTTTGGTTCCGAATGTAGCCATATTTACCTTCCGGCAATTCTAAAGCGTTTCATAAGATCTTCTTTAAGCATTTTAGTATTACTAGCAGCATCTGCTTCTCGTTGGCGTTGGTTTGCAGCACGCTGAACCGATGCAGCACGAGCTTGCGCATCTCTTGTGTCAACAGCATCCGAGAATCGCTTGTATTGAATTGCGTCAGATTGTGTAGCAGACGTTGCGATGTCCATAGCTGCATTGTCATTGTGCGCTTTAAGCATAATAGCGCCGGCGGAACCAGCCCCAAGAACACCTAACGCCAACTTACCTTTATGGTTCAGCATTGCAGTAACAACGCGACCGTGACCAAGATGCGGCCCAGCAGCATTCTTATTACCTTTTGGCGCGCCTCCACCTTTAATTCCAAATTTAGCCATAACGTTCCTTTACGGTTTAATCATATCCTGAACAAGCTTGTTAGCAATAAATTGCTGTACACTCGGATCAGTACTTCCTTGAAGCCCAGCCATTGCTTGAATCTGTTTCTGGTAGTCCACGTTCTCTTGCGGAGTCGTGATAAGACCGTCTTGAACAATCTCTACCTTACCAACCTCATCATTGTACTCGGGCGTCAACAAGTCATTTGCTTTAAGCGAAGATAGCCACTCAGACCTTGGCAGTAGGCCCTTCTCATAGAACTCTGTCAAGAGCCTAATGAAGTCAGCACCAATAGGCACTGGCGAGAAGTCAGCTGAGAGTTCAAACTTAACATCCGAAGCGGTAAGCTTCAAACGGTAACGCCAATTCAGCATGAAGGCAATGACGTCAGCCATCACTGCACTGATCTTCGTATTCAAAGTACCTAGCTGGGATGTTTGAGCTGCATTTCGAATTTGCAATGCAATGCCAGACTGGTCAGTATCAGGCGTAAGCATTCGAATGCCGAGCTTAGCCATCTCGTCCAAAGTTGCTGCAATCGCTCTGTCCATATCTGCCAAGGCTGCAGTAGGCGTTTCAAGAACACCAATCTTGTCATCCTTAAGTAATCGAATCCAAGTGCCAAGACCGCCAGCAACCACCCGTTTAAACTCGCCTTCATCCATATCAGATGCAATCCAAGGTGTATACGTAGCTGCGCCATAAAGCAAATGGTTGCGTCGGCTGATCTTGTTATATAGGGCAACTTCACGGTCAATCAAAGGCGTCAGCATAGGGTCTACGCACTTTGTGCTACCATTAAACGGCCATGCAGGGATTTCAGACAGGTATTCACCATCCATCTGGATTTCAGTAATTGTCTCTACAAGCTCAAAAACTCCCTTAGGCGTATTCGGTCCGTATTCCTGCTTAATCACGCCGTTAGCTGCTTGAGCGCCAATCGCCGGACCTTTGAACTGGAATTTGCGAATCTGATAGCGCCCCTCTACTAGCTCGTGCACAGTTACAGTATCTACATAGGACGGGTGGAAGGAATCTTCTAGATATTCTTCTTCATAATTCCTAACGATGATTCGGTCGAATGCTTGCGAACCATCGGATTTCTGAACTGTCCTCCAGTTGATTACAGATTCCGCTTTCCAGATGATAGGATAAGGCTTTAACGCCAAGCTTTCTTCTTTGGTCAAGTCGCCAGCGTTTTCAACTTTAGGGTACGCGACATAAAGCCATGGACCGCTTGTCTGAACTTCTTCCCAAAGCATATCATCTAGGAAGGAAATCAAAGAAGAATTATCTTGCGTAAACTGACTCATGATCCAGCCGTGAGCATCAGCTGGAATTCCTTCAGGTAGCTTTAAAGATGGTTGTTTCCTTAGGAGGCCACCAATCAGGATACGTGCGTACTGCGATACGATTCCTGGCCATTCCGCTTCAGCCTTGTAGAAATCATACTGCTGCTGGTCCATTGACGTGGAGAAAGGCAGAAGCAAGTTAGTGAATGCAGCTGTATCGAGCAGCTGATCATAATCTTTGACGAGACGTTCGCCGCCAATAGCAGCCCTGCTCTTTTCCCATAACGGACGCATCGAGTCATAGATTGCTGAAGGATCTGCTACAGTCTTAGCTTGCGGGGATGCATTGACAGTTCCCATTGTTAACCTTTCAGAAGCTTGTTAAATTCTTCCATTGTACCGTTGAAGATATCGCTAGTTACGTTATTGCGTGCAACAAGTTTGTTACCGTCTGTGCGAATATCCCAGTTACACGCACGGGCGAATTCAGGGTGACGTGGCTCTGCAACAAACATATTAGCTTGAAGAGGAGCAGTTACAATCGGCGCTACAACTACTTTAGGGGTTTCTACAATTACCTTTGGCAATTCAGCCGGGGCTAGTTTTGTGGGTTCAGCCATATATTCCTTTGTTATTATGTTTCTACAAAGACCGCATGGCGACCTTCTACTTCTTCCATCTGCCACATGACGCTAGCAGGGGTTACTTTACGCAATGCTAGTTGAAGCACATACTTAACGTACTTCGCACATTGCCAGTGGCTTGTATCGTTATCTTCCTTACCAAAGTAGCCATCAACACAATCCTCTTCAGAGTACGGCTCACCACACTGTTCAAAAGCGCGACGTTCCATATCGTCAGACCAAATACCGCGCTTGACCAAATAAAAGTCTTTAAGCAAAGAAAGAGGATATGGTCTAACTCCACTGCTTACAGCTTCCATAATGAAAACTCTATCCGCAATAACGTAAGCAAATCCGACATGACTGTACTTGGATCGTGTAAAGACGCGCACCATCCCGATCTTGAAATCGTACCATGATGCAAACATATTCCCACGATGCCCGCAAGCAATAACATCACCTGATTTAATCTGTGAGCGTATGTCTGCGTATTTCATAGTCAGCTCCAGGTAATAGCTTTAACAGCCCACATCTGAGATGTTTGAAGCTCAGTAATCGCAATCGCATACATGCGTTTTACATCACCGTCAGTAGCAACTGCTTGAGCATTATGCAAACTGTCGATAATAGCTGCATACATAACCTTAGCACAGTTAACTTCAGCATTTCCGCCAGGGTTAAAGCTGAGACCTACAGCTTTTTCGCCAAATGTAAGTTCTCGCATATTACAGCTTCGCAGCAGCTACAAAGAACGCATCAGCTTCAGCGTCAGTCTTCGTGAGCATGGTCATCATACTGATCAAGTCAGGATTCGTTCGGATCCATTCCGAAGAGTCCTCGTAAGCCATTCGAGTGTTGTTATCCGAAGGCAGCGATGTAATGAAACCCTCTATAGCGGTAAGCAAACCTTCGATTTTAAGCTGAGCACGGCCTTGACGCTTGGTGATAGCCTGCGGAACCCCATTAACTGTCGTGGTTGGGACAGGTGGAGTTACAACAGGAGCATACTGCGTGCACCAACTCTGGACGGCACGCTGCAAAACCATATCAAGGTAAGCAGTGTCAGAAAGAATTAGTTCTGGATTAGGTACATCGATGTTGTGTGCTGGGACAGTTACACCGTCTACAGTCTCTTCAGGGATTTCCTGCTTGACAGTTGTTTGGAGCGAAGCATTGTAAGCATTACGAGCGGCAGTAATACCATACTCGCTAGCTACATCAATTGTCGTTGAATATTGCATTTGTTATTCCTTAAATTATTCTGCAGCAGCCTCTTTAGGCTTAACTGCTTCTGCAATTTTGCGAGAGAGGACTACAGCAGCTTCTGCTACTTGGAGACCACCAGATTTCACAGCGAGATCAATGAGTCCGAGAAGAGCTTGGACTTCGTCTTTGCTGAATTCGATGGTGATATTATTTTCGTTCATTTGATTTTCCTAAAAGAGATTATTTATAAATTAACCGGCAGATACTGAGAGTACGCCAGCATTATTCCATAGAGCCCCTGCTACGACTGGGTTTGAGGTTGGGAGGTTGGTCATTAGGATATAACCGTTGTGACCTGTGCCGTATCCTATACCGCCTGAAAGGACTACGTTGCCGCCATGAGCTGCGCCAGCTGATCCACTCGCACCAGCACCCCCAGTGAATGTGATTGTACCACCAGTTAGGTTTGTAGCTGCTGATCCGTATGCAGGCCCGGCAGTGATCGAAAACGGTGCTGCCGCAATGTCAGAAAAGATCGCTCCGAAGGTCAAATCAAGCTTTCGCACTGATCGACCCATCGCAACATCACCGCTTAGCGTGCCGTAAGAAGCGCTGTGAAAGATGAGTCCGTTTGGACCAGCCCCGCCAATCCCAACACTTTGCGCTCCGGCTAGATAAACAGCCGTGGTCTCATCGCCGACCCACGAATATGAGCCGTCGTTATAAATCGACAGCTCTCTACCAGCAGAGTTTCTGATCCGAAGCTTTGCTACCCCCGTTAGAATACGCACATCGCGCAATGTCCCGGTTCCTAGGGCTTCAGCGCCAATCTCAAACACTCCAGCGTTCCAACGCATAAACCCACGCTCGTAGTTGCTTGCGTCAGTATAAGTGTTGTAGATATTGAAGGCTTGGGCTGCAGTTCCGTTACGTAGAGCTAGGGTGTTGGCTGCGTCTCGTACTAGTACTAAATCTGGGTTGGCATTAGCATTACCAGAGCACCACCCAAAACCGACTCTAGAGTCAAGCGTTACGTTAGATACGCTGATATTTACCCAAGCCTGTCCATTAATCCAAATAGGTGTACCTTCATATCTGGCGTGTATCCCAGTTAGAGGGTATGAGTAGCTGCCTATATTACCTGTTTTACCTACAACAAAATTACTAACCCCACCCACCTGCAGATCCATCAATAACGACCCAGCACTTGCGGTATCAGTTACATTCAGCTTAAGCGCAGTAAAAGCAACAGCAGCATTGTTCCAGGTTTGAGTCGCGTTAAGTACCGGAGCGCTTCCAGTGACTGAGTTTCCACCTAGCGTTGCTACAGGGGTGATTAAATTAGTAAAAGTACCAGAGTCGGAAGATACAACAGCGCCATTCTTCTGTACGCTAAACTTACTAGCACCATCCAGCGAAAAGTCCAGGAACTTTGAGCTACCACTACTAGCAGTCTCGGCAATATCTAAGACAATAGCCTTAAACGTAATCCCTGCGTTGTTCCAGTTCTGAGAAAGGTTAAGCAGCGGGGCGCTAGCAGCAAGCGAGCCACTATTGAGGTTGATCAGCTTAGTGCCTACAAAGGCGAGATCAGCTAAAAGCTTAGCGGTAGTCCTGTAGCTAGTCCCTGCTTGAACTACATAAACGCTCTCGTCACCGACAAGCACAATTGGCGTTGCGTCAAGTTCAGAGAGTTTCTTATTAACAATAATCGGCATGTATTACTCCAACAGCAATTCACCTCCATCTTCAAGCTTCAGGTTTCCACCAGTCTCGTTGAGGAAGTTATTTGTAGTGTCAACAGCAATACTGCTACGAATATATGAGTTATCACTCTGGAAAGGAGATTGAAGTGCTTCGTAAAGCATATCTTAACCCTTATCCACACCAAGAGCGTAAGGCGTCTTGGGTTTGAGTACACGGAAGGTGCCAGGTGCTGCCAATACCTTAAAAGGGTCAGCAGAGGACAGCGTTCCGATTGTTACGAACTGGGTTCCAGCTTTGTATTGTACATAAGCAAAACCGTTAGGGGGAAATGTACCACCATCAGGAGTGATAGCGTCTTTCAAAGATAGCGAGGCAATCTCAGGAGTAACGAGAGTAAACTCAGAGCTGGTTACTTCAGCTGTTGCAGGTGCAATTAGTTCAGCCATAATTTTCTTTCAGTTAAATTGTTAAGACCGAAGTAATTACACACGGTTTACTAGGTTCCCGCCAGAATGCCTGAGGGTTCATCTAAGGTACGTGCTTCCACGTCCACTATCCCTTGTTGCGTTGAATTGATAACAACACGGATATCTCCGCGTAGTGTCTCTTCATTTCGCGGACCGCTTTGCCTAGTGAGCTTCTTGAGCTTCGTATCCAGGCTAAGCACATTTGTAACAAGTAAATCATTGAGGTATACATCTACACGCATACCAGCTAATCGTATTGAATACGTTGTTGCACATGGACCTTGCCATAGATCGTCTCAGACTTTAGAGTCTCACCATCTGCTTCAGTAGTTAATGGGACCAAATAGCGTTTTACAAGTCCAAGCTTAGTATCCACGTAGAATACATTCTTAAGCTTTACACCATCGAGATAGATGTCAAAATCCCCTGGACGATCTCCAGGACGGTAAATATGCAAACCTTCAGGGTCCTTTCGGAATGCGTGAATCGTATCTAACACAGCGCGATAAAGTCTTGGATTATCACTAATTTCAGTGATTTGTGTAGTTGTTAGCATGGCATTCTTTTCTTGTAGGTTTCAATCGCAGCATCAACATCTGGATGGCACATAAACTCTAGTGCTACTCGATTCAGACCGATATCACACTCAGCACAGATTGCTCTGTAGTTGTTATGATCTGCGCAAACATTCCACTGGAACTTTGCAGGCTCTCCACAACGGATGCATTTCGATCGAGTAATGCCTTTAGCTGTATACGGTTTAAAACGTTTAGTATTCCACATGTAATCCCTTATATTAGAAGCTATTACCCTTAACGTTACCACGACTCGCGTTCTTGATTGGGAAGAGATATTCCATAGGGTACCGCACACCATCTGAGAAGTGTTCCACCCCAAGACTCTTATCGATTGTAGCGCTATCAGATGTGTTCTCAACCCAAGCAGTACGCTCAAGTGATTGTATCAGACCGGTAAGCTTTGCATCGATGAATATCGAAATAGTCCCTGCAGCTGTCATTAGCATGCGGTTGACTGCAGCTACGCTATCGACGATACTAGGAGAACTTCCACGAGCTCTTACAATCAAACCGTGAGAGGCTAGGATTGTAAGGTCGGTAGCGCCTACAACAGCAGAAGTCTTCCTAGATTTCCCTGTAGGATCTGGATACACGAAAATGTTACAGACCTTCTTATTGAAATCAGGGTGATCTTGATTATTCCAGTTGGGCCAGAAACGGGTTCGAATAGCGATTGCTAACTGTTCAGTATCTGGGGCACCCTTGAACTCTGCAAGATAGTGGACTTGCCCGCCACGTATAGCGAACGCACTAGAACATTGTAGCAAAAAGTTGTTCAGTACTGTTCGTTAGACAGTACCCGTTTTAGTTAAATAATCGATGGCGTTCTTAAGATATTTCTTGTTATCTTTAAATGCACCTAGACCAGTGTTGCAATGGCCACAAAGCACTCCACGAATTCGTTCGTTTATGTGACAATGATCGACAACCGCTTCATTTCCAATATTCTTGCCATGCCCGTTATTTATTTTAAAAGCGATATCTTGTTCGCATATTAGGCATTTACCAGATTGATTAGCTAGCATAGCGTCTCTGGTGGCTAATGTGATTCCATGTTTACGTGAATAGTACCATTCGGTCTGTTTCGCTTTTGCACAAGCTTTACAGTAAGTTTGGTAGCCGCCTGTACGTGTTGCATTAGGGCCGAAGAGAGAAATATCTTTAGCTTCTTTGCAAACGTAACAAGTACGCAAATTGTTAATCTTTTTAGTTGGCTCTTTGAAAATGAAAGTCATATTTAACCTAAAAACTGCTGTATATCACTATACAGATCAGACTATATCATCAGTTCCCTTCGGTGGATGGCATATAGCTAAATCCCAGAAACTGTTTGGCGCTTCCAGACCCGATAACTTGGTCTGTACTCTACTAACCTTTGCAGGTTTTCGATAGTCGTTGCACCTTCATTAATAAATTAATATTAATGCTTGGCTCAGGATTGACTCTTTCGAGTTGTTCCCTGAGTTCACCAAATTTATAGTGGGCCTACTAATGTAACCCACGTTGAAGTCAATCCCTACATGGACATCTTCACCAAATTCAATAGCGCTACCTTGCCTGAAGTACTCCATATCGTTTCGTACATGGACTTTCCTATCGAAGCAATAGAAGACACTATTACCAGATTCCTCAAAGCTTGCTTTATACTCTCTAGCGAAAGTAATCGGATCAGTTGTATGTTTAAGGCGTTCAATAGCTTCTTGATCTAGTAGCGGTGACTTGGTGTAATCGAAGTGATAAGCTCTATGTTCGCTGTCGCGTTCCTGCATGTTATACATGTCATACAGATCATCATAACCCTTAGGTGTAGAAATCGTAAGAGCGCGTCCATGCGAGACCGCTTTGAAGTGCTTCGCCTTAGCTCTATCCCAACGCGTTGTTAGACACGGTTGGAGAATACCTTGCCAAGACTTCATGAAGCCATCGCCTTTCTTCCAGTCACGTACCTCATCGTTAACGATAAAGTAGGCCCCTGTACCGCGAACGCGATCAAGTGCTTCGTAGCTTAGCAAACGTATCTCAACGTTCTTCGGAAGTAGAATCCTTCCGGTATCTTTCGAATGACTTATGCAATAAGAACCTAGACCCATCTGATAGACAAGTAATGGATGATAGATATCAGTTACTTGACTATAGGTTGGGGCAACAATATACACATTCTTGTTGGGTACACTGATGTCCAAATCCATAAGCTCAAAAGCTGCATTCAATGAAGCAGCACCACCTAAGTGGCTCTTGCCAAAGCCCCGAGAACACACAGCAGTAGCGTATGTGACCTCTTTCTTTATGAATAGATCGTTAAAGATTTGGCTTTGCCCTTTGTGTAGTTTAATTTGTGTCAACCTAACCACTCCTTAAGGGTTAATCGGCGGCGTTCGGTTGCACAACACACCCGGTAATCCCAGAGGCAGAAACCGAAAGCTACACCGAATACTATTAAAATCAGTGTTGACATTATCGTTTCCTTCCAGCATAATGCACAAGAACTGCGAATGCGACTACACAAAACAGTGCAGCCAGGATAGCATCAATTACCCACATTTTGAAAGCATTATAATAATTACGATTAGAAGAAAGATTTGCATGTTGAACCCTTTATTAGTTAAAGCGTTACCACGTTAAAATAGCTATGTACATTTCATAGATTATGAATGCTGTCCACAGTAATGTTAGAGTAGTCTTTAGCAGCCTTCTGCTCCAGCTGTTCTCTTGTGCAGATAAGTTTAACATACTCATTAGTCTCCTGCTCATACATTTCGATGATGCCTGGGCCTTTAGTTGTAAGGTCAATTGGTCGAAGTAAATCGGTTTTAGCAAGGACAGCGATATCCTTGTATTCCAGACCAAGATCTAGATACAGGTGAACGGCCCAAGCAGCTTCTTCAGCACTGAAGTAACGACCTAGAGAAAGACGCCTCTTGTAAGCAGCCCAATATGCTTGATATTTGTTTTTAGTAAACACTACACCCTTGTAACCGTTAACAGCTTCAGGGCTTCGCAAGTACTCGATCTCTTTGATTTCAGCTTCAGATAACACAAACATGTTCTGTCCTTCATTTCTTCTCGGGACTTCATTTTGAAGCTTACTGTTCCCTGTTGTAAAGTAAATATGCACTGCAAAGGCTGCTTCTTCAATTGTAGAGTAAGAGCCTAGATACACATCTCTATTGTCGACACACATAGAGGCCCGATACCTTCCGCTATCAATCGCTTTAGTGACGTTCTCGTAACCGTTTAGATTACTGTCAGTCTTGAGATAATTAATAACGTCTAGATCGTTCTCATCCAGATCAAAGTAGTAAAGCGAAGTCGTAGACATTGGAACATGCATAGGACGATTACTCAAGACTCTCTGGAAGGGCTTTCTAGGGTCTTGCGACATATGGTAAAGCAAAGCAGCTTCAGCAGGGTTCTTTCGATGACCGAGGTCTACAGTAAGCCCTTCGAGTGTCTTGAAAACAGCCCTGTAGGACGCAGACGTGTTGCTCTTTTGAACACCTAAGAAGCCACTCTTGTTAGAGGTCCTTGTCATGTATTCAATGGCTTGACATTCGGAACGGCGTAAAGGGGTTCCGATAACACGCTTAGTTATGTGACACCATAAGCCATCTAAGCCTTTTGGCCCAGTGTATCGTTCATTAGCTTTGCCAAGATATTTGACACCGCGGTCCATAAAATTCCTTTAAACTTATAAGGTGCCAGGTGTAAGCTCTGGAGGACACTTCCCCGAGAACCTAAACCTAACACCTTTGTTCAGACCGAATCCGGAAGGCTGAACGCTTCGTCTTCAGTGGTCGTGATCGTGATCCTGGGAACCTCTGTGACTTCCACTTGGGACACTTCAGAGACTCGTGCATAACCGTATCGGAGCAAGTCTGAAATGGCTTTCTGCTTCGTTGACAGGAGGGACGCATAAGCTACTTGTGAGTAGTTCTTAGGAGCGCCTTCATTATCGAAAAGCATTGAAGCGATCTCGTTCTCGCAGTCCTCGATAAAGTCAACGAGCTGGGCGATAGGGTCAAAGCCACACGCTGCAAGTTTTTCTGCAGGTTTCCTTGACTGGATCGGTGAAGTGAGTGGTGGATAAGCCATGGTCGAGGCCCCTTTCTAATGTTTGTGTGAGACCCACCCCTACAGGTTTTGTCTACGAATCGGATCAAGAAAACGTGTCTAAGATTTGTACACACAAATCAAAAGGCCCCGCCCCTTATTTAAAAGGATTCCTTTTAAGGAAGCCTAAATGTATTGTTATGTATTGCTGTTAATAAAAAGAATATTTAAAACTTAAATTATTGAAGCTATACATAAGCTTTGAACCCCTACCCAAAGGTATTCCCCTCTGGGATCAAGTTCTCTTAATCAACCCCTACATGAATCCAAAGTATCATCTTTTAGTATTTTTAGATACATTATGTTTATAATCAGCAACTACTATTTATCTTTTAAAGCTATCAGACTATAGCGGATAGCTTGTAAATCCATTAAGCAATAACAAGCCAAGGATAGATTAAAAATAGATGTATAGGTATTGTGTCAGGACTCTTATGTTTCTATAAGCTACCTATAAGGACTACCTTTAACGATTCCTTATTTATTCCTTATAAGTTAATAAGTAATATTAGATATATTATAATATATTACTTAATACATCCATAACAGCTATATGCTTCTAGGGATAATAAAAGGGGGGCGGCTAAGGGATTTAGTTAACCGGAGTGTAAAACTGTAAGTGGACTAAAGTTGACGAAAGAAATCGCCTTGGGCCTCCTTAGCTACAGCAATCCACGCTAGATGTGCTAAGTATTCGTCTTCGAATTGACCAATGTAGTATGTCTTTCCGTCATGTCTAAGTTGCGCTACCCAGGCTTTGTTAGATTTGCTCCAATGTACGCCTTTATACTTACTTGACGAATTCTTAAATTTACCGCGATTCCTTTGATTTTCAGCTCTTGTAGCGTCTCTGAGATTCGTTATAGAATTATTGGCAGTGTTGCCGTCTTTGTGGTCTACTTCATTGAAGGCAGGCCTGCCGTTGTATATTTCGAATAAGACTATATGATGAAACACGTTTCCTGTGACCTTATAGCCTTTATTATTTACTTTATGCTCTATTTCTAGTAGTGTTTTGGGATCTACCAGCTTTCCATCTAATTCCATAAAATCTATTTGCATTATATTCTTCCTTATAAATGAAAAAAAAAATAAGGGTTGCCCACAGGCTCTCATCACATAACCTTATCAACACCCAATAAAGGATGAAGATAAGGTTATGTGATGAGAGCCTGTGGGCGTCTTATTTTAGTCTAGAATCCAAGCTACAAAAGTAGCTCCTTTATTGATGCTATTAAAGCTATCAAGGTTGTCGTAGCGTCCAACCGTAGGCATCAGTTCGCCATCAGTGAGCCGTCGAAGGACTCTTAGAGAGTTACCTACAGGCTTCTCATCTGATAGTAGTGCGATTGCAACACGACCTCCGATGGATCTCATAAGCGCCTCAAAGTGCTCTTTTGAGTAGTAGCCATTCTGGCTAATCATAAGCTTGTGTTCAGGGCCTCGGTACAGTACCTTGTAAGTACTCGCTTCTGCAGTCGTACGCGCTAGTCTGTAGATGTAGTTGTCACCCCACGATGGTTTCTGGACTGTTAGCCATCCGTATGAATTTGGGACTTTGCACATGAATTCAATAGGCTCTCCTCGTGAGAAAGCTTCTTTAAATTCACGATTTACATCGTAGACACGGTAATCACTCACAGGCGAATCCCAGCGCAAATGTGTCGCATTCCTGAACAGAAACCAGTTACCTTCGAAATCCTTTACTTCGATTTGCTTGCCTCCTGCTACAGCTGCTTGAAGTTCGCTGTAAGGGTTTACTTTAGCAATAGGCTCGACTTCTACCTTCTTGACGCGATACTCTGAATCCTCATTCCAGCCTGGAATATGGACATCTGCCCAGTCAGTCCGCAAGGCTGCATTGCGCCACTCTAGCTTGGTACCGTTCGCATGCATCTCCTTGTATTCCCGGTGTTTGTCATAGACTCGGTAATCTGCAGGTGGACGTGTCCACAGAGGACTGCAGATGATGTACCGCTTACCGGATCTATGAAGAACTTCAATCCTCTTTCCGTCATTGATAGCCTTCTTAAACTCCGCGTAAGGATCAGCTTCAGGCGGTACCACCCAGTATGCTACTACGTATCCGCTGTTGTTCTTCTCAAAGTCATCTCTACTATCGTACTCGTGATGAGTCATTACAAACGCATCCTCTGCGGAGCTTAGAAGCTTAAACAAAACCCTAGCAGGATCTGTGGTTGTCTTTTCAGTTGTACACAAGAAGGCGCCTTTCTTACCTCCTGTTTTTTCAAACTCTTGCAAAGAGTCATACTTAGTCGGGTGCACCTTGTAGATACCGTATTGCATCTCCTTTGCTACAGCTACGAAGTACTTCTTCTCTGGTTTCTTTTCAAGGAGGTTGGAGACAGGGTTAGTGGTGTTTATTTCTTCAAGCACACGGTACTGCAAATGCGCAGACCACAAAGGCAGCCTACAAGGACTCCACGGAGTGCCATCCCTTCCGCGCCATTCGATCTTTGCTCCTTTCTTAAATGCCTCTCTTACAGCCTTGTGAGGATCGCTTTCCGCTGTATCAAGGCGATTAAAACTAATAACGTTATCACATGCAGCCACGAACCCCTTACTGTGTTTATCTAAAGCACACTCCACTTTCAATTCATTAGATTTTCTGCGATAGTATTTAGGAGGGCAGTCCCACTGAGGGCTGCATGTGAACGTCCAGGGCTTCCATGTGCCTTTGAAGTCCAGCACCTCAAGCTCTCCGTCTTTATAAGCCTCTTTAGCTTCTGCATATGGATCTGCCTTCGGTTTTCTTCGGTAACAATCTGCAGGACTGTTCCAGCACGGGGTATTCGAAAGCCTCCACTGGTACCAAACACCTGAAGTATCTTTCACCTCAAGCTCTCCATCCGCATGAGCCGCTTTAACTTCTGCGTAAGGGTCTTCTTTCGGTTCGATACGATATTCTTGGCCGCTGTACCAGCCAGGCTTACCGCCGCAGCGCTTCCAGACGCCTCGGTGTAGATATTCAATAGTTTCTCCGCGTGCATAAGCAGCCTTGAGATCTGCATTACGATCTTTTGGCGCTTCTGCACTTGCGACCCCCTCAGGCTTAACTCGGTAATTCTCCAGAGGGTCGGTGAACTTGAGTTTAAAGTTACAATCACGCCATACCGATGAACGGTGCCTTGTTTGAATAACCTTGCCACTTTCTTGAGCAATACGCAACATAGCCTTTGTTGTCGCATCACACTCTCGCGGACGATATTCTGTGTAAGACGCTGGGGTGTCTGCGTCAAGAAGCCTATTATAACCTGTAACAGCATTACCATGCTCGATAATACCACCTTCACGCGCGATGTTGATAAGGTCTTTAATTTCATTCATAACATATCCTTTAAAAATCGGTTTTAACAAATTCCAACATGAATAGCAAGTAGATACGCTTTTCGTCCTCACACAGCTCTCTGAAGTTGATCAAATCTTCATTGCTGAAAATACGCAAGAGTGTATTATAGTCCCCCAACCACGTAGGCCCATCTGTAAGATAGTCTGTGAGATATACAGGATTTTTCACAAGGTATCGCTCAACAGCTGCCTCTAAGACCTTAACTATTTTTTGTTTGTTTGACATCCTTCAGTTTCCATTTTGTAGATTGCGACACAAAGAAATTTTTGACAAGACTCTCTTCCACACACTTCACACACCTGCGCATAATTCTCAAATCCAAGATACTTTGCAGTTTTCTCGAAAAGCGCGACAATGTTCTTAGCGATTGCCTCACTGGTTGCGGTTGTGATCGGTGTCCAAATTGAAAGAGTTTCCTCTTTCTGGATACGATGTAGTTGCTTGTAAACCGAATCTGTCATGTTACCCCTATTTACTTTGAAAGGAGACCTGCCTCTTGTGCCAGCATCTTAGCGACGCCAAGGCTTTCAATGTCGTCTGCGAAACAGAGCCCTGAGCTATAATCACCCGGCTCGTTTCCATGTCTTGCAATTACTGTGTTCCCGAATCGTACTTGAGAACAGAAGTAAAGGTCGTCTTCTTTATACACTCCAAGGAATGTACATGTATCGCAATCATGCTCATATCTTTTGTAGGTCATCGTTTCTTTCTGTCTGTTTAAGTTCAGTTAGAAGCTCCTTATGATCATCTCTAAGCTTTTCCGCCAAATACTCAGCTGCCATTCTGTCCTGATCAACATAAGCACCTGTAGCGCCACCTTCTTCGTCTCCGTACAACGGGTCAATGGTTGCCTTTATCATACTTCGCTCGTATCGCTAAAAAGGGTTTCCGTTGTCAAATCCAGTCCGATAACCCGGTCGCGTTCTGTACCAATCTCTGCAATGTACTCCTCAATACTCTTATAATACGCCTCGCTCACCCTGAAACCGTGCGAATGTGCCTTGGTTATAATTTTGTACTTTTTAATCTTAGGCCGGCTCAAGCGGTAGCGAATAACGCTATCCCAGCTAGGAGCAGTGACATCAAGCCAGCTACGGTTAAGTGTACACCAGAATTGAATCTCAGCTCCTCCAGCCCAGGCGCGAATAAGATCAGCGTGGGGTCTGTCCGTGCTTATCGCAGTAGTTTCTCTTTCCATAGCTATAATTGGTCCCTTATCCACATAAATGCAGCGGTCAGTGCTGCACGACTTATGCCCTTTTGCGTGTATGGCATCGCTAAGTGCAGTGCTCCTAGTGCAGCCACGCTCAAGGAAGCTGCAGCCATCACAACCAGATGTTTCAGGCTTGATCTCAAGAATACGACCTTCAAACTCAATTGTTTCCATTGCAATCTCCTTTTGGTTAAATAAATTTACGTGTACGCGGGTCAGCGCCAATGATTTCATCTGCGCAATACCCAGATGCAGCTATGCACTCTGCAGTATCTCGATACCAACTATTTGTCAGCCGGTAGGTCTCAGGGCTGCCAGTAACTACAAACCTGTAGACTTCAGTCTTCTCGATTTCAGCGCCGTTAGCCCAAGCGATGATCAGATCCCTATTTTTGTGCATTGCAACCTCTTCAGTAGTTTTGAAAATAACTTCGTCACGAATACAATGCACACCTTGCTCTTTAAACGCCTTAGCAGTGTAGTCGCTTTGTGTACATCCACTGCCCACATTATCAAAGCAACAGCCGGCGCAGGATCTGAGCATTCCTGGATGAACGCTGTAGACCTTGCCGTGGAGTGTAACTGTCTTATCCATTCTAGCCTCCGAAAAAAAAAAGACCCCAAGATCTTGCCAAAATCCTAAAAGGACCTCGACAAAACCTTGGGGTTTCGTTTACACAGTTTTGTTACGCGGTGTGCGTATTACAGATACTCACACAGTTTTGGAGGGCTGTGCTTTCATTGTAAATTTAAGCTGCAGGAGCGGCGGCCTTGGCAGCAGCTTCCTTCTCAGCCTTGATAGCGGCCATCTTTGCGCGATAAGCAGCAAGACCGTCAGTGGCCTTCTGCGAGACTTCACGCTTCTCGACACCAGCTTCATAAGCCGACAGCACAGCTGCTTGGTTTGCAATGACCCAGTTGGCGAAGTTTTCGTCAGCCAGCTTGGACAAAGCAGCGCTTACAGCTGCATTCTTTTCGTCTTCTTTCAGACGCTTCACTGCAGGCCAGCGGAAAGACTCCACCAGGCCGTCAATGTTTTCCATGAAGAACTTGACTTTCGGGTCATCGTTCGTCTTCAGCAGGTTCGCGCAATCTTGCAGCTTCTTACGTTCAGCTTTCGTCACACGGCGAATGGTGCCAGTCTCGAATGCGTTTTGGATTTCATCTTCGTTCTGCAACAGGAAATCAGCCAGGGCTTGATCGCCACTTGCCACGCCCAGGAGTGCTGCAGTAACAGCGGGGAGGCGAATGTAGGCAACAGCCTCAGACTTGGTAGCGAAAACTTTGCCGTCAACGATGAAGCCAGATTGGATTTGAGCCATGATATTTCTTTTCTATTTTTACAGGTGCGCATCAGGTTAATTCCTAAGTTATGTGCGATTACAGATTAAGAAGACCATTATTAGTCTTCCATATAAGATACCAAGCTTTGCGCTGTGGTAAATACCATTTACTTTGAAACGATTTAAGTCAATCCTTGCCAGAGACGCTTTATGGATTTGTAGCGTTATTAAGCTAGTTTAGCTTGGCATGTTCTTTTGATACCGAAGACGCTTACGTGGGTGCATCGATTTCATCTCTTAGATACACAGCGCGTTGCAGAATTCGCGACGTTTTCGCCGGGAATGGGGTGAGGTCCGCCAGACGCGCTGCAGGCCCGACTCGGGGCCGTTCTGGGCCAGGGCGCTATGTAGCTGCGGCTCTACTTCAAGGCCACGGGATTCACGCGGTTCTGGCCACGAATAACAGTGACTTCATTCATAAGTGCTAGAGTGGAACGATTATGCTCTTCCTCTGCTACCGAAAGCCTCTCTTGGGCTTTGATGAAGTTAGATTGAGCTGCAGTTAGCTCTCTAGTGGCATTCTCCAGGGAGATTTGCGCAGTGGCTAGAGAAGGAATTGCTGCGAAAGCAGGCTTGATTGCTGGTTTACGAGTCATTGTTTTCTTTCGTTTAAATGTTATTGGGGATACTGATAGATATTTAGTGCTGTCCTGAAACAGAAACACAGGAAATACCGGTTTACAGTGCTGAAGCAGTAATTTTCGGGAGGTATGAAGCGCCTAATCTTTTCAGTCTTTGGCTTCCAACACCAGCTATCGGTGACGTGTAGAGATACGTTTATCATCTTTGGCTTTCAATATATCTCGCTTGTTGAGCCATTTTATAAACTCAGGCCATACCGGATCAGTCTCACCGTGTGGCTCATAAATGGCAGTTCCGTTTGCATCGCAAGAAAATGAAGGCCCACAGTATTCATGGAAGTCAACCCAGATATATTTATTGCCTACATGAAGTCTTCCGTAGTTTGAGCTCTGTGAGCCGCATATGATCGCGTTGCTGAATCGAGTGCATGTCATTTCTGAAATACACTCACTTGCGAATTTCGATGTCTGGCACAATTGTGAGGGGTTTGAACACTACTCGATATTGATACGGACTGGCTTTAGAGCCGTCAATCTGCTCAACAAAGAACGTAACGTTATTAGACAACCCTAAATAGTGCTTCTTAAATTCGCTCGGACCTGTCTTGCATGTAACAGACAGCTTAGGACTGGTATCTTGGTTCCTAAGCGAACACAAGCCCGTGATGGTTAACATGTACTCACCAGTAATCCCGTTATAGAACACAATACGTCGTGTCACTTCAAACTGGTCAGCGGCCTTTGAAAGGTTCTTAGATACCGCATCGGCATCGCTACAACCGGCGATAGAAGCAGCAACTACAACAGCTAAAATAAGTCTTTTCATTTGATCAATGTTTAAAGTTCACAGTGTTTTAATAGCAACAATTGCAGACACCAATTTCTTTTTGCGTGCGCGGAGCTTTCGCAACTCATTCTTGAAACAGTTAAGCTCTTTGAAATAGTATGCTCCGCCTTCAGTATTTTTATCAGACAACTGGTAGGCTTTTTCACGATAGCCTTTTAGTAGCTGGATCAGACTCTCGAGATCCTTTAGGTCTCCACGAAGCACATCCACAATAACCTTCTTGTTTGAGTCATTCAACATTTTATACACTTTCGTTGTTAATATCACGCCAGCCTTCTGGGAGCTGGCAGTTAGGTGGAGCACCTTTAAACATAGGTGCTATTTGATTGTCTGTAAAACCTGCCAAGCCGCAGCCTACACGGGTTACGTAGAAATGTAAATCACTACACTGATTTGCGTATAGGGTAAACTTGTTCACTGAGACTTGAATGTCTGGGAGTGTCCTGGACTGAAGCCTCGCATCTTTTGTAGGTAGAGCGTAGCTTTGGCCCACAGGTCCTTCGCCGATCCCGTAAATAGCACCATACTTATTCAAAGCATCTTTAGCAGCGCCCTTGCCGTGACGACCTGCCAGGTTGCTGCCAAATACGAAGATAGCGTCTTTACCTATAGTCATTTTGTGCGCCCACAAGCAGTGCTTGCTGCGCCGTCATAAGCAGCCACAGGTCATTTCGAGCACTTTGTGAAGAAGAACTCATAAAAAATGAACCATCTACATTACGCCCTATTACGAGGACTTCTCTAAGAATTCCCTTTGCAGTTTCTAAAACGGAATCAGTTACTTCCAAGTTAGGCTTGACAAGCTGTAAGACGTCACTCATTTCATTGCACCTCTTGTTTCTCTTCAATGAGTTGGTCTGCAACTCCGTAGTGAGCTTCTAGTTTTTCTTTAATCTCTAGCGCAGTGCGTTTCCAAGAAGCAGCGTTAATAAGACCGTCTCCAATCTCGGCATCGCTGGCTTTAGCTACCATCTGCGTATAGAAACGCAAAGACTCAATGACCATAAGTTGAGCCATAGCACCATTAGCACTATATTCCATGAGTTCAATTACGAACTCAGTATTGCTGCGACGTACAGCATTTGCATTATCTTTTGACATACTTATCCTTCAAACAGGTGACAAACTGAAAATGGATTGACTACTTTATTCTTCTTCAGGCTGCAGAACACTTTTAAATCTTCGTGATTAGCATGTACACAAAGATCGCAGCGGCCTCCAAGCCCTTTGACTTTATTAAGTTTTCTTGTCTCGTCCTCACGCAATGAGGCTAGGTGCCTCTCTGTTGATTTAGCTTCAGGTGCTGCTTGTGTGAGTTTACCATGCCGGCTAGGGTATTCGCGAAAGTAGCTCATTTTTTCTTATAAGGTGTTGTTACATCAAGAATACTGCGGATTGCTACTTCGGAATCCATAAGCCCGAAATCAAAACCTAGGATATCATGTCGATTCAACAAGTTACTTGCGGCATGGAGGATTTCTTGAATCTCTCTCTCAGATACTAGAGAGCCCTCCAAAGCAGGCACTAGCACTTCTGACAACCTATCTCGAAGCTGATCTGTGGATGCATGCGCAGTTACAACTGTGACAGCCTCGTTTACTACTCGCGCCACTGCGTTGTTTGTCTTTGGCATGTTTCTGCCTTCAAAAAGATTCATATTATTGTTATATTTAAAAATTATACACCATGTAAGCGATAGCGTCAGTCTTCGTCAATACCTACTTCTCCACCATATTCCTCGCCCTCAGCAGCGTCTACTGGTCCTTCAATGCGTTCAAAGACATCTGTAATAAACTTAGCGTAGTCTACGGGGAGGTTATCGTCGTACGCAGGTCCTGCAAGCAATCCTTGAAGGTACATCGTATCTACGCCTCGGAGTTGGTCTTTCAACTGTCCGTATGTAGTGATCTTAAGCTGTACAATTGATAACGCAATGTGCATTAGTGTAGAGCCAGGACAGTTGTAACCACGCGCCATGAATTTCTTTGTGCGGTACAATGCACAGATCGGGTATCGTGAAGCGCCCATATACACCAAACGCTTCTTAGTAAGATCTGGCAGAAACCGCTCACCGAGCACAAACGTGTCTTGTTTGAAGTCATAGCAACCTGTAGTGATCGTGAAGTCAAAGCTGCTAAAGACCTTAGAAGCGTCCCCGGTAAACGCTTTGATAAGCTGCACCGAGTAACGTTTACCTGTGCGCGCAGTATACCTAGCGAAGGTGATCGCTGTTTTACTTTCAAACAGAACTACAGGAAATCGATTTTTTAGAAATTTGCGAGCCTCTTCAAGCTGTTCTGGTGACTGTACGTAAAAATCAAGATCACTAATCTTGGAGTTAGTGAACACAGAGGTGACAGCCCCACCGCACAAAATAATCCCCAGGCTGCCCATTTCTTCACAGAGAAATTTAACTAGCTTAGGGGCGTCTAGTGAATTATTCAAGCCAAAGAACTGACCAATCTCGCGCATAAGGCGCTTCTTTTCAATATGATACATCATTCACCAATCAAAATGTTAATGAGGTCTAACTTATTGTAGCGGTCTTCAATCAACTGCTTTGCCATGCGCGTATTCTCAAGCTTGTCAATCGACGTCTCAGCACTCATGTAATATTTCAGCAGCATGTCGTTGTTAGTGCTAATCAGAAAATCTCCGCGCTCCGTAGTTACGATAAATGTACTCATTTAATTCCTCGTAGGCTATTTGCACGAGCTTGTGCTTTCAACTTGTCGATCTCTTGTCCAATCTGCTGTACATAAAAGTTCTCGTAAATCACTTTTTGGTGTTGCACAAGGCACATTCGAATAGAACCATTAAGCTCCTCGATGACCCATACAGTCGCATCTTTGAGAGCAATACCATGCTTGTCGGGCATTGAAGCATAGTTTGAGCCGCCTGGATCGAGAAACCACTTAGTTCCAAATTCGTCAACCATATTAGGTTGATTATCTTTGACATGTTTAGCTAGCGCTTCATTGTTACGATTTGACATTCTTGAAACCCTTAATTGAAAATTCTTCTAACGCAGTAATGAACTTCTCTTCAGCATCGTCTCTGGCTGCATCTGAAGAGAAAGTCATCGATCCTGAGCGTACAGAGCGCTCGTCACTTGCGCAACCGAATAGCCACAGACGCTCTGTTTGAATATCCATTCTGCTTCTGGAGATAATTTCATAGCCATTACTGGCAACAAATTTCAGATAGTTATCATCATCCTTTTCATTTGTAATACATTTATGCTGGTAGAGAATATCAAAGGTTAACCTTCTTGTAGTCTTTATCAATTGAAATTTAAGTATCAACGTAGATGCCTTAACATCTAGTGTCAAGTAGTACACTTGGAAATAGTTTTCTAACACGATATTTCATCTTCGAGGTATTCGGGGCTGGCATTATCTTTAGGGATAACTCTATGGTCTTGTGTGCAACCACGCCAAGGACGACGTTGTTGCGCTGATAGTGTGGACTCTTTAAATGCAGCTGCTACGCTGTTATGTCCCAGATACCATCCGCGAAGTTTAAAGAATTTCGCGAACATAACCATCCCATTGCTCTCTCGCTGATAGACGCCAGAGTGGCTTGGACGTGTGTTTCCTGGGAACCATTCTGTTACTTCGCAGCCGTTGACTTTTTGCATCAAAAGCCCTTCTTTCGAAATCCTACAAAGCGACCATGCCTTGGCAGATCTTTCATACCATGTGGAAAGTGTCGTACTACGATGTCCTCTCCAAGATACTTCTCTTGGTTAGCCCAAATCTCTTTTCTTTGAGGATGCTTGAGGATTCCACAAGAAACCTTAATAGGCGTTCCGTGGTAATCAACAATAAATTTGCCAAGCGTATCTGCTGGGACCATTCCTGCTTTCGCAGTTGAACGTTTAGCTTTATCTAAATTAGACCTTACATCTGCATTTGTATTGGTCATCTGTTCTTCGAAACCAATAACACGGGCCTCGAATTCAGCGAAACGCTTTACTTTATACAAGTAGCCTTCATCCCAAGTAGCACGACCCCATTTATAAGGACCAAGCGGATCACGAGCCATGATACCTTCATAGCCCATCTCTAAGAACCTATCTTCGATTACTAAAAGCTCTTCTACACTTTCACATGGAATATGCTCAATGACACTTACATTTTGTCCATGCTTTATATTGAGTAAAACTACAAGATCTTCAGCGATCAAGAGTCTTTCATAGAATGGTGTGTTTTTATATTTCTCATCAGCAATGTCGAATACCCTAAATGCAATACTGTCAGAGGGTTTCATTGCAGACATCACATAAGACTGTGTTCGATTATACAGGCCTGGATCTGTCTCATTACCTTCTACAAGCTCCCCATCTAACTCATGATAGTCACTGAAGAAGCTTTGAACTTGAATACTTGGCAGATCGATGAAGTCTCTACTCTTGCACTTGTAGGCTACCCCGCCTGCAACTGAAGGCGCTGCGGTAAGGCTGTGGAAGTCCTGGACAGGATCATTCTTTACTGTATTTCGGATACCGTCAAGTTTAGGGCTTATGAGCAGCGGAAATCGCATGGTCTGGAAGAAATCTTTCTTCTTCTGAGGATCGTCATGCGGAGCAAGCATTGGTCTGAATTTTTTTACTTTTGTCATATAGCTTAGTATTCGTAGCTATGGATCCAACCCAGATACCAATCAGCCAGACGTGTCCCAGGCTTAGCTTCCATTCCAGATTTATGGTAGAAGCTAAAAAGGAAACGATCAGAGATATAGACGCGCACTTTGTGTGTTTGTAGCGAGTAGCTCACATACTCATACTCAATCTCTGAATCTGTATACGAATCCACACTTGGGACTAATCCAAGCATTGCGCAAAACCTATCAAAATAAAATCTGAGCTTCATTATAGCCTTTATTAAATATCGTCTCTTGCTTCAATTGCAAATAATAGGAATAGAAGCTTCTCTTCTACTGAGAACTACGAGTATCTGCTCGTCGTAGACTCATAATGTTTCCTAAATTACTCTCGTCCATTCATGAATCTCAGCTTCCGTCAATAGGAAATTATTATACATCCCGTGCTTGACAGGCTGCGCGAAGCAACCAGGTCTTGTAACCCATACACGCATCGCTCCACTGAGAGTAACCTTCACGAGGTGGCCTCTAGAATCTGTGCGGGTGTCATGCACAAGAACTCCATTGCCATTCATTTCTTGCAATTCTTCAAAAGTCACCATGAGAGCCTTTCTACGGCGTAAATATAGCGAGGATCAGTTTGATCTTTAATATTGCGCATTCTGTACAAGCAGTCGACGCGACTTTTCGGGGTTGCTTTAAGGAACATTGAGCACTCGGCTACAGGAGCTTCTGTTAGCGGCCACCCAAATACACAAACGCGTCCACCATCAGCATAAGCCACAACCCATTTTTCTTGTGTAGGTTTATGTAATACAATGTCGCCGGTATCCACTGTCTCCATTACAGTCCTTCAATCTCTTCTTCACCAAGACCTTCGATATTTTCTTCGCCGTACAGATCGCCGAGGATTGTAGCAGGTACACAAGGCAAGCCGATATCATCAAACTCTGTAAAAAGATCTACGATGGCTTCTTCAAGTGCCGCAGTGTTGATGTCTGAAGCTACACTCGTAGTTTCACAAATGAGTAGCGCTTGGCGCAATGCACTGCTTGCAGCTTTGATTGCATTGATTTGATTTTCAGTTAGCATTCTTTTCTTTCTTTGAACGATCGTTAAGGACAATACCTACTCCGTAATAGTCGCACCCACATACGTCGCAAACAAGTGCGTCTCCCATCCCACCACCGTCGGTGCGTCCTGACCAGTGGATTCGAAGGAAACACATGAATCTTTTGAGTAGATGCACTTGTTAGTCTTTCTGCTTGAGCTGTAAGAGTTCAAGTGTGTGATTCATTACTGAAGCTTCGATTCTTGATGCTTGATACGCATTCGCCTTGACATGCATCAGGATGAGCTCTGTTGTTTTCAATGTCAGCAAGTATGCATCTGGAGACAATAGCTTTACATCTCTGTAAAGATTATCTGTGTTTGGATTCATACAAGTTCTTCTTCTTTTACTTTCAGTGGAGGCAACGTTTCTAGCA
>Ga0209476_10000584_pt1 | contig 25092 bp, 23 predicted proteins | sample KloWWTrecipitate_FD_187179 | JGI IMG/M metagenome (GOLD analysis project Ga0209476, IMG submission 187179) | Active sludge microbial communities from Klosterneuburg, Austria, studying microevolution and ecology of nitrifiers - Klosterneuburg... | ecosystem: Engineered > WWTP > Aerobic digester... | reverse complement strand
ATCGGCGGCGGCATCAACGGCGCCGGCATCGCCCGCGACGCCGCGGGGCGCGGCCTCAAGGTGCTGGAAGTGGAGATGGCCGACCTCGCCAGCGCCACCAGCGGGTGGAGCTCCAAGCTCATCCACGGGGGGCTGCGCTACCTCGAGTACTACGAGTTCCGCCTCGTCCGCGAGGCGCTGGAGGAGCGCGAAGTGCTCCTCAACGCGGCGCCCCACATCGTGCGCCCCATGCGCTTCGTGCTGCCCCACGACCGCACCATGCGCCCGGTGTGGATGATCCGCATCGGCCTGTGGATGTACGACCACCTCGGCAAGCGCGTGTCGCTGCCGGGCTCGCACACGGTGCCGTTCCCGCACATCGAGTACAGCGCGGGGCTCAAGCCCGAGATCCGCTCCGGCATCGTCTATTCCGACTGCCGCGTGGACGACGCCCGCCTCACCATCCTCACGGCCATGTCGGCGCGCGACAAGGGCGCAACCGTGCTCACCCGCACGCGCTTTGCCGGCGCGAAGCGCGAGAACGGCGTGTGGCACGCGGAGCTGGAGGACGTGCGCACCGGTGCCCGGAAGCCGGTCACCGCGACCGCCATCGTCAACGCCGCCGGCCCGTGGGTGTCGAGCGTGCTGGAGGGCGTACCGCACCGCGCCACCGGCGCCAAGGTGCGGCTGGTCAAGGGCAGCCACATCGTCGTGCCCAAGGTACACTCGCTGGGCCACGCCTGCATCCTGCAGAACACCGACAAGCGCGTGATCTTCGTGATCCCCTTCGAGGGCAAGTGGAGCCTCATCGGCACGACCGACGTGCCGGTGGTCACCCCCGAGGAGGCCGTGGACATCACGGAGAAGGAGACCGACTACCTCATCGAGGCCTCCAACCGCTTCCTCGCCAAGCCGATCTCCCGCGCCGACGTCGTGTGGACCTTCGCCGGCGTGCGTCCGCTCTACGACGACGGCAAGAGCGACCCCTCGTCCATCACCCGCGACTACGTGCTGGAGCTGGACGACGAGGGCGGCAAGGCCCCGGTGCTCTCGCTCTTCGGCGGCAAGATCACCACCTACCGCTGCCTCGCGGAATCGGTGCTGGAGAAGCTCGCCCCGTTCCTGCCGCCCATGGGCCCGAAGTGGACGAAGGACGCGCACCTCCCGGGCGGCGACATGCCCAACTACAACGCCTTCCGCGACGAGATCTTCGACCGCTACAAGGGCTTCCCGCGCGAGCTGCTCGACGGCGTGGTGCGCCGCCACGGCCGCCGCGCGGGCGCCGTGCTCGGCGACGTCCAGCGGCCCGACGAGCTTGGCCGCCATTTCGGCGCCGGCCTCACCGAGCGCGAGGTGGACTACCTCGTGGCCGAGGAGTGGGCCGAGACCGCCGACGACATCCTCTGGCGCCGCACCAAGTGCGGGCTGCACATGGATGCCGCGCAGCGCAAGGCGTTCGAGGAGTACATGGCGGGCAGGAAGCGGGCGTAGGCTTCCGCGCCCGCGAGATGGAGCCCCTCGCCGACTTCCCGCTCGAGGCGCGGCGCGCAGTGCGCGCGGTGCTGGCCGACATCGACGACACGCTCACGACGCACGGGCGGCTGCACGCGGTCGCGTACGCGGCGCTGGAGCGGCTGCGGGCGGCGGGGCTGCTGGTGATCCTGGTGACGGGCAGGCCCGCGGGCTGGTGCGACCACATCGCGCGCATGTGGCCGGTGGACGCGGTGGTGGGCGAGAACGGCGCGTTCTGGTTCCGCCACGACGCAGCCGCGGGCCGGCTCGTGAAGCGCTACGTGATCGGCGCGGCGGAGCGGGAGCAGCGCGCGGCGCGGCTGGACGCCATCGCGCGGCGCATCCTGCGCGAGGTGCCCGGGTCCGGCATCGCCTCCGACCAGCCCTACCGCGAGGCCGACCTCGCCATCGACTTCTGCGAGGACGTGCCGCGCCTGCCGCGCGAGGCGGTGGCCGCGATCGTGGCAATCATGGAATCCGAGGGCCTCACGGCCAAGGTGAGCTCCATCCACGTGAACGGCTGGTTCGGCGGCTACGACAAGCTCTCGACCTCGCGGCTCGCGCTCGCCGAGGACTTCGCGATCGACATCGAGGCCGAGAAGGATCGCGTGGTCTTCGCGGGCGATTCCCCCAACGACCAGCCGATGTTCGCCTTCTTCCCGAACGCGGTGGGCGTGGCCAACGTGCGCGAGATGGCGGATCTCATGACGAGCCTGCCGCGCTGGGTCACGCCCTCGGCGGGTTCGGCGGGGTTCGCCGAGCTGGCCGCTGCCATCCTCGAGGCTCGCTGAAGTCCCGAATCCCTGTCGGTGCCCTGCGCCCATTCTTTTGAATGAGCCAAGGGGCCGCCTCCAAACCCCCGGGCCCCATGCCGGGGTTCAGCTCGCAGGGCACCCCGGAACTCGGCCGATCGCCCACGGGCCGTCGATAGCGTCATTCACTGGCTACGACGACCTCGACAGGCTCACCTTCGCGGGCATGGGCACCGGAACCTGGGGCTACGCCTACAATGGCATCGGCAACCGCCTGACCAGTACCGCGGGTACCTTGAGCACGACTTACACCTACTTTCCCGGCACCCATCGCCTGCAGTCGCTGGGCGGCGCGAATTCCAGGGCCTATGTCTTCGATGCGGCGGGCAACATGACCTCGGACGGCACTTCCACCTGGACCTACGGCGGCAACAACAGGCCGACGCAGGCCCAGGCGGGGGCCATCACGACCACCTTCGACATCAACGCCCTGGGCCAGCGGGTGCGCAAGGCGGCGGGCGCGGCGGTGACGCGCTTCGTCCACGACGAGGCGGGCCGCCTCATCGGCGAGTATGCGGGCGACGGCACGCTGCGGGCCGAGTACATCTGGCTGGACGAGCTTCCGGTGGCGGTCATCTCGGCGCAAACCCGGCAGGCGGGCGTGAACGACGACCTCGACGGGGACGCGGTGCCGGACCTCGTGTTCCGGCATGCGCAATCGGGCGAGACCTATGCCTGGCTGCTGAGGAGAGACCACTCGGTGGCGGGCGCCCCGTATCTCGGGCAGGTCGATCCGGTGTGGGACCTCGTGGGCACGGCCGACTTCAACGCGGACGGCAACCTCGATCTCGTGTGGCGTCACAGCGTCAACGGCGCGGCCTATGTCTGGTTCTATGCCGGCACGCAGTACATCGGCAACTCCTACCTCTTCACGACCGACCCGGCGTGGAAGGTGGCGTCGATCGCCGACTTCAACGGCGACGGCAAGCCCGACGTGATCCTGCGAGACAGGGCGAGCGGGACGGCGTGGGCGCACTACTTCGACGGCACGCAGTACCTGGGCGGGGAGTACGTGTTCACGCTGGATCCCGCCTGGCGGCTGGCGGGTACCGCGGACATCGATCGCGACGGCAAGCGCGACTTCGTCTGGGCCCATGCGACGACGGGTGACGCGGTGGCGTGGTACATGAACGGCATCCAGTACCTTGCCTACGAGTACATGGCGACCGTTCCGGCCGGCTGGAGCGTGGTGCGCGTGGCCGACTTCGACGGGGACTTCTACGCCGACCTCGTGATCCGCGATGCCGTGGTCGGCGCGGCCTCCATGGAGTCGTTCCGGGGGGCGAGCTGGGTATCTTCCACGGGCCTGTACAACGTCGATCCCGCCTGGCAGCAGGCGCCGGCGGGCGAGGCGGCGCAGAAGGCCGCCGTGGAGCGGGCTGCGCCGCCGGTGAACCGCCCCCTTCCCCCGGGCTTCGTGAAGCCCCCCATGGCCCGCAGGGCGGGGGCGAGGGTGCCCGAGTTCGCGCGCGTGCCCCACCCCGCGTTCCCCGGCCTGAGGACATCGCGCGACGGCCCGCCGCCCGCCGGCCCGAAGCCCCCCGACGGCAAGATGGCGGCGAAGACCGCGGGCACGCCCTTCGCGATCTACCATGTGATTGCGGACCATCTCGGCACGCCCCGCGCAATCACCCGCCCGGTGGACAACACGATCGTGTGGCGCTGGGACAACACCGAGCCCTTTGGACACTCGCAGCCGAACGCGAACCCCTCGGGGCTGGGCGCCTTCGCCTTCAACCTCAGATTCCCGGGGCAGTACTTCGATGCCGAGACCGGCACGATGTACAACATGGCGCGCGACTACGATCCCGCCATCGGCCGTTACATTCAGTCCGACCCCATTGGGCTCAAGGGCGGAATCAACACGTACGCCTATGTGGATGGCGATCCCTTAGCGGGATTCGATCCCGATGGTCTCGCGAATAGTGGCGCAGGCCGTAAACCGGGGAAGGACTACTGGTGGCGGCCCTGCAACAAGACGCAGGAATCGGAATGCAAGGCATCTTGCGAAGCGCAGGGCAAGGAGTTTGAGAGCTGCGCTGTAAGGTGGGGTATGAGCGCTGGACTTTCCGACGGAAAGCCCATCGATCGCGCTCGCCAGACGAGTGCTCGTGTCAGCTGTAGCTGCAAGGATCCGACACCTACGCCAAGCGGCGAACCGATGTGTGGCAAGAACTGCCAGCAAGTGATGGTTTTCCTCGGGACCGCCTTCATCGTTTGGCGAACGGTTTGCGGCGGACCTTACTGAGGAAGCTCGGATGGAAAACCGCAGATTCGAAAAGGGGCGCTGTTATTTCCTTGTTGGCTACCTTGATAGGGAATTTAAATTCCCGTTCGTGGACACCTACGTGTTCCTGGGAATGCGGAACGGGGAGCGTAGTGCGCGCACGTGGATGTTCCAGGACGTTCACTCGTTCTTCAAGTTTGGCGAGCAGCGAGACGCCGATGAAGCGAATGAGATCGACGTGCTCGCGCTCGATGAAAATGGCTTGGAGACCATCCTTGACGCTCAAGGATTGGCGGCGGAGTTCGAGCGACTTGGAGTGTGATCGCGCGCAGCTGCGCGCGGCAAGGCGGTTGAGCGGGCGGGCGAGCGGGGAAGAGGGCCGCGCGAGGACGGCGAGCGCGGGCTGTAGGGGGAAGCGGCGTTGCGCGAGCACGACCGCGCGTGATGTGCACGCGAGCCGGGCCACGGCGAGCGTGCGGTGGAATAGCGAAGCGCGTTCGCGCGGAGCTGCAGCCGAGGCAGGCCCGGGCGCCCGACATAACGCGCGGTTATGCGTTGTGGGATAGCGGCGAGCGTTCAGAGCCACGACGCATAATCGTGGCGTTATGTGAACGTGGCCCTTGCGCCGTTCCCTTTAGCCGCTGCTGATTCCGAAGCCATAAGCGCAAGGGCCACTTCCCCGGGCCTGCCGAGAAGATCGCGGTGTGTCCGAAGCCGCGGCGGCCGCTGAGGCAGAGCGCTCGAGCACTCGATGTTGTAGCGAAGGCGCGGGGCTTGCTGCCTTACCCTCGCAAGCCACGTGCCTGAGCGGTCCAGATCGGGGCGGACGATTGAGGTCACGTCCTGTGACCTCAAAGGCTGCGGATTCCGGCGAAGCCGGGCTGTTGGCGGTCTCAGGCTCAGGAGGCGCCGCGGCGCGTGGGGCTGCCGGCGATAATGTCGAGGGCCTGAGCGGCGTTGACGATCTTGATGCCGCGATGGGTCTTGAGCTCGGTGAGGTGGCGGTCGCCGGAGACGATGAGCTGGGCGCGGGCGGTGATGGCGGCGGCGATGACGTGATCGTCGTCGGGGTCGCGGGTGACGACGCGCACGAGACGGGGCCGCACGAGTTGGGTGAAGCCCTGGTATTCGGCCAGCAATTGGGCAGGCGTCTTGCCGGTGGCCTGGACGGCGGCGGCGAGTTTTGCGCGGCCGAGGACTTCTGCGAGCTCGTCGAGAAGGGCGCGACTGGTGTAGAAGCCGATCGGGTGGTCCTCGATCGCGGCGACGAGCCGGTGGGGGCTTCCGCGCCACAGGAGCGCGGAGACGACCGTGTTGGTGTCAGCGACGATTCGCACGCCGGGGGCGCCGGGCCTTGCGGACCGCTTCGACCTCGACCTGGATTTCTGCGTCACTCAAAGGGGCGATGCCGGCGGCGGCCACGCGCTCGGCATTGGCGAGGAAGGCGCGCGCGGCCTTGCGCCGCATGGCATCGCGAAGCAGTGCCTCGATCGCCTTTGCGGTGAGCAGCCCCGCCTCGCGCGCTTCACGGGCGAGGGCATCGGGCAGTGTCAGCTTGAGTTCGGTCATCGTGGTCTTCCTTTAGCCGCGTTCACGCGGCATTCGCCTGCAACTTGCGCTTGAGCTGGCCGCGCTCGATCAGCGCATCGAGCATCTGCAGGATCTGGCGCCGCTCGGCCGGGGGCAGCTTCTCGATCTGCTGGAGCCGGCGCTGCATGCGGGTGTCGGTGGCTTTCGCGCGCCGCCTGGAGCTCTCCACGCCCAGGAGCGCGTCGATGGAGACGCCGAGCGAGCGCGCGATCGCGGCAAGCAGGTTCGCCGGGGGGTGCGCGGTGGGGCTCTCGTAGTAGGCCATCATGCGCTGGCTCACGCCGATCTCGGCGGCGAGCGCTATTTGCGAGATTCCCGCGGCCTTGCGAAGCTGGGCCAGGCGGGGACCAAAGCCGGCAGCGGCTTCGGCGTTGAGTTTCCGGGGCATCGTGGGGCATCCATGTGGCGTGGGCGATGAGGGAGATTGTAGGGGCGCTTCTCGCGTGATAATGGCCGGAGCGGCTGACGGACTTACAATAAGCGTATTATACATTGACCGTAAAATAGTGGATACGTCTTGCAGCCCACCCCCTTGACAGCCTTTGGCGAAAGGACGCGGTTCATGGCGCGCGTTCCGGAAGCGGAGATCGAGCGATTCAAGGACGCGGTGAGTGTGGAGCGCCTGGTTGAGGCCTCCGGGTCGCGCTCAAGCGCGCGGGGAAGGATCTGCTTCTCGCGTGGGCGGTGGGCGTGTGGGTCTCAATTGTCGAATTCTGATCACAGCCCCTGCTTCGTGTTGGAGGACGCACTACAACTACTTCCGCGATTACGACCCGGGGATCGGGAAGTATGTTCAGAGCGATCCGATTGGGTTGAAGGGTGGGATCAATACCTCAGTCCTTCGACTCGTCCGGCAGCTTGCCCATCGCCGCGAGGATCGCGAGGAAGGCGTCTCGCCGGAACGGCTTCGCGAGCGTGCCGTCGAACCCCTCCGCGAGCTTCGATTCCCTGAACGCCGGCGAGTGGTCGATGCTGGTCGCGTAGATCTTCGTCGCCTCGGGGTCGCGCTTGATGTGGCCGCGCATGATCGCGCAGGCGTCCGGCCCGTCCAGCCCCTCGAGCGAGACGTCGACGAAGACGAGGTCGTAGACGTCCTGGTCCAGCGAGGCCACGGCTTCGCCCAGGTCTGCGGCGACCACGAGGCTGGAATCGCGCTTCCTCAGGATGTGGGCCGCCAGCATGTGGCTGTCGCGGTGCGGGTCCACGAGCAGGATGGTGGCGCCCTTGCGCTGCTCGCGCAGCGAGTGGCGCGTGACGAGCGTGGGCGTCTCGTCGGCGTCCACCGAGGCGCCCGTCACCGCGACGATCGCGTCGTTCAGCTGCTTGTCGGCGATCGGGTAGCGCAGGTAGGCGGCGATGCCGTTCTCGCGGCAGGCGATGGCGTCGCCCGGCCGGCCCTCGGCCGCGAGCATCATCACCAGCGTCTCGGCGAGCCTCGGGTGGTTGCGCACGCGGAAGGCGAGGAGGAAGCCGTCCTGCACCGCCATGCGGTTGGAGACGAGCATCAGCGGCACGGGGCTCCCCTCGCCGTGCAGCCGCTCGAGGAGCGCGATCGCCATGGCCGCGTTGTCGGCTTCCATCGGCGTCATGCGCCAGCCGCGCAGCAGGTTCGCGAGCTCGTGGCGCTGCGCCGGGTCCTCGCTCACCACGAGCACCGGCATGCCCACGAGCGAGACGTAGGTCGGGCGGCGCGGCGCTGGCGGGGCCGCGCGCACCGGGAACTCGATCGTGAACGCGTAGAGCGGGTCGGTGGCGCGCGAGCCCACGGCGAGCCGGCCGCCCATGGCCGTCACCATGAAGCGCGCGACAGCCACGCCCATGCCGCCCTCGGCGGACGAGCGCGGCGCGCCCTTCTCGGCGCCGCTCGCCGCGACCGCGAAGGAGAGCTGGATGCCCGACTCCGTGGTGTACTCCGGCGAGATGGCGAGCTGCACGTCGGCGCCGGGATGCACGGCGAAGGCGCTCTCGAGGAGGTTGCGGAGCAGCAGTTGCAGCCGCTCGACGTCGCCCTCGAGGAGGTCGGGCACGTCCTGCTCCACCTTGAGGCGCAGGCGGCAGCCGCTTTCCTCCGCGGCGTGCACCACGCGCTGCACGAGGTCGGCCACGGCCGCGCGCAGGCGGAACTCGCCCCGCGCGAGCTCGATGCCGCCCTCGACCTTGGAGAAGTCCACGAGGTCGCCGATGGCCACGAGCGCGGTCTCGGTGGAGGAGCGGATGCGCTGGAAGTGCTCCACCAGCGCCGGGTCGAACTCCATCTGCTGCGCGCGGATGGAGATGGCCGAGAGCCCCTCGAGCGCCACCGACAGCTCCGCGCCGATCTTCTCGATCAGCGCGATCTCGCTCGCGCCGCGGTCCTCCTCGGCGGCGCCGGTGGCGGTGCGCGACGACCACAGCGCGCCGGCGGGCTCCTCGTCGACCAGCAGCGGCTGGCGCTCCAGCGTGGCCGGGTGGCCGTCGGGGCGCGCGAGCGGGATGCTCGCGTCCTCGTCGGGCTGGCGGTGCGCGCGCGCGACCGCCTCGCGGTCCACGGCCTTCGAGCGGCCGATCACCTCGACTGCCGGCAGGCCCAGCAGCGACTGCGGCGCGCTCTCCAGCGCGAGTAGGCGGCAGAAGGCCTCGTTCACCAGCTCCACCTCGCCCGCCGCGTTCTCGATGAGCGCCGCGTTGGGGGAGGCCTCCACCAGCGCCATGAGCCGCGCCGTGGTGAGGTTCAGCGCGCTCTCGGTCTCGCGCTGCCCCTCCGTGTCGTGCAGCACCGCGACGATCCCCGCGGGCTTGTCGCGCGAATCCAGCGCCGGCTGCAGCGACAGCTGCACCCACTCCCCGCCGGCCGCCATGCGCGCGTCGATGAGGGAGGTGGCGACCTTGCCGTCGGCGATGCGCGCCACGTTCTGCTGCACCCGCTTCGCGTCGTCCTTCGAGAAGAACGCCTGCAGGGGCTGGCCCGCCACGCCGCGGTCGGGGTCGCCGGCGAGCTGCACGAAGGCGGGGTTGGCGAAGGCCACCACGCCCTTCGCGTCCGCGATGGCCACGGCCACGCGGAGCGTCTCGACGATGCGGCGGAAGTCCTCGATCGCCATGGCGGCGCGGGCGGGCTAGGCGCGGCCCGTGCCGCCGCGGGCGGCCCTGCCGATCGTGTCGAGGAGGTGGCGTGTGGCCGGGTGCAGGTCGGACGCCTCGCCCGCGAGCGCGGGGAGGATGCGGCCGGCGATCGCCTTGCCCAGCTCGACGCCGAACTGGTCGAAGGGGTTCAAGCCCCACAGCGTCCCCAGCGCGAAGGTCTTGTGCTCGTAGAGCGCCACGAGGGCGCCCAGCGACGCGGGCTCCAGCGACTCCAGCACGATCGTCGTGCTGGGGCGGTTGCCGGGGCAGTCGCGGTGCGGGTCGCCGGTCGCGCGGCCCGTCATGAGGGCTTCCGACTGGGCGAGCGCGTTGGCGAGCAGCGCCGCGTGGTCGCCCTCGCGGCCGCCCATGGGCCGCGCCACCACGATGAAGTCGCAGGAGGCCTCGTCGGTACCCTGGTGCAGCCACTGGTAGAACGCGTGCTGGCCGAGGGTGCCCGCCTCGCCGAAGAGGGCCGGGCAGGTGGTCCACGCGAGCGCCTCGCCCGCGGCGGACACGCGCTTGCCGTTGGATTCCATCTCGAGCTGCTGCAGGTAGCCGGGCAGGCTCGCGAGGCGCTGCGCGTACGGCAGCACCAGTTGCACGGGGATGCCGAGGAAGTTGCGGTTCCACAGCGCCGTGGCCGCGAGCAGGAACGGGACGTTCCTCTCCAGCGGCGCCGAGCGGAATTCGAGGTCGACCGCGTGAGCGCCGGCGAGGAAGCGCTCGAAGGCGGGCATGCCCACGGCGATGGCGATGGGCAGCCCCACGCTCGACCACACCGAGTAGCGCCCGCCAACCCAGTCGCCGAAGGGGAACACGTTGCACTCGGGGATGCCGAAGCGGCCCGCCTCCGCGGCGCTCGCCGTGGCGGCGACCATGTGGCGCGCCAGCGCCGCCTCGCCGAGGGCGTCGGCGAGCCAGCGCCGCGCCGCGCGCGCGTTGGCCATCGTCTCCTGCGTGGTGAAGGTCTTGGAGGCCACCACGACCAGTGTCGCGGCCGGGTCGAGGCCCGCCAGGGCGTCGTCGAGGGCGGCCGGGTCCACGTTGGCCACGAAGCGCACCTCGGGCCCGTCGGAGATCGCCGCGAGCGCCTCCACCGCGAGGCGCGGCCCGAGGTAGGAGCCGCCGATGCCCAGCGAGAGCACGTGGCGGATGGGCGAGCCCGTCGCGCCCTTCCAGGAGCCGTCGCGCACGGCGGTCGAGAAGATCCGCATCCGCTCGCGGCAACGCTGCACGTGGGCCAGCACGTCCTCGCCGCCGGCCACCACCCGCTCGTCGCCGCGCAGCGCGGTGTGCAGCGCGGGCCGGTCCTCGGTCGTGTTGACGCGCTCGCCGGTGAAGAGCCGGTTGATGGCCCCGGGCAGGTCGCGGCTGCGGCCCAGCGCCACCAGCCGCGCGAGCGTCTCGTTGGTCAGGCGCTGCTTGGAGAAGTCGACGGCGAGGCCCGCGCAGGCGAAGGTGAGCGCGGGCCCGCGGCCGGGGTCGGCGACGAAGAGGTCGGCCACGCGCGCGCCCGCGATCTCGTCGCGGTGGGCAGCGAGGTCTTGCCAGGCGGGGCTGGAAGTCGGGGAGGACACGGGGTGCCGGGGCTGCCGCAGGGACCGATGCCGGGATTATAACTGCCGGGGGTGGGCTCAGCCGGTGACGAGCCCGGCCACCCCGAGCGCCATGCCCACGGCGGCCACGAGGCGGCGCGCCAGGTCGCCTTCCTTCAGGAAATGGGCGCCGAGGAGGGCGGCGAAGAGGATCGAGACCTCGCGCGCCGGCGCCACCAGGCTCACCGGGGTGAAGACGAGCGCCGTGAGCACGAGGATGTAGGAAAGCGGCGAAAGCAGCGCGATGGCCACGACCGTGCCGCGGCGCTCGCGCCAGGCGCGCCCGATCGAACCCGGCCAGCGCCGCTGCGTGAGCGGCACCAGCACCAGCGAGCGGAAGAAGTTGCAGCCCCAGTCGTAGACGAGCGGCGGGATGAGCCAGGCCGCCACGCTCGCCTTGTCCGTGATCGTGTACACGGAGATGGTGAAGCCGGTGAGGAGGGCGAAGCCCACGGCCTGCCGTGCGCCGGACTTGTGCCACGCGAAGGGATTGCCGGTGAGGAGCAGGGCGGAGGCGACCACCAGCACCGCGCCGCCGAGCGCGAGCGGGCCGGGGCGCTCGCCCAGCACGATCACGGCCACGGCGATGGTGAGCAGCGGGCCCGTCGCCCGCGCGAGCGGGTAGACGATGGAGAGGTCGCCGCCGCTGCGGTAGGCGCGGTCCAGCAGCAGGAAATAGGCCGTGTGCACCATCCCGCTCAGCAGCATGAGTGCCAGGTGGACGGGGCGGAAATCCCAGCCCTGGAGCCACGCGGCGCCGGCGGCCACCGGCAGGTAGGCCACGAGCGAGACGAGGCAGGCCGCGGTGATGAGCCCCGGGCCCCCGCCGCTCTTCTTCAGCAGGAAGTTCCAGCTGGCGTGGATGAGCGCCGAGGCGAGGACGAGGGCGAGGGCGAGCCCGGTCATCGGGCCGGGCGGCGCACCAGGTTCACGCGCATCGGCCGCACGAAGCGCGCGCCGCCGGGCCCGAGGTGGGCCTCGAAGCGCCGGCGCGCCTCGGCGAGCGTCGCCGCATCCGGCGCGAGGGCGGTGTGCGTGACTTGCATCATGCGCGCGGCGAAGTCGTCGAAGTCGCGGAAGGCGATGGGGGTGTCGAAGCGGCGTTCCTCCACGGCCTCCATGACGCCGCGCGCGGCGGCGCGGTGCAGTGCCTCCAGCGCGGCCGCGCGCACGGCCTCCTCGTCGTGGAAGACGCGCATCACCTCGTTCAAGGGGCCGGCGAAGACGGGTTCCGAGACGTAGAGCAGGCCGCCTGGCGCGAGCACGCGCGCCACCTCCGCGAGCGCCGCGTCCATGCGCGCCACGGGCACGTGGTGCAGGCTCTTCAGCATCAGCGCCGCCTCGAAGCTCGCGTCCGCGAAAGGCAGCGCGTCGGCCGGCGCGAGGTGGAAGGAGAGCCCGGCCACGGGCGGGGCGGCGAGGTTCTTCGCGTGCTGCGCGCGGTCGACCTCGAGCGCGGCGACGGAAGCGGCCATCCCCGGGCCGAGGAGCCTTCGCGACAGCGCCGCGTCCCCGCACCCGATGTCGGCCACGCGCGCGCCCGCGAGCGGGACGAGGCGGCGAAGGAGTTCCAGCTCGTCGGCGACGAGTTCCCCGGTGCCGGTGCTCATGGCTTGAGAAGGCGCACCAGCTCGAGGTACTGCGGGTCCTCCGGGGCGAGCACGGCGTTGCGGAGCAGCGCGTCCACCGTGACCGCGCCCGCGTCCAGCGTGAACTCGCCGGCGAGGATGGCCTCGATCGCCTCCGGGATGGAGAGGCAGTACAGGCGCGCAACCTCGCCGTCCTGGTTCTGCGGGCGGAAGTCCTCGGGCAGCCACAGGTCGTGGGCGAAGAGGATCTCGCGGTGCAGGCCCTCGGGCACCGAGTACTCGACGCGCACGACGGAGGCGCAGCTCACGCCCTTGAGGAGCGCGGGCGGGATGCCGGCTTCCTCCCACGCCTCCTTGCGGATCGTCTCGTCCACCGTGTAGCCGCAGGCGATGCGCCCGCCGACGAGGTTGTCGAGGCGGTCGGGGTCCACGCTCTTGGTGGCCGCGCGGCGCGCGATCCAGAGGAAGGGCTCGCCGTGGCGGCGCGTGAAGCCGTTGAGGTGCGCGCCGTAGGCCATCATGCCGAAGTGCCGGGTGGCGGCCCGCTCGACCCTCAGCAGCTCCGGCGCCGCGTAGTGGTGCGAGACACTCACCGGCTCGTCGCGCCAGCCGCGGATCACGCCCTCCCGCGCGAGCGTGGCCGTCACCTCGGCCAGCGCCGCGGTGCGGCCGTGGACGGTGTCGGGGCTCGCGCGCAGGCTCGCGTAGGCGGCCGTGACCTCGAAGTAGTGCGGCCAGCGGCGCAACAGGTCGGCGAACGAGGGCCGGAGCCACCCCACGGGGTGCTCGCGCACGTAGAAGGGGACGAGCGGCACCTCGCGGCCGAGGTGCGAGGCATGCGTGCACGCGGCGCGCGTGAAGGCGACGAGGTCGGCGAAGAGGCGCGTCTTCATTCGTTGACAAGTCTAGGCCATTTCCCTATATTCCGCGCCAACTCCGGGAGGAGAGGCGGGCAAGGGGAGAAACGCGCAGCGGTCGTGTTTCTCCCCTTGCCCGTTTTCGGACCTCCGAAAAGCCACCCATGAAAGTCATCGTGCTGGGCGCGGGCGTGGTCGGCACCGCGTCCGCGTGGTACCTCGCGCAGGCGGGCCACGAGGTCGAGGTCGTCGACCGGCGCGAGGGCCCGGGCCTCGAGACCTCCTTCGCCAACGGCGGGCAGGTGTCCGTGTGCCACGCCGAGCCCTGGGCCAACCCGGGCGCGCCGCTCAAGGTGCTGCGCTGGCTCGCGCGCGACGACGCGCCGCTGCTCTTCCGCCTGCGCATGGACCCGGCGCAGTGGTCCTGGGGCCTGCGCTTCCTGCTCGAGTGCAGCGCCTGGCGCACGCGCGAGAACATCGAGCAGATCCTGCGCATGGCGTTCTACTCGCGGCTCATGCTGCGCCACCTGCGCGCCGAGACCGGCATCGCCTACGACGAGGCCACGCGCGGCATCCTCCACTACTACACGAGCCGCGGCGAGTTCGAGGGCGCGCGCGAGGCCACGGCCCTCATGCGGCGCTTCGGCCTGGACCGCGCGGAGAAGACGGTGGAGGAGGCGGTGGCCATCGAGCCCGCGCTCGCCGCCGCCGCATCGCGCATCGTGGGCGCCACCTACACGCCGTCGGACGAGTCCGGCGACGCCTACCTCTTCACCACGCGCCTCGCGGCTCTCGCCGAGGCGCGCGGGGTGCGCTTCCTCACGGGGCGCGACATCCGCGGGCTCAAGGGCACGCCGCAGGCGATCACCGGCGTCGTCGTCGCGGGGCCGGCGGGCGAGGAGACGCTCGCGGCCGACGCCTTCGTGGTCGCCCTCGGCAGCTACTCGGGCCTGCTCACGCGCTCGCTCGGCATCCGCCTGCCCATCTACCCGGCCAAGGGCTACTCCGCGACGGTGCCGGTGGCCGACCCCGCGCGCGCGCCCACCGTGAGCCTCACGGACGACGAGGCGAAGATCGTGATCACGCGGCTGGGCGCGCGGCTTCGCATCGCCGGCACCGCGGAGCTCTCCGGGTGGTCCACGGACCTGAACCCGGTGCGCTGCGAGGCGCTGGTGAGGCGCGCCTCCTCGCTCTTCCCCGACGCGGGCGACTGGTCGGCGCCGGAGTACTGGGCGGGCCTTCGCCCCGCCACGCCCTCCAACGTCCCGCTGGTGGGCCGCACGCGCATCCCCAACCTCTGGCTCAACACCGGCCACGGCACGCTCGGCTGGACCATGGCCTGCGGCAGCGGCGCGGCCATCGCCGACCTCGTGAGCGGGCGGGAGGCGGGCGTCGACTTCGCCTTCACGAAGCCGTAAATGGCGGACAATAGCGCCATGACGGTGACCATCGACGACATCCGGGCCGCCGCCGCCGTGCTCCACGGGCAGGTGGTGGACACGCCCTGCCTGCACTCGCGCACGCTCTCCGAGATCACGGGCGCCGAGGTCTTCCTCAAGTTCGAGAACCACCAGTTCACGGCCTCCTTCAAGGAGCGCGGCGCGCTGAACAAGCTCGCCTCGCTGGACGCGCAGGCACGCGCGCGGGGCGTCATCGCCTGCTCGGCTGGCAACCACGCGCAGGGCGTGGCCTACCACGCCGCGCGGCTGGGCATCCCCGCCGTGATCGTGATGCCGCGCCACACGCCGTTCGTGAAGGTGGAGCACACGCGAAAGCACGGCGTGGAGGTGATCCTGCACGGCGACAACTTCGACGAGGCCAAGGCGCACGCGCTGGCCCTCGAGAAGTCCCGCGGGCTCACGCTCGTGCACCCCTACGACGACGAGCGGGTGATCGCGGGGCAGGGCACGATCGCCCTCGAGATGCTGCGCGACCACCCGGAAATAGACCTCCTGCTGGTCGCGATCGGCGGCGGCGGGCTCGTCTCCGGCATGGCCACGGCGGCGAAGGCGGTGAACCCGGCGATCGAGGTCGTGGGCGTCGAGACGATGCGCTTTCCCTCGATGTACCACGCGCTGCGCGGCACGAAGCCCGAGTTCGGGCTCTCGACCATCGCCGAGGGCATCGCCGTGAAGGAGCCGGGCCGCCTCACGCGCGAGATCGTCTCGCGGCTCGTGGCCGACATCGTGCTCGTGGACGAAGGCGACATCGAGCAGGCCATCGTGATGCTGCTGGAGATCGAGAAGACGGTGGTCGAGGGCGCGGGCGCGGCGAGCCTCGCGGCGCTGCTGCGCGACCCCGCGCGGTTCCGCGGCCGGCGCGTGGGGCTCGTCCTCTGCGGCGGCAACATCGAGCCGCTGATGCTCGCCGAGATCATCGAGCGCGGCATGGTGCGCGCCGGGCGCCTCGCCCGCGTGCGCGTGCAGGTGCGCGACCTGCCGGGCTCGCTCGCGCGCGTCACGGCGTGCCTCGCGGAGCAGAACGCCAACATCGAGGAGGTGCACCACCAGCGCGCCTTCACCCACCTCGCGGTGCAGAACGCCGAGGTGGACCTGGTCCTCAAGACCCGCAACCACGGGCACGTGGGCGAGATCGTGGCGGCGCTCGCCGCCGCCGGCTTCGCCGCGCGCGTGCGCAACTTCGACGAATGACCCCCTCCAAGACGACCGCAAGGAAGCGAACATGACGATCCAGCGACACCACGTGGCCAAGCGCCTCTCCGAGATGGTGGTCCACCACGGCACCATCTACCTCGCCGGCCAGGTGGCCTCCGACATGACCAGGGACATCATCGGCCAGACGGAGGAGGTGCTCGCCTCCATCGACAGGCTGCTGGGCGAGGCCGGCAGCGACAAGTCGAAGATCCTCTCGGCGCAGATCTTCCTGCCGGACATGGGCGACTTCGCGGCCATGAACGCGGTGTGGGAGCGCTGGGTCGTGCCGGGCCACACGCCGGCGCGCGCGACCATCGAGGCGAAGCTCGCCAACCCCGCCTACCGGATCGAGATCCTCGTCGTCGCCGCGGCCTGAGCCCGGGCCGCCGCGCCCATGAACCGCGCGCAGTTCCTCGTCCTCGCCCTCCTCAGCGTGCACGTGCTGCTGGGGGCGCTGTGCCTGGCGGCCTCGCGCGGCGAGAAGGAGTCGCCGGGGCTGCGCTGGTGGGGCTGGGGCCTCCTCGTCTACGCGGCGGGGCTCGCCTTCACGCTGGGGCTCGTGTTCAGCCGGCCGGTGGCCGCCTTCATCGGCAACTCCCTCATCGCGCTCTCGCCGGTCTTCACCGTGCACGGCGTGCTGCACTACACCGGCAAGCGTCTCCACTGGCCGGTGTCGCTCGCCGGGGTGGCGGCGACGATGGCCGTGCTCGCGGTGGGCAACTTCGGCATGGCGGCCAGCACGGCGGTGAACTTCATCGCCCCCACGGTCATCGCCACCGTGCTCTTCGCCTACGCGACGGCGATGCTCGTGCTGCAGCCCGTGCCCGACGCGGCGCGCCCGGCGCGCTTCGTGGCGCTGGTGCTCGCGTCGGCCATCCTCGTCTGGTGGGTGCGCATCATCGCCATGCCGCCGATGCTCGTGGAGCCCGTGGACCGCGACAAGCTCGACGTCGTGGTCTCCTCCTTCGCGATCGCGCAGATCCTCGTGGGCGTGGGCGCCACCTTCGGGCTCTTCTGGGTCGAGGTGCGCCTGGTGCAGTCGGCCATGACGCACATGGCCTTCACCGACCCGCTCACGGGGCTGCACAACCGCCGCGCCATCCTCGCGCGTTTCGAGGAGGAGGCGGCGCGGTGGTCTCGCACCGGCAACGGTTTCGCGCTGGCGGTCTTCGACGTCGACCGCTTCAAGGAGGTGAACGACGCCCACGGCCACCTCGTGGGCGACTCGTTGCTGCGCCACGTGGGCTCGGTGCTCGCGCAGGCCAAGCGCACCGAGGACGTGCTGGGGCGCCTGGGCGGCGAGGAGTTCGTCGTGCTCATGTGCGGCCACCAGTCCGGGGGCGCGGCGCGCGCGGCGGACCGGCTGCGCGAGGCGGTGGAGGCCCTGCCGATGATCCACGAGGGCGAGGCGCTTCGCGTGACGCTGAGTGCCGGCATCGCGGAGCTCCCGGCCGACGGCGCCGACTGGGACCACGCCTTCGGCGTGGCGGACGCGCGGCTCTACGAGGCGAAGCGCGCGGGCCGCAACCGCGTCGTGGGGCCGCCCACGGCCTGATCAGGCGATCCGGCGCCCTGCGAGCGGGTACTGCGGGTCGTTGTAGCCCGGCGTCGACGGGTGGCCCGCCTTCACCAGCGAATCCACCAGCGCCTCGTCGTCGGCGCCCCAGGGCTTCCCGGGCGCGCCGAGGTAGCCCTCCCACTGCTCCAGCGTGCGCGGCCCGGCGATGACCCCCGTCACGAGGCGGTTGGCGAGCACCCAGCGCACCGCGAACTCCGTCGCGGTCATGCCCTTCGCCTCGGCGTGCGCCTTGAGCGCAAGCGCCATCTCGACCGACTCGGGGCGGAACTCCGTCTGCATCATGCGCCGGTCGTTGCGGCCGGCGCGCGTGCCCTCGGGTGGCGGCTCCCCGGGGCGGTACTTGCCCACGAGCACGCCGCGCGCGAGCGGGCTGTAGGTCACCACGCCGATGCCGTGGTGGTGGCAGGCGGGCAGGAGGTCCGCCTCGGCCTGGCGGTTGAGCGCGCTGTAGTAGGGCTGGCACGCGACGGGCTTCGCGATCCCCATCCGCTCGCAGGCGTTCGCGACCTCGGCCACGCGCCAGCCGCGGAAGTTGGAGAGCCCGAAGTAGCGCGCCTTGCCGGCGGCGATGACGTCGGCCATCGCGCCCAGCGTCTCCTCCAGCGGCGTGGCCTCGTCGTCGCGGTGCAGGTAGTAGATGTCGACGTGGTCCATGCCCAGCCGCGCGAGGCTCTCGTCGATGGCGCGCAGCACGCGGCGGCGGCCCGTGCCGCTTCCGTCGGGGCCGCCGCCCGTGGCGCTGCCCACCTTGGTCGCGATCACCCAGCGGTCGCGGTCGCCGGCCACGAGCCGGCCCACCACGCGCTCCGACTCGCCCTTGGCGTAGACGTCGGCGGTGTCGATGAAGTTGACGCCGGCCTCGCGGGCGCTGGCGAGGATGCGCGCGGCCTCCGCCTGGTCGGTGCGCTCGCCGAACATCATCGCGCCGAGGCAGATCGGCGAGACCAGGAGGCCGCTTCGCCCCAGCCTGCGGCATTCCATCGTCAGCCTCCCTTCGCGCGCGCGCCGAGCGCCTCGATGAGCCGCATCCCCGTGCGCACGCCCGCGAGGAAGAGAGAGACTTTCGTCGACTCGTTGGGCGCGTGGTTGTTCTCGTCGTAGGGCGCGAGCGGCACCACGATCGAGGGGATGCCGAGGAGCTTCGTGAACACCCAGTCCGGCGTCGTTCCGCCGAGGCTCGGCACGACGAGCGGCTCGCGGCCGAAGCCCTTCGCCACCGCCGCCTTCACCACCGGCACGAACGGGTCGTCGAGCGAGGTGCGCGAGGCGGGCGTGGCCTTCAGCTCACGGATCTCGATGTTGGCGTAGCCGCGGTCGGCGGCGAAGCGGCGCACGGCCGCGAGGACCTGCGCGGGGTCCTGCCCGCCCACGAGCCGGATGTCGGCCTTGGCGAGCGCCTCGCGGAAGATGATCGTCTTGTGGCCGGCGCCGGTGTAGCCGGCGGCGAGGCCGGAGACGTTGAAGGCCGGGCGCAGCATCAGGCGCTCGTGGAACTCGGCGTCCGGCACGGTGGGAGGAACGCCCATGCTCGCCATCACGCCCTCGCGGTCCAGCGGCAGCGCGCGCACGGCGGCGGCCTCGGCGGGGGTGACGGTCACGTCCGCGTGGCCCGCGCCCGGGACGAGCAGGCGCCCGTCGCGGCCCACCATCTCCGCGAGCAGGTGGATGAGATCCAGCGTGGGATTGGGCGCGACACCCCCGAAGTTGCCGGAGTGGAGGTTCCTCCTGGCGCCGGTGGCCGCGAACTCCAGGCCCAGCACGCCGCGCACGCCCATCAGCAGCACCGGCTGGTCGTTGGGGAACATCGGGCCGTCGGAATAGCAGCAGAGGTCGGCGCGCAGGCGCTCGCGGTGCGCCTCGACGAAGCGCGGCAGAGGACGGCTGCCGGTCTCCTCGTCGCCCTCGAGGATCACCTTGATGCGGATGGGCAGTTCCCCGTGCAGTTCCCGCCAGAGCGCGATGGCCGAGAGCAGCGCCAGGTGCTGGCCCTTGTTGTCGCCCGTGCCGCGGCCCCAGATGCGGTCGCCGTCGATGACGGGCTGCCACGGGTCCGTCTTCCACCCCTCGGCCGTCGCGTCGGCCGGGTAGACGTCGTAGTGGCCGTAGGTGAGCCAGGTGAAGGGGGCGTCGGCCGGGCCGATCTCGCCGTAGACGATGGGCTGGCTCGCGGTGGGAAAGACCTCGACCGCGAAGCCCCAGCGCCGCATGCGCGCGGTGAGGAACTCGACCGCCTCGGCGATCCCCTCGCCGGTGAGGCTCACGGAGGGGATGCGCACCGCCTCCAGCAGCGTGCCGACCAGCTCGCGCTCGCGGCCGGCGACGGCCGCATCGATGGCGCCCACGGTCAATCCACCGCCGCCGTGACCTCGACCTCGATCGCGTAGCCGTGGTGCAGCTCGCCCACGGGCACCACGGCGCGGGCGGGGCGGTGCTCGCCGAAGAACTCGGCATAGGCCTTGTTCACCGCGGGCCAGTGCGCGATGTCGGAGACGTAGACCGTGCAGCGAAGCACACGGTCGCGCCGCGAGCCGCACGCCGCGAGCACCTGGTCGACGTTGGAGAGCACCTGCCGCGCCTGCTCCTCGATCGTCCCGGGCTTGCGGTCGGGCTGCCCCGGCACGTGCGGGAGCTGCCCCGCGAGGTAGGCGATGCCGCCGTGCACGACGGCGTGCGAGTAGTGGCCCGCGGGCGGGTTGAGCCCCGGGGCGTTCAGGCACTCGAGCGTTCTCATGGGTATCTCCTCGGTCACCACCCGCCGAAGCGGGGCCACCGGGCGACGACCTCGGTGCCGCCCCGCACGACGTGGTAGGCGTCATGCTGCGCCGCGGTGGCGCAGGCGTGGTTGGGAAGGATGCGAAGGCGCGTGCCGACGGGATACTGCGCCACGTCGAAGGGCAGGCCGTCGCGGCGGCCGACGATGCCGTGCTCCTGGTTGGCGTCGGTGACGACGAGGTCGCCGATGGCGCGGCCCGCCTCGTCGCACACGAGGCCGTAGCCCTGGTCGACCGCCTGCTTCGCCGTGCCGCGGTCGCGCGAGGTGGCCATCCAGCCGCCGTCGGTGATGACCCAGCCCTTCTCGCGCTGGTGGCCGATGACGGTGCAGAGCACGGAGACGGCGATGTCCTCCACGCGGCAGACGCCCAGGCCCGCCATCACGAGGTCGTGGAAGACGAAGACGCCGGCGCGGACCTCGGTGACGCCTTCCAGGGAGCGCGCGAAGGTGGCCGTGGGCGTGGAGCCCAAGCTCACCACGGGGCAGGCGAAGCCGCCGGAGCGCAGCACCGCCGCGCTCTTCACCACGGCGCCGCGCTCGCGCTCGGCCATGTCGGCGATGGCCTGCGTCGTGCGGCAGTTGTAGGAGTCGCCCGCGTGCGTCATCACGCCCGCCGGCCGCGCGCCCCTGGCGAGCGCCTTGGCGATGTCGAGGAGCACGGGGTGGCCGGGCTTCACGCCGGCGCGGTGGCCGTCGCAGTCGATCTCGATGAGCGCCGGGATGCCGGCGCCCTTGGCCGCCACGGCCTGCGCGGCTTCCACGCTGTCGACCACGACGGCGAGGTCCGCCCCGCGCGCGCGAAGTGCCATCACGTGGTCGAGCTTGCCGGGCGCGATGCCCACGGCGTAGAGGATGTCGGTGACGCCGTGCTCGAGGAACTGCTCGGCCTCCTTGAGCGTGGAGACGGTGATCGGGCCGGCGGGCGAGTCCATGAGGGTGCGCGCCACGTCGATCGACTTGCAGGTCTTCACGTGCGGGCGCAGGCGCACGCCCAGCGAGGCGAGGTGCGCCTTGAGGCGGGCGACGTTGGCCTCCATGCGCCCGGCGTCCAGCACGAGGCGCGGGGTCTCGAGGTCGGCGAGCCTCATTCCAGCGCGAACTCGAAGGTGCTCACCACGCGGATCTTCTTCAACGGCGTGCTCGTGGGGGCGAACGGCGCCGACTCGTCGTTGCCGTCGGTGCCGAAGATCTGGATCGACCCCTGGTTGGCCGAGCGGATGGCGCCCACCTTCGCGCCCGAGTCGGCGGCGAACTGCTCGGCGGTGGCGCGGGCGTTCTTCGTCGCGTCCGCAAGGAGCTGCGGGCGCAGGTCGTTGAACTTCGAGACCACGTAGCGCGGGTTGGCGCGGCCGGACTGCTCGTCGCTGTCGAGGATCACGCCGCCCTTGAGGAGCTCCTCGGTGGCGCCGGCGGCGCTGCGCACGAGGTCGACCTTCGGCGTCGAGACTTCCACGGCGGTGGTGACCACGTAGCGGAAGCGCTCGCCCTGGTTCTGGTTGAAGTCGCGGGCGAGCTTGTCGAGCGTGCGCGTGGGCTGGCGCTCGATCTCGGCGTCGGCGAACCCCTGCTTCTTCAGGAAGGCGAGCACGGCCTCGCGGTCGGCGGCGATGCGCTGGTGGGCGTCGGCCAGCGTGTCGCTCGCCCGGCGGAGCGCGAGCGTCCACACGGCGCGGTCGCTCTTCACCTCGCGCTCGACCAGGCCCTTCACGGTGACGGTGCGCGACTCCGACTTGAAGCGCGCGAGGCCCTGGCCCACGAGCCAGCCGCCGGCGCCGAGGCCCACGGCGAGGCCCGCGGCGAGGATGATCGCGGCGGGGAGGGTGTTGTCCTGGGAGTAAAGGGACATGGGCGAAAACGGTGGGGGGCGAACGACGATGTTACCGATTTCCGGGGCCGGGATGCACCGCTGGCCCGGGCCGTCAGCCGTAGTGGTAGCGGCAGGCCACGATGGCGAGGCTGTTTCCTTCGACGGTGTAAACGAGCCTGTTCACGTCATCGATTCGCCGGGACCAGAAACCGGACAAGTTCTCCCGCAGGGGTTCCGGCTTGCCGATGCCCTCGAACGGATGACGCATGGCGTCCTGAATCAGGGCATTGATGCGCTTGAGCGTCTTGCGGTCCTGGCCCTGCCAATACACGTAGTCGGACCAGGCGGCCGCCGTCCACAGGAGACGCTCAGGCATCGACCAGGTTTCGGGGGCGCGCCTTGCCTGCGCGAAGCTGCCTGATCGATTTCGCCAGGTGCCCCGCATTGGCGGGGGACTTCAGCAAATGCACGGTCTCCACCCAGCTGTTGAAGGTCTCGAGGGACATCACGACCGCATCGGGCGCGTCCCGGCGAGCGATGACCGCCACGTCCGCATCTTCGATCACGCGGTCGATGACCTGCTTGAGGTTGTTTCGGGCGTCGGAAAAATTGACGATACGCATGCTTACTTGTCCCGTAAATTGTACAAGTCTATCGGAATGGGGTGCCCGGGGCAAGTCCACCGGCACACAGAATGACGAAGGCCTCCCCGAGGGGAGGCCTTCGATCAGTTCGCAACTCCGGAAGATCGTTCCGGCGATGAGCGGGATTGTTTCCTTCAGCCACCGCCCTGAAACACGAACTACCCCAGCTTCTGCGCCAGCGCCTCGAAGCGCTTCCTCATCGTGTCGGGCACGCGGCTGCCCAGCTTGTCGAAAAGCTCGCGGTGCAGCGGCATCTCCTGCTTCCACATCGACTTGTCGAGCGCGGAGATGGCGAGGTACTTCTCGGCGGCGAACCCCTCGAGGCCCTTCCAGTCGAGGTCCTTGTGCGAGGGCACGTAGCCCCACTCGGTGCGCTGGGCGTCGGCGATGCCCTCGACGCGCTCGACCACCCACTTGAGCACGCGCATGTTCTCGCCGTAGCCCGGCCAGATGAACTTGCCGTCGTCGCCCTTGCGGAACCAGTTCACCATGAAGATCTTCGGCGGGTAGGGGACCTTCCGGCCCATGTCGATCCAGTGGGTGAAGTAGTCGCTCATGTTGTAGCCGCAGAAGGCGAGCATGGCGAACGGGTCGCGGCGCACGACGCCCACCTGGCCCACGATGGCGGCGGTGGTCTCGGAGCCGAGGGTCGCGGCCATGTAGACGCCTTCGTCCCAGGTCGCGGCTTCCGTGACGAGCGGCACGGTGGAGGAGCGCCGGCCGCCGAAGATGAACGCGGAGATGGGCACGCCCTTGGGGTCGTCCCAGGCCGGGTCGATCGAGGGCGCGCGGGAGGCGGCCACCGTGAAGCGCGCGTTGGGGTGCGCGGCGGGGCGGCCGCAGCCGGGGGTCCATTCCTTGCCCGTCCAGTCGGTGAGCTTCGGCGGGGGCTCCTTGGTCATCCCTTCCCACCACACGTCGCCCTCGGGCGTGAGCGCCACGTTGGTGAAGATCGTGTCGGCCTTGATGGCCTCCATGCAGTTGGGGTTGGTGTCGTAGCCCGTGCCGGGGGCCACGCCGAAGAAGCCGGCCTCGGGGTTGATGGCGTGCAGGCGCCCATCCTCGCCGGGCTTGATCCAGGCGATGTCGTCGCCGATGGTGGTCACCTTCCAGCCCTTGAACGCGGGCGGCGGGATCAGCATGGCGAAGTTGGTCTTGCCGCAGGCGCTGGGGAAGGCGGCGGTGACGTAGTGCTTCACGCCCTCGGGGGATTCCACGCCCAGGATCAGCATGTGCTCGGCGAGCCAGCCCTGCTCCTTGCCCATCACCGAGGCGATGCGGAGCGCAAAGCACTTCTTGCCCAGCAGCGCGTTGCCGCCGTAGCCCGAGCCGAAGGACCAGATTTCCTTGTCCTCGGGGAAGTGGACGATGTACTTGTGGTCCTTGTTGCAGGGCCAGGCGACGTCCTTCCGGCCGGGTTCGAGGGGCGCGCCCACGGAATGCACGCAGGGCACGAAGTCACCGTGGTCGCCGAGGGTGGCCAGCACCGCGGCGCCCATGCGCGTCATGAGCTTCATGTTGACGGCGACGTAGGCGCTGTCGGAGATCTCGACCCCGATGTGCGAGATGTGCGAGCCGATGGGGCCCATGCTGAAGGGCACCACGTACATCGTGCGGCCGCGCATGCAGCCCTTGAAGAGGCCCTCGAGGGTCGCGCGCATCTCGGCCGGGTCGACCCAGTTGTTGGTGGGGCCGGCGTCGTCCTTCGCCTTCGAGCAGATGAAGGTGCGGTCCTCCACGCGGGCGACGTCCGAGGGGTCGGATAGCGCGAGGTAGGAGTTGGGGCGCAGCTTGCCGTCCAGCCGCGTGAAGGTGCCCGCCTCGACCAGCTGGGCGCACAGGCGGTCGTATTCCTCCTGCGAGCCGTCGCACCAGTAGATGGAATCCGGCTCCGTGAGGGCGGCCACGTCGGCCACCCACTTCAGGAGCTTCGCGTTGCGGGTGCGGGCGGCCCCGGGAACGGGCGCGGCTTGTGCGTGCATGGGACTTCCTCCAGGCGGTTGCCGGGCCGCCAGGATGCCGGGGCCGGCTAATTGGATGTGGTCGGGCAATTATACCTATGGGGACTATGGGGACGGTTCCTATACCCCGTTAACCGGATGGAGTGTGCACTCGTGTCACGGCTATGGGGACGGTTCCTATACCCCGTTAACCGGATGGAGTGTGCACTCGTGTCACGGCCATTCAGGTGAAGGAACCGTCCCCATAGTGACTAAGCCGCATCGCATGCTGCGCCGTGCCGCCGGAGAGGGAAGCGAGTCGCTCGCCCAGGCCGAGGAGGTCGCGCAGCGGCGCCCGCGCCCGGATGATGACGGTGCGCCCGCGCTGGCACTCCTCCTCGATGCGGGCGTTGCGGGCGCGCAGCTCGT
>Ga0209476_10000583_pt1 | contig 25106 bp, 19 predicted proteins | sample KloWWTrecipitate_FD_187179 | JGI IMG/M metagenome (GOLD analysis project Ga0209476, IMG submission 187179) | Active sludge microbial communities from Klosterneuburg, Austria, studying microevolution and ecology of nitrifiers - Klosterneuburg... | ecosystem: Engineered > WWTP > Aerobic digester... | reverse complement strand
GAATGGTGCCTGCTTGTGTACCCGATGTAATGGCACAACTTGGAATTCTTAGTTTGGAGATTCAACGGATGCCTAAAAAGTCTGACAAAGAATTTTTTCATCCGAATGATGCACCTTACTTATCTGTTATTACACCGTCCACTCATGATATGAGTACGGTGAGAGCCTGGTGGTTGGAAGATACAGAACGAACACAACGATTTTACAACAATGAAATGGGGCAGTGGGGCAATGCGCCGCAGCAATGTGAAGCATGGATAAGCAGAGCAATTGTAATGCAACATTTATATTCTCCGGCCATGTGGAGTGTTTTTCAATTGCAGGACTTTTTAGGAATGAGTGAAAAATTAAGAAGAGAAAATCCGCAGGCAGAAAGAATTAATAATCCAGCTAATCCAAACCATTACTGGCAATACAGGATGCATATTTCATTGGAAGACCTGATAAAAGAAAAAGAATTTAATGAAGAATTGAAAGATTATGTAACGAATAGCGGCCGTTGAAATTTCTAATCGTGTAACTTTATAGTAATTATTTTAATCGTAAAAAATGAAAGTTCAATACTGGCAACATAATTTAAAGTTTCGTCACCCTTTTACTATTTCTAAAGGAACTAAAACACATCAGCCAACATTAATTGTAGAACTGGAACATTTTGGAATTAAGGGTTATGGCGAAGCATCTGCAATTGCTTATTATAATATTCCGGTGGAGAAAATGATTGAAGACCTGGAGCAGAAAAAACAATTTATTGAAAAGTTTGCCTTTACAGATCCTGAAAGATACTGGCACTATTTACATCACTTATTGCCCAATAATAATTTTTTAGTTTGTGCATTGGACATAGCTGCCTGGGATCTTTATGGAAAAATGAGGGGAAAGAAATTGTATGAATTATGGGAAGGTGATATTTCAAAAAATGCTATTTGCGATTATACAATCGGAATCGATACAGTTGACAAAATGGTGGAGAAGATGAAAGAAAAACCATGGCCTATTTATAAAATAAAAGTGGGGACAGCTGATGATATTGCCATTGTAAAAGCATTAAGGGAAAACACAGATGCTGTATTACGAGTAGATGCAAATGCTGCCTGGGATATAGAAACTGCATTAAAATTAATTCCGGAGTTAGATAAACTTGGAGTAGAACTTGTAGAACAACCTTTGGCAAAAGATGATTGGGAAGGTATGAAAATATTGTATAAAGAATCAACTTTGCCATTGTATGCGGATGAATCTTGTGTGATAGAAAGCGATGTTGAAAGATGCCACAATCATTTTCACGGCATCAATATTAAGTTGACCAAATGCAGCGGCATTACACCTGCCCGCAGAATGATTAATAAAGCTAAAGAGCTGGACATGAAGGTAATGGTCGGGTGTATGAATGAGTCAACTGTTGGTTCATCTGCGATTGCACATTTATTACCGTTTATTGATCATGTAGATATGGATGGTCCATTATTATTAGAAGAAGATGTGGCAACAGGCATCAATTATGATTATGGAAAAATCGGCTATTCAGATGCGCCAGGCTTAGGCATAAATTATACCGGAGTTTTTAAGAAATAGATTTCCCTTTCTCGTTAATTATCAGAACTTTTACTCTTTAAAGCTGTTGTACCTTTGAAACATCTATTCGAATATTATGGCTTGGAAAAATCAGCAACAATTTATAGACGCATTAGAGAAAGCCGGTGAATTAATCCGTATAAAATCTTTAGTTGATCCTAAATTGGAAATAGCGGAGATAACAGACCGGATTAGTAAATCTGGCAATGGTGGTAAGGCTTTACTTTTTGAAAATACCGGATATGACTTTCCTGTTTTAATGAACGCCTATGGCAGCGAAAGGAGAATGTGTATGGCCTTGGGTGTGGATCATCTCGATGATGTGGCAAAAGAAATTGAAAACCTTTTTAAGTTATTGGCTTCCCCAAAAGAAGGAATACTTGATAAATTAAAACTGCTTCCCAAACTTGGACAGTTTGCAAGTTGGATGCCTAAAGTAAAAAGTGGTAGAGGAGAATGCCAGGAAGTGGTGATGACAGACCCAGACATTACAAAAATACCTGTTATAACCTGCTGGCCAAAAGATGGTGGCCCGTTTGTAACATTGCCAATTATACATACAAAAGACCCGAATAACAATGCAAGAAATGTAGGTATGTACCGTATGCAGGTTTTTGGACCAACGCTTACTGGTATGCATTGGCATAAACATAAGGTAAGTGCCAAACATTTTGCAGAGTATAAAAAGCTCAATAAGAGAATGCCCGTTGCTGTGGCATTGGGCGGCGATCCGGCTTATGCTTATTCAGCTACAGCACCGCTACCGGAAAATGTGGATGAATATATGCTGGCAGGGTTTTTACGAAAGAAGAAAGTGGAGTTAGTTAAATGTATTTCACAACCTGATATAGAAGTACCGGCTGATGCAGATTTTATTATTGAAGGATATGTTGATCCGAACGATGAATTGATTTGGGAAGGTCCTTTTGGAGATCATACCGGTTATTATTCTTTACCCGATTGGTATCCAAGATTTCATATAACGGCTATCACTCACAAAAAAAATGCTGTTTATCCTGCAACGATTGTTGGCATTCCGCCACAGGAAGATGCTTGGTTGGGCAAAGCCACCGAAAGGATTTTTCTTGCACCAATAAAAATGACAATGGTGCCTGAGATTTTAGATATGGATATGCCAATAGAAGGAGTGTTTCATAACCTTGTTATTACTAAAATAAAAAAGGATTATGCCGGGCAGGGCCAAAAAGTGATGAATGCCATGTGGGGTGCAGGCCAAATGATGTTTAACAAGATATTGGTGATGGCGGATGAAGGTGTGTCAATTCAAGATTATGATTCATTGGCAAAATATGTATTTAAGAACTTGAATCCGGCTACAGATATCTTCTTTTCTACTGGCCCGATGGATGTGCTGGATCATAGTTGCAGCAAAATGGGCTTTGGCGGAAAAATGTGTATTGATGGAACTGCAAAATTTGAAGAAGAGTTAAGCGACAATTATTTAGAGAATTCTATAAAAATTAGCGCAGACTCAATTGAAAAAAAACTAAAATCGTTTCTAGAAATAAAGGTTGTAAATGCTGAATTAGTAAAAAAAGATATTCCTTGTCTTATTCTTTCTGTAGAAAAAAATAGAAAAGGCCATTTGAAAGAATTACATCAGCAAATTTGTTCTCATAAAGAACTGGAAGGAATAAAAATGATTTTGTATGTAGAGCATACAGTAGATGCAAATGATTTGCCAATTGCATTATGGCGGTTTTGTAATAACCTTGATCCTAAAAGAGATTTTCTTTTATTTGAGAATCCTTCGCAAAATAATCCTGAAAAGATTTTTTCTTGTATGGGCCTCGATGGCATTAGAAAAACAAAGGAGTTTGATAATTTTCACCGTGATTGGCCTAATATAATTGTTGCCGATGATGAAACAATTAAATCAGTGGATGAAAAATGGAATGAACTGGGATTGGGTACTTTTATACCATCGCCATCACTTAAATTTAAAGATCAGATGTATGGAGACGAAGCTGTAGTAGAGTCGCTTTCTTCTTAAATGAGTTGCTTACAATAAATTTCTTTTATCTTGTCAGCTAATTGATTTCCTAATTTATTATGCCCGATCAGATCATAAATATCTTAATGACCGGCGGAGGTGCACCCGGTGCCGCAGGAATTATTAAATGCCTGCAGGAAGAAAAATTATTTAAGATTTTTGTTGCAGATGCAAATACAGATGTTATTGGAAAATATTTAGGTGATGAGTTTGAAACAATACCTTTTGCTGATAGTCCTGAATTCATCGACAAGCTACTTTCAATTTGCAAACAACATAATATTCAAATTATTCTTCCATTAGTTACAAGAGAATTAATACCTCTTTCTTCTAGAATAAACGAATTTGAAGCTATCGGTACTAAAGTTTTGATTTCTACGCAATCATCATTAGAGATAGCAAATAATAAAAGCAAGTTGTATGAGTTTTTACAATGGCGTGGAATTGCAGTACCGGCATTCAAAATTGTAGAAACGATAGAACAATTTAAAGAAGCTGTTACAGCGTTGGGCTATCCCGAAAAGGAAGTTTGTTTTAAGCCATCAGTATCAAATGGTAGCCGTGGATTTAGAATTATCTCAGAAAAAATTAATGAACTTGATTTACTATTAAATTATAAACCTGCTTCAACTTTTATCAGTTTTAAAAATGCAATAGAGATTTTGTCTTCAGGAACCTTTCCGGAATTATTAGTGGTTGAATATTTACCCGGCGAAGAATTTTCAGTTGATTGTCTGGCAAATCATGGCGCTTCAGTTTTAATTGTTCCAAGATTGAGAAAGAAAATGATAAATGGAATAAGTGTGGAAGGCGAAATTGTGGAAGAGAAAAATATCATTAATTATTGCAGACAAATAATTAAAGAATTACAACTGCACGGTAATATTGGAATACAAGTAAAAAAGGCTGATTCAGATGAGTTTTTAATACTAGAAATCAATCCAAGAGTACAAGGTACCATTGCTGCGGCTCTGGGTGCAGGTATTAATTTTCCTGTGTTGGCAGTTAAACAGGAAATTGGCCTGTGGATTTCTGCTGATGAGCTAAAGGTAAAATGGGGAACAAAGTTCTCCCGCCATTGGAGTGAAGTATTTTATTAAGTTATAGACTGACACAAAGGCATTGTTTCAATTTGGATGGATTTTTGAAATAGGAGAATTTCCGATTTACCTTTTAAATTTACAAATCGTCCTTTTAAAAAATATTGATGAAAAAATTAAGTGTAGGATTGATAGTTAGCCTTGTTACAATGACTTCTCTAGCCCAAAGTGGAACGGGAAATAATACTTTGTTATGGAAAATAAGTGGTAACGGTTTAGAAAAACCATCCTACCTTTTTGGAACAATCCATATGCTATGTGCAGACGATGCAGTCCTGAGTAAGAACATGAAAAAGATTATAGAAGATTGTGACGAAGTTTATTTCGAAGTCGACATGGATAATCTCTTTGAAATGGTAGGTGCGATGAATAAAATGAAGATGAAGGGCGATACAACTTTAAAAGATTTATTGACCGAGGAGGAATATGATAAAGTGAAGGCATATTTTGATTTCAAAGGCTCCATGCTTCCCTTTTCCATGCTGGAAACCTATAAACCGATGCTTGCAGCATCTACGCTGCAAGAAGGTGCTATGCCTTGTGATAATACAGCCATGATGGAACAAGTAATCATGCAAGAGGCTAAAATCTATAAAAAGAAAATTAACGGGATGGAAACCATGTCATATCAGGCAGGTGTTTTGGATAGCATTCCATACAAGTTGCAGGCGCAACAATTACTCAGCTATATTGAGACGGCAGGAAAAGATAGCATAGGAGATAAGCAAATGGAGGATATGTTCAAGGCGTATAATAATCAGGATCTGCAAAAACTGGAAGAATTGATGATTGAAACTGACGCAGGCATGGCTGGCTTCACAGATATTTTATTATACCACCGAAATCAGAATTGGGTGAAGAAACTGAAAACTTTATTGCCTCAAAAATCAATTCTCGTTGCTGTTGGTGCTGGACATTTGCCGGGCGAAAAGGGAGTAATTAATCTTCTGCGAAAAGAGGGTTATAAGGTAACACCAGTTGAAAATAAGTTGAATTTAAATAGAGAGATATAAACTATTAGGTCCTCCGAAATTTTTCCGTCTAAAAATCTCCAAACTTATACTTTTGCACAGTTAACTAATTACTGGCTTAACCCATTTATGCTCAAATGACAAATTCCTACCACGACCTTGTAAAACAAACATTCAACTTTCCACAAGAAGGGATTGAAGTAAAAGATGGCAATCTTTATTTTAATGATCTTGACTTGAAGGCGATTATAGCCAAATACGGAACGCCTTTAAAGATGACTTATCTACCAAAAATTGGTATGCAGATAAGGAAAGCAAAAACCATGTTTGCCGCTGCTTTTAAAAAGCATAAGTATGAAGGCAAATATTTTTATTGTTACTGTACCAAAAGTTCTCATTTCAGCTTTGTGGTAGAGGAAGCCTTGAAAAGCGAAATACATTTAGAAACTTCTTACGCATACGATATAGAAATTATTAAAAAGCTTTACGCAAAAAAGAAAATCACAAAAGATATACATATCATTTGTAATGGCTTTAAACAAAAGCCTTATACAAGAAGGATTGCCAATTTATTAAACGCTGGGTTTCATAACGTAATTCCGGTTCTTGATAATAAAGAAGAGCTTAAGGATTATGCAACCTCAGTTAAAGTTCCTTTTAAGCTAGGAATTAGAGTAGCCGCTGAGGAAGAACCAAACTTCCCTTTTTATACTTCAAGGCTCGGAATGCGGGCAAAGGACATTCTTGAGTTTTATGTTGATAGAATAGAAGGATATGAAAGTAAGTTTCAACTAAAAATGCTCCACATTTTTTTGAACAAAGGAATCAAAGACGACATTTACTATTGGAGTGAGTTGAATAAAGTAATTAACCTTTATTGCCAGCTAAAGAAAATCTGCCCAGAGCTTGATTCTATAAATATCGGCGGCGGGTTCCCAATCAAACATTCATTGGGGTTTGATTATGATTATCAATTCATGATCAACGAAATTGTAAAGAACATTAAGACGACTTGTAAAAAAGCCAAAGTGCCGATGCCAAATATCTTTACTGAATTTGGAAGCTATACAGTGGGAGAGAGTATGGCACATATTTACAAAATAATTGCAGAAAAAGTTCAAAATGATAGAGAGACATGGTACATGATTGATTCATCATTTATTACAACACTGCCTGATACATGGGGAATAGGTGAGAAGTTCCTGATGTTGCCGGTAAATAAATGGGAAGAAGATCACCACCGTGTAGTATTAGGTGGTATCACTTGCGATAGTCATGATTATTATGATTCCGAAGAACATATCAACGAAGTCTTCTTGCCCAAAACAGGTAATGATGATGAACCGCTTTATGTTGGGTTCTTTCATACTGGTGCTTATCAAGATCAGATAAGTGGATATGGAGGTATTAAGCATTGTTTAATCCCTTCGCCAAAACATATTATTGTTGGACATGATAAAAATGGCAAACTCATTGACTGGCTTTATGCAAAAGAACAAACTGCCCAAAGTATGTTGAAGATTTTGGGTTACAAATAAAAAAAGCCACCCCGATAAAATCGGGGCGGCTTTTTTTATATAGAAATTTTAGTGCTGAATTCTATTTTATTTCATTTCATAATCTTTTCTGAAGGACATCAATGTGCTACGATATAAAGCATTTGTAGAATCTAATGTTGCCGCTTTATTATAATACTGAAATGCTTCTGAAAGAAAATGTGCATCTTCAAGCATAAAACCCATTCGATAGGCTTGCTCAGCTTTTGCTTCAAAAGCAGCCCCTTGACTTTTTAATTTATTTTCTATTATCTTAAAGTCTTCCTTTGTAACATAATGCAAAGTTTTGTATTCCTCAGAATCTTCACCCTTTATAGATGCTGTCCAGAAATAACTATTGCCCGGTTTCATTTTATCTGTAAAAGAATTGATATCAATTTTTTTCTTGTCTTTAATAACTGTAGAATAAATTGGAGTACTTACATTGTCATAGTTATATAACTTAAAGTCAAACTCTTTTGCTTCTTCGTATGATTTCCATGAAATGGGAAATGCTCCGTCAGAATAATTGATAGTATCAAGTCTTGCATCAACCCATACATTAGGTAAACCACGACTTACGGCACCCACCGTATTCATATAAGCTTTTCTGTTGCTGCCAGGAGAACCGCTTGATTTTGTCATTTGTGCCCACACATACTTTACATAGTTTGCACTAACTGAGTTGTTTCCAACTGTACAAGAGTCTCCAAATTTATTTAACGCATAGCTACCAGCTTTTGAAAAGGTAAACATGGCTGCTTCATTACAAATTATTGTAACAGCAGCTCCACTTGGTACCTTTACAACTGCATTTGCACTAACAGTTTTTCCAACTTTTGCTTTGGTTTCTACTTTGTTTTCTACTACAGAAACGTTTCCTTTAAAACTGTATAGCATATAATTGTTTTGTGCAGATACAATTACAGTGAATAAACTAAAAAGGATAAGGAGGTGTAACTTTTTCATCTTTAGGAGTTTTAGGTTTACTTATTAATGGTGATGAGGTTTAAATACGGTTTTATAATTAAATTTTTTATGCATCCACACTGCCCAGGCTTCGTAAAAGTAAATAACGTCGACTGCCATCACAATTACAAGCAGACTCAGCTTCAAATCAACCTTTAGACGATACTTATCATACAAATAGATGCCTAGCCACACAAAAAATATTGCCGATAGCACCTGTGCTATTTTTGCTGCTAAATGGAACCAGATATGGCTTTCCAGGTAATAATGGATAAAAAATGACATGTGCAACCAACATATTACAATGGCTATCAACACATTTGCCCACGAAGGTAGCTTTTTTACATAGTTTTTCTCCAAAGCCATAGAAATTATGTTGGCATGTACATAAATACCGTTCATATCTGGTATCGATTTGCCATAAAATCTGTCGTTCATCGGAGTGAACTTTTTGTCGGCTATATCATTTGGGTCAGTATTTACATAGCCAAATAATACTATTTTATTCTTAAAAATAGATGAATCACTTTCATCATAAGTCATTAAGTCTTCAAAGTTTATAGTAAGATATTGAGTTGACCTGCGACTATAATTTATCAGCACTTTGCTGGCTCCTTTTTTCTCAAGTTTGTTATAAGCATTTGAGTCATACGCCTCTATTACAGCTGTTGAAAATGCCTTATATCTTTTGTGGGCATAATCTTCATAAAAAGGCTCAAAGTAGCGGAATGTTGATAAAGAATCCTGGAAAAAGTTTACATGTGCATATTGATTGGCGGTGCTAATATATGTCCCCATTAAAGAGGCAGTATCTCCATTTTTCCCTTTAAATTGTAAAACACTAGCTGCAATTAGATTTTTGTTATTTCTGAAGGTTTCGCTGAGCAGCGAATCTTGGTATGGATCTTTTGAGCCGCTGAAATATGCATCCAGAGCCATCACTTTTGGTTTATAGCTTGCCACCTTATTTATCATCAAAGACAAACCTTCTCTATCCAAGTAGCCAATATTAACAACTATGATGTTTTTATCTGGCGGAGTTGTTTTTGCTTTTCCCAATTTTGAATAACTCATGTCATTAGAGTCAAAATCTTTTAAGGAAAGCTTTATTGGGTTGATAACACCTAGGTTTAACGGAATAGACCCGAGGATAAAGATGAAAAGAAATACCCATAGCGTAGCAAAAAGAGTATCTTTTTCCAGAAGATATTTGGTAAGATGCCGATGAATCTTTTTCTTCTGTTTAGGTTGGTCAGTATGGTGGTCGTTTGGTTTACTCATCACAGTTGGTGGTTTCTAATTTTGTGTGATTAATACAATGATATTATAAGATTTTTCATGGTTGCAACTATGCCGGACTTTAACGCAATCTCCATTTGACTGCCAATAAATCAGACTTAGGCAGTTATTAGTATCTGAAATAATGATATTCCCTTGTAAATCCGTAATTTAGTTAGTCGAATTTATGCGAAAAATTTTTCACATAATCAATCTTATCCTTTTGTTTTGGTTTTTCGGTGTAAACCAATGCATGGCTCAGTCTCCTCCTAAGCCAAGAGATACTACTATAAAAGGCCCGCAAACTTTTGCAATGATCATGGGCATCTCCGAATATAAGTATATCAAGCCTCTCACTTATGCTGATAAAGATGCTGAAATGTTTGGCAATTTCCTCAAATCACCCGCAGGTGGAAGTTTGAAAGAGGATGATATCTATATGTTATTAAATGAAGAGGCAACGTTGGCCAATTTCTATGCAAAAGGATTTCAATGGCTTAAAGTGAAGAAACTACAGGAAGGGGATCGATTGTTTATTTACCTGGCAGGGCATGGAGATGCTATTAGTGAAGATGAGTTCTTTTATCTGGCATACGATTGTAATCCTGCCGGAGATAAAAATAATTACCTGGTAAGCGGAGCCGTTCAGATGTTGAATGTGAAAATTAAAATTCAGAAAGAAGCAGCAAAAGGAGTAGATGTTTATCTTATTATGGATGCCTGTCGTTCAAATGAGTTGCCAGGCGGAGTAGAAGGTCAAGGGTTTTTTAACACGGCCATTTCTGAAAAAAGAGCTGGTGAAATTATAATGTTGGCAACCGGAGCCGGGCAGGAGTCGCTTGAAGATGCATCAATTGGTAATGGTCATGGCCTTTTTACATATTATCTTGTAGATGGTTTAAATGGATTAGCAGATAATGATGGAAATAAGGATAGTAAAGTAACAGTAGAAGAAATTCAGAAATATGTTGAAAAAAATGTTCCTTCCGTTGCGAAGGAACGATTTAAACGAAAACAAGAACCTTATTTCTGCTGTTCGGAGAACAGTAGTAAAATTGTAAGCATAGTTGATCCGGCGTATTTAAAAAAATGGCAGGACCTTAAAATTCAGCAGTCAAGAGGAGGTAATTCATTTATTCCGGGAAGAGGAAAAAGATATACGTTTTCATTAGCTGATACATTATTGCTAGAATCGTATAACCTTTTTAATTCAGCTGTAAAAGAAAGCCGGTTAACAGGCAAAAACTCCGCTGAATACTATTATGATTTGATGGCAAAGAAATTTCCTGACAATTCATATACCATCGATGCACAATCTACATTGGCAGTAGAATTTATAAATTTTGCACAAAACAAGATTAATCTTTATTTGGATTGTAAAGACCCGGTTTCCATTCAAAAGCTAAGAGCCCAGATTGATGTAGAAGAAAAGACAGATGAAATCAACTCCAGTTTCGACAGAATGGAAAAAGTAGCAAGACAGGAATCTTATGAAGTTGGGCACATGCTCGAAAGAGCCATAAGTTTTATTATGGAAGACGACCCGACTTTTGCCAAATCATTACAAGGGCGGATGTATTTTTTTAAGGCTCGGGGTTTTTTTGGTGTTGGAAGAAGACAGGTTGATATTAAACAAGCATTTCAATATGCCTATTCTGCAAATAGTAGTGAAAAAAATGCGGCCTATGTGATGCACACTTTATCGTCATTACATCTTGAAAATAACAGAATGGACAGTGCTATTTATTATGCATATAGGGCAATTGCAACTGCGCCCAAATGGCGGTATCCATATGTTACCTTGGCATTTGCTTATAAAACATTAAGTAAACCAGATTCGGCCATTAAGTACTATCGAAAAGCTATCGAATTAAATGACGAAAATGCAGATGCTTATGTAGATCTGGGGCATTATTACTATTCATTGTCAAAAGGAGATTCGGCGGTTGCTTATTATGAAAAAGCTTTACGATTGGAGCCTACAAATCCTTATGCGAGTAATAATATAGGTTGGGTAAATTTTACAAGAAAAAATTACGAAAAAGCCATTACATATTTTAAAAGGAGTATTAATGCTAGTCCTAAATTTATTAATGCATATAACGGGTTAGCTAAAACTTTTTTTGAAATAAACCAATTTGACTCCGCAAGGATATATTACTCCAAAGCATTTGACAATTATCAGGATAAATCAATTGTAAATATTTATATCGGAAATTTCTACAGGGATTTGAAGCAATACGATTCTGCAAAAGTTTATTACAGGCTTGCTGGTTCTATTGATCCATCTTATGAAGAGTCGTTTAATAATTTAGGAAAGTTAAGTTTTGAATTAAAGCAAATGGATTCGGCTATTTATTATTATCGCCGGGCATTATCCGCCAATCCATATTCAGCGTTTGCGTATATTAATATTGGGCTTGTATACAAGCAACAAAAAGTAGCAGACTCAACGTATTATTATTTTCAACAGGCTGTAAGAATGGAACCTGGCAACCCTTCTATATTAAACAATCTTGGAGTTATTTATGGGCAGGAAAAAAATTACGATTCTGCCAAACAGTATTTTAAAAGAGCTTTAAAAGTAAGGTCAGATTACAAGCCTGCTTCTAACAACCTTATAAAAATATACAAGGAATTAAATCAACTTGATTCTTTAGCTAATTTTATACAAGGATCTTCACGGATAGAACCTGGTAGCGTTTCTTTCTTCAATGAGATGGGCACTGTTTTTCTTGATCAGAAAAGATATGACTCTGCCCGAAAATATTACAGGCTAGCATTAAACAAAGAACCTGGTAATTCTCAAGTGTATAATAATATGGGTTTAGCCATGCAGGGATTGAAAAGATATGACTCTGCCAGAATATATATTCATAGAGCTATGCAGATTGATCCGACAAATGCAATATACTGGTCGAACATGGCTGGTGTTTTCCGGCAGTTAAAACTATATGATTCGGCTACTTATTATTACAAAAAACAGGTCTTTTCTGGTAAGGAACCTACCGCTCAGGCCTACTTTAGTTTGGGTAGCTATCTGGATGATATGGAAGTATACGATTCTGCGATTGTATACTTTAAAAAATCGATTGAACTGGATAAAAACAATGCTGTAGCCTACAGCAATATTGGAGTTGCATTTATTCAGCTAGAGCGGTTAGATTCAGCAATTGTTTATTGCCGACAGGCAGTTAACCTTGCTCCAAAATATGAAAATGCAATTATAAACCTTGGCCTTGCTTTTCATGCCAATGGTCAGTATGATTCTTCTATAAACTATTTTCTTAAGGCCATACAAATAGAACCAACAAGGGGACGGACTTATTTCCGTGTAGCATGTAGCTATACATTAAATAAAAATATCGAGCAGGCAATAAGCTATCTTAAATTGGCCTATGAAAAAGGCTACAAAAATAAGGATGCACTACTTAGTGATCCGGATTTAATTGATCTCTACAATGTTAAAGCATATCAGGATTTACTGGATAAATATGTTCCGGATTGGCGAAACCGATAATATTCTTGTTGCTATTTTTCGGTATTTTATTTTGCTGTATATTTGCCGTCCGTTTGGCTTCGTAGCTCAATTGAATAGAGCATCCCGATTACAAATCGGGAAGGTTTTAGGAAATGATTTACAAAGCAATAATAATTTGGCTTCGTAGCTCAATTGAATAGAGCATCTGACTACGGATCAGAAGGTTATAGGTTTGAATCCTATCGAGGTCACAATAGCGAAGTCTAACTTCGCTTTTTTTATTTTGTAGATGGAAGGCGAAATCCCTCTAAAAAGACATTTACTTTCGCTTCGGGCAGGTTCTTACTACTATAGGCGTACATAAAACCAATGTATTTGCCATCAGTCCATGCTTTTATTTTCCATTTATCGCCTTCTCCATCTTCCCAGTAATCAAGTATGCCACGGGTATTTTCATTGTTATTTAAGCGATGACCTTTGCCGTACCCGGCTGATTTTTTTATAGAAAAAGATGATTTCAGATAATCAACATAAGCGATTAAAAGGTCTTCTGCTGCAACAAGGTCTGTGACAGGATTTAATAAGAGCACACAGATTGTACCATAAGTTATATCCTCAACGGTACATTCTCCAGTGTACACTTTGGAAGAGTCGGAACTGTAATCCAATTTAAATTTGGATTCGCAATAATTATAAAAGGAACAGCCTGAACTGCTAATGGGATATTTCTTTAGTGTTTGCGCCTGACTGGATACAGCCATAAATAAAAAAAGAATTAATAGCCGGTAGATTTTCATGTGATAAATATAAGATTCAATTTTATTTCATTCCGGGAAAACGTAGCCCATTTAAGAAAACATCAACTTTTTTATCGGGCATTTCTTTCTGGCTATGCATATGCATGATGCATATAAAATTTCCGTTCGTCCAGGCTCTTACTTTCCACTTGTTTTTGTCAACATCGTCCCATGTGTCAAATATGCCTCTTGTATTATTGTCTTTATTTAGCTTATGCCCATTGTCATAGCCTTTGGCTTTTACGATGCCATAATCTAGTTTTAAGAAATCTAAATAGGCTTTAATGGTGTCTTCTGCGGCGTCAAGGTCATGAATAGCCTTTTTCAACTTTACACAGTAAATACCGTACATTATTCCTTCTTTATCGCAATCGCTTGCATAAACGGTCGATTCGTCTTCGATATCATACACATCAAACCGGCCTGGAAAGCAAAATACTTCTGCTGTACACCCTGTATTACTGATTGCAATTTTTGAGGCATCCTGAGCAGAACTGTTGACAATAGTAAATAACAATAAAAGAGATAGAAGAGTATGGCGCATAATAATCAGTTTTTGGCTTAAGCAATTGATAATCATAGCTACGGTTTTGTAAAGATAAAAGTCATTTCCGATTGGTTGCACTAGAGCACAACTTAATTCAAAAACTTTAGTAAGTTTCAAATCTTTTAAATTGCACTTCTAATTGATTTCTATGTCATCTATTTTCAACTACGGATCAGGCCATCTTACCATATCAACCGTTATTTCCATTGCTTCAGGAAAAATAAAGGGAGTATTGAGCGAAGCTGTTATTAAGCAGGTGAATGATAGCCAAAAAGCAGTTCAGCAGATTGTAGACGAAGGCAGAACTGTATATGGAGTTAACACCGGCTTTGGTATTTTGGCAAATACAGCCATATCAAAAGAAGATACAGCAACACTTCAGTATAAAATATTGCAAAGCCATAGTGTAGGTGTTGGCGATCCTATTCCGGTAGAAGTCGCCAAATTAATGCTTATAACAAAAGTGCATGCACTTGCACAAGGTTTTAGTGGTGTGCAATTATCAACTTTAGAAAGAATTATCTGGCATATAGAAAATAATGTGATCCCAGTTGTGCCGGAAAAGGGTAGCGTAGGAGCTTCCGGTGATTTAGCGCCATTGGCTCATTTATTTTTACCATTGATAGGTCTTGGTGAAGTATTTTATAATAACAGGCAACAACCAACTGGTAATGTACTTAGACATTTTTCATTAGGGCCCATTCAACTTGGCCCCAAAGAAGGACTTGCTCTCATCAATGGCACTCAATTCATTTTAGCTTTTGCAGTAAAAGCAGTGCAGCGTATGCACAACTGTTTGGAAGCAGCCGATATTATCGGCGCCATGAGCCTCGAAGCCCTATCAGGTACAAAAGCCCCTTTTGATGAAAGATTACATAACCTTCGGCCATTTAACGGGAATAAATTAGTGGCGCAACGTTTACGTTTATTGTTGAAAGATTCTGATATTATGCAAAGCCATATCGATTGTGGAAGGGTGCAAGATCCTTATTCATTACGTTGTATGCCACAAGTGCATGGTGCATCAAGAAATGCCTGGTTACATTTAAAAGAGCTCACAGAAATTGAATTGAATTCTGTAACAGACAATCCTATTATCTTAAGTGCAGAAGATACAATCAGCGGTGGCAACTTTCACGGACAGCCATTAGCTTTGCCACTTGACTATTGTTGTTTTGCTGCTGCAGAAATTGGAAACATCAGCGACCGTCGTTGTTATTTATTATTAGAAGGAAAATGGGGTTTACCGATGCTACTGATGAAAGATGTCGGACTAAACAGTGGCTTTATGATTCCGCAGTACACCACAGCGGCTTTAGTAACAGAAAATAAAACACTTTGCTTTCCAGCAAGTGCGGATAGTATTCCTACATCACTCGGACAAGAAGATCATGTAAGTATGGGAAGTATTAGCGGCAGAAAACTTAACCGTGTATTAGATAATCTGGAATACATTATGGCTATTGAATTATTATCTGCTGCACAAGCAATTGAATTTAGAAAACCTCTGAAGAGTTCTCCCATGCTTGAATTTGCTCATGATTATGTTCGCCAGCATGTTGGTTTTGCAGAAGAGGATAGAATCTTCGCCGATGACATCAATAAAGTAACTACCATCATCAAAGATTTTTCTTTTGTGGAAAAGGTGAATGAATTTGCAGCCTCAAAAAAGATAGAGTTGAATAGAGATTATTTAGGATTTATAAATTAAAATACTAACCACAGATAACACAGATTAATACACTGATAACACTATGTAATCCGTGAAAAAATAATCTGTGTAATCTGTGGTAAAAGTTTACATGTTTAATACCGATTCCAACGCAAGTTCCATCATTTCCTTCAACGCTTTTTCCCTATCAGCAGACGACATTTGTTCATGTGTAGGAATAATATCTGAAACTGTCAACAGGGTAGCAGCCGACTTTTTTAAATATCTGGCATTAGCAAACAAAGCAAAGGATTCCATCTCAACCGCAGGGCAATCATTCTTTACCGCAATTTCCGGTGTCCCTTTTTTATCTCTGTAAAAAATATCGCTGGAGTGTATAGCACCTTTAATAATTGTCATTCCTCTTTCACCAGCTTTCTCATTGATGGTTTCATAAGCATCGCCTTCATGGTACATATGTTCACCGGTAAATCCAAAAGCATGCAATGCATAAGTAGATTCGCTGTAAGCTCTTTCTACATTGATAATGTCAAACAATTTTAGATCTGTTGTATAAGCTCCACAGGTACCAACACGGATGATGCATTCCACATCATATTCATTATACAATTCAAAAGAATAAATACCGATAGAAGGGCAGCCCATTCCACTGGCACCAACACTCACAGCTTTGCCCTTATATGTTCCGGTAAAATATAAAGCATTCCGAACACTGCTCACCTCTTTTACATCCTGTAAAAAATTATCAGCAATATATTTGGCTCTAAGCGGATCGCCGGGCATTAATACGATTGGGGCTATTTCTCCTTTCTTTGCACTTATGTGTACACTCATGTATAATTAGATTTCAATGAAGATATTTATTTATTGGATAATTACGACTTTTGTGGTTAACCACACCTGCCTGTCGGCAGGCAGGGATAAATCAGATTAATGCACAGATTACACTGTGTTATCTGCGAAAACAAATCCGTGTAATCTGTGGTAAAAAAATTAAGCATGACTACAACTACCAAACGATACGACGCCATTAAATACAAAACCCCAACAGGTACCAAACTTTCCTGCAAAGGATGGATACAAGAAGCTGCTCTTCGAATGTTACTTAACAACCTCGACCCCGAAGTAGCCGAACGTCCCGAAGACTTGATAGTGTATGGTGGCCGTGGCAAAGCTGCCCGCAACTTTGAAGCATTGGATAATATCATCGCCGCACTAAAAGTGGTGGAGAATGATGAAACATTGCTTGTTCAATCTGGCAAACCTGTGGGCATACTTAAAACACATAAAGATGCACCAAGAGTACTTATCAGCAACAGCCAACTTGTTCCCAATTGGGCCAACTGGAAACACTTTGATGAGTTAGAAAAGAAAGGCCTCATGATGTATGGACAAATGACCGCCGGTTCCTGGATATACATTGGCAGCCAGGGTATCGTACAAGGTACTTACGAAACCTACGCCGCATTGGCCAATAAACACTTTTCAAATAATGATGACTCCAAGAACCCCCTTTCGGAGGGCAGGGGGGCTTCTCTCAAAGGAACATTAAATGTAACAGCAGGCCTCGGCGGCATGGGCGGCGCACAACCTTTGGCCATTACGATGAACGAAGGTGTGGCACTTATTGCCGAAGTAGAAGAATGGCGGATTGATAAACGCATCGAAACAAGATACCTTGATGAAAAATATAGTGACATAGATGAAGCCATCAACAAGGCACAACAATACAAGGCAGAAGGCAAGGCCATCAGCATCGGCGTACTCTGCAATGCGGTGCATTTGTTAGAAAGATTAATTGAAAGAAATATAATTCCCGATACACTTAGCGACCAAACCTCGGCACATGATCCGCTCATTGGTTATATACCGTATACTTTAAATAACGAACAAGCCAATGTACTAAGAGAACAAAATCCTGATGAATATACAAAGCTTAGTTACGAAAGCATGTACCTGCATGTGCAATTGATGTTGCAACTTATGGACAAAGGCGCCATCACTTTTGATTATGGAAATAATATAAGAGCAAGGGCAAAAGAATATGAAAACGGAAGTCATAAGTCAGAAAATTCCAAAGAAGGCAACGGTACGTTGACATCCCGTCTTCCCAACTTCCCGGCATTCAAAACCGGCAGATGTTTCGATTTTCCCGGCTTTGTTCCCGCCTACATCCGTCCGCTATTCTGCGAAGGCAAAGGCCCTTTCCGTTGGGCGGCTCTAAGCGGCGACCCGGCTGATATAGCCGTAACTGACGAAGTGATAAGGAAACTATTTCCGGAGAACACCGCATTGATGCGTTGGTTAAAACTAGCGAATGAAAAAATTGCCTTTCAGGGTTTGCCAGCAAGAATTTGTTGGCTTGGACAAGGCGAAAGAGAAAAAGCAGGTCTTGCTTTTAATGAATTAGTAAGAACAGGAAAAGTAAAAGCTCCAATCGTTATTGGCCGGGATCATTTAGATACAGGTTCCGTGGCATCTCCCAACAGAGAAACAGAAGCCATGCTCGATGGTAGCGATGCTGTTGCCGACTGGCCTATATTAAATGCATTGGTAAATACTGCTGGTGGAGCCAGCTGGGTTTCATTACATCATGGTGGTGGAGTAGGTATGGGGTATAGTATACATTCCGGTATGGTGATAGTTGCTGATGGAACAGATGATGCCGAAGCAAGATTAAAAAGAGTTTTGCGAAATGACCCCGGCATGGGAGTAATACGACATGCTGATGCAGGGTATGATATTGCTAAGGAAACGTTGAAGGATAATGATCTTGATTTTAAGAATCGTTTGTAACTTATACTGTCACACCGGGCTTGACCCGGTGTCTTTCTCAATAAAAACGCAACGTCTCCTGCGGGTGACATTGCTGGGAATTAGGCGATTGGCATATTTGCTATGCGTGTCTTTTAATAATAAATAATTTTTCTCTCAGCAATATCAAAATCAACACCTTCATTCGAGTATTGTGTTCGTTTGATCCAATTGCCTGTTTTATCATAATCGTATGTCCAGGTGGTTTTGTGCAGATAGTTATCCTGTCCTTCATATGTTTTTTCTTCTGTCATGCTGCCATGTGCATCATAAGCTCTTACTTTCCGAAACATAATTTCTCCTTTGCCATCATAATTTATCTCTTCTATTTTGTTCCCTTTATCATCATACACAAGTTTCCTGGAAGAGTTTGAGTAGCCCGAGGTTTCCAGCAAATAACTTACTTCATTTCCTTTGGCATCATAAGTATAGCTGGTTTTGCTTGACATTGTTCCGTCTCCTCTGTATCTTGTCATGGAGATATTATTTCCTTTATCATTGTATGTAAAAACATAACGTCTGTCTAACTGACCTTCTTTTGTATATTCCAGCATCTCGGTTAATTCTCCTTTAGCATTATAGAGCCAGGTTTTTTTTGTGGTAGGCTTTTCATCTTTATCAAAGTAGGCCAGTTCTGCCTTTTTTTCTTTTGTATTATTAATGTATTTTATCTTGTAAGACAGACTTCCGTCTTTTTTCAGTTCGGTATATTCTGCGTACCTGCCCATATTATCAAAAAGATACTTTTTATTATATAGTATTTCCCATGCCGTAAATACACCATCTTCTTTATAACGGTAATTCTCCACCAGTGCCATTGATTTTACTTTCCCTTTCAATTCCACTTTCTTAAGGTCATTCTTTAATTGAGCATCAGTACTAAAAACAACAGATATTGCAAACAATAAGATAAAGAATGATTTCATAATGTATTTTTTATTGTAGCCAGAAAATATCTTAAAGCTAAAGCACATAAAAGTAAAAACAAAGTAAAAATAACGAATACCCTCTGAACGGTATTTTGTCTACATCTCAAACTCCCAAACCGTTCTATAACTACCATGCTGCTCCATGTACGTAAGAAAGGCATGGTAAAATGCATCGGCAGCAATGGTGGCACTGTCGCCGATTACAAATAATTTTTCTTTGGCTCGGGTAAGGGCCACATTCATGCGGCGATAGTCTTTGAGAAAACCAATATCGCCATCATCATTACTTCGCACCAGAGAGAGAATGATGTTTTCTTTTTCCTGTCCCTGAAAACTATCGATAGTGCTGATGCGCATTGGCTTTGGCAACACTTCTTTTGCGGCCGCTACCTGACCCGAATACGGAGAGATAAAAGCTGTAGACAAAGGATCGAGTTCTTCTGTTTGCAGAAGCTTGATGACTATATTTAATTCGCCGGGGTTTTGCAGACTGCTGCCATTGGCACCATGCTCTTCGTTGTAACCTGAACCTGCAGTATCTATAAAAGTTATATGTGTGCCAGTGTTTGCCAACTGCGCAGGTGAGAGCAATTGATTGTTGTAAAAATAACTGCTGCTGAAACCAGCGATGGCTTCCTTCATCCGGTATTGTGTGTTGAGCAGATGAATGATGGCGGTATGTTGTATGGCAGTTTCCAGAATAGAAACATTGAGACCGAGCTTTGTGGCTTCCATACTTAATACGGTTGGCGGTAATTGCCAATGATCGCCAGCCAATACTACTTTATCTGCCAATGGAAAAATACACCAGGCTAATGGTTCGATACATTGGCCTGCTTCATCCAATACCATTGTGGCAAACTGCAAGTGATTGACACCAGCATCATAAATGCCGATAGGTGTGCCGGCGATTACCTGTGCTTCTTCAAAAAGTTTTTCCTCGTTGTAGGCTTGCAGTTTTTTTATTTCGCTCCGCAGATTTTTTACTTCTTTGAAGAGGAGTTGCCGCTGTTCTCTTTCTGCTTTGCCAAAGCTGCGTTTGTACTTTAAAGCCATTCGGCGAAACTCTTCTGCTCTTTGTTTTAATTGTTTGATTTCTTTTTGTTGTTTGCTGTTGGCCAACCTTCCTTCTGGTGTATGAGCAAAAATGGCTTCGTCTGTTTTGCTGGCGTTGCCAACACGAAGTAGTCGTATGTTTTGTTGTAGTAATCCCTTTGCAATATTATCAACAGCAGTGTTGCTTGGTGCAGAGACTAAAACTTTTTCGCCATTCTTTATTAATTGCACAATGGCTTCGATAAGAGTAGTCGTTTTACCGGTGCCGGGCGGGCCATGTACAATGGTAATGTCTTCATTTTGCAGAATGGCTTTTACGGCTTGTTGCTGACTATCGTTTAACTGCTTGTTGCGAAAATCAACAGCTATATTTTTTACAGCAGGAGCAAGGTTGGTTAGTTCTCCATCATGTAATTGTTCGAAACGTTTGAACAAGGGTTTGTTGTTCTCCAACTCGTTCAATACTTTTTTCATGATGCTGGTAGTTCTTGTATCAGGTGCTAACTTGATACCGACACCATTATCTTCAATCCAATCGGGAAAATCGGGAGCAAAGAGACGGAACTCCCCATTCTTTCCATCTAAATTTATAAGAACACCTTTTACTGGTTCTTCACCCGTAATAAAACATTCGATGGCTGCACCATCACGGAACATATTTGCCTCCGGCGGAAAACTTAGTTTGAAATTTACTTCGGGATAATCTGCATAACCAAAATTTTTGCGGGTAACGATGATGGGATGCAGGGCTAGGCCTTCTGCTTTTAATGCTTTTAGACTATGCTGCTGATCTAAGCGATACCGCTGAGCCTGTTCTTTTTCTTCAAGATTAATACATTGCAACAGCCGCTGAATATCCTTATGCATGGTGTGAAAATAGGATGGAAGGGAGGAATAAAAAAACCTGTTTCATTCTTGCAATTAAAATCAAGAACAAAACAGGTTGTAGTATTATAACATTGAATTAATTTCCCTGCTGCGCCATCATAGCCTGCGACTCTTCATATGTAGGGCCGTACATACCTGGCACAGTATTACCAGTTGCTCTAAGATGTGCAACTAACTCTCCACGATGGTGATAAAGATGATTAAATAAGAATCCTCTCACAACTGTAATTCTTGGCATTGGCGGCATAATGTCTTGCCCGCCCATTTGCATACTCCATATATTCATGTAAGTGGATTCATCGCTATTTTCCAGTACGGCTTTGGCTTTAGCAATATTATCTTCAAGCTTGGCAACAATATTGGAAGCTTTGCTGATATCGCCTTTATCATATTTATAAGTATCCATACTAAATACATCCACATCAAAAGTGGCATCAAACCAATTATATACTTCCGCAATATGTGATGCCAGTTGTCCGATAGACCATAGATGTGGTTGAGGTCTGTAGTCCAATGCTGAATCCGGAATTGCTTTTAATAACTTAAGGGTGTTTTCTGCCTCATGGGCAAATTCACCTAACAAAGATTGCTTTATCATTTTAAATATTGTTATTACTAATATAAGATTATTGGCTGGTAAATAAATACTGAATTATACCAGCGGTAATCTTAAAATAAACGGGTTATAACTGTCAATCTGTTGCGATTAATATCTTAACAAGCTACTTCATATTTGTAATCATTCTTTCATTATTTTAGTACTTCTTTTTAATACAAAATTGATATGAAGACATATATTTTATCCGTACTCATTCTTATATCTGTTGCAACAATTGCACAAGAGCCTTACTGGCAGCAAGAACTACGATATACGATTTATGCAACGCTAAATGATAAGGACAACAGCATTACTGCCAATGAAACAATAGTATATAAAAATAATGCTCCTTCTTCATTAGACTTTATTTGGTTTCATCTTTGGCCCAACGCTTATAAAGACGAGTCAACCGCATTGTTTCAACAAATAAAAAATGACGAATCCCGGTCGAAGAAACTGAAAGACCCTAAATACGGTTATATCGATCAGCTTGCTTTTAAAGTAAAGGGCGTGGCAGCTAAAACAGAAGCACATCCAAAGCATATTGACATTATAAAATTACTGCTTGACAAACCGCTTGCCTCCGGTGATTCGATTACTATTGCCACACCTTTTCATGTAGTATTACCATCTTATTTTTCCCGTTCCGGCTATGCTGATGGAGAATTTATGGCTTGCCAATGGTATCCAAAACCAGCAGTGTATGATAAAAATGGTTGGCATGAAATGCCTTACTTAGATATGGGAGAGTTTTATAGTGAGTATGCAACATTTAATGTAACGCTTACTGTGCCGTCAGATTTTATTGTGGCTGCAACGGGTACATTGCAAACCAAAGCTGAGCTTGATACTTATAAAAAAACTGGTGCTGCCAATACAGTAAGCAGAAGCAATAAGCCTGTATTATACCAGCCAGCAACAAAGGGTGGAAACAAAACATTAAGTTATTACGCAGAACAGGTTCCTGACTTTGCATGGTTTGCTGATAAAGATTTTGTGATACAATACGACACAGTGCAACTTAGTTCTGGCAAAGTAGTCGATGCTTTTAGCTATTATCACAATAAAAAGAAAACACTTTGGGATAACAGTATTGATTATGTAAAAGATGCTACCAGAAAATACAGCGAATGGGTGGGAGAGTATGCTTACCCCGTGGTGCAGGCGGTAGAAGGCCCGGCAAATAATTCAAGCGGTGGAATGGAATACCCGATGGTTACACTTATTACAAGCCCTGATGCAAAAGTAGAAACATTAGATGGTGTGATTGCACATGAAGTAGGGCATAACTGGTTTATGGCAATACTTGGAAGCAATGAAAGAATGCATACCTGGATGGATGAAGGTTTAAACAGTTATTATCACTTTAGATATGAAGCTGAAAAATACCGATACAACTCAATATTTGGCGATGCGATGCCAAAGGAAGTAAGGGATTTACCAGTAGATAAATTTCAGGAAACAGTTTATACTGTTATTGATAAAAACCTGCCGATGGAATCTGCCATGGAAACTCCGGCAGATAAATTTCCTAACAGTGATGAATATGGATTGGTATCGTATGTAAAAACGGCTTTGTGGTTATACCTGCTCGAATCCTCCGTAGGACGAGAAAAGTTGGATGCTGCCATGCAAAATTATTATCAGCAATGGAAATTCAAACATCCGCAACCAGAAGACATGCAAAAAGCTTTTGAAGAGGCTATTGGTGGTAACCTTGATCAATTTTTTAAGCTGACTAAAAAGAAAGGAAGGCTAGAATAATTTATTTTCCTGTAATCAATTTAAAGAAAGATGAATCTATTCAAAAATAATTTTATTCTACGATTTGCGGTAGCAGTGATTCTGCTGGCGCATAGTATTCCTGGAATGTTTGACGGAGGCATAAATAATTTTGGAAAATATTATTTAAACGAAACCGGATTTTCACCAATAGGTGTACCAATTGCTTGGGCAATAAAATTATCTCACATAGCTGCTGCCATTTGCCTGCTTATTGGTCATTTTATAAAACCTGCATCCATGATCACCATTTTAGTATTGATAATGGGAATCATTATGGTTCATTTTAAAGAAGGTTGGTATGTAGTTGGTGGTGGCAGAAATGGTATTGAATTTAACTTTCTGCTGATTTTCGTACTGCTCAGTTTTATATTCCCAAATGGATTTACTAAAAAAGAAACTGCTTAATTAGTTTTTGTTCCTTGTAACACATTTACACCTTTTGGTAATGGATTGCCGGATGATCTTCGAAAAGTAATTATCTGGCCTACATGCCACAGCGCATCAGCAATTGGGCCGTTTACAAGATTCCAGAAAGGATATTCCTGTTTGCCATTTGTTCTCTCAAATATCATATCAAAATCTTCAAGATTGGCGTCTGGCTTTTTTAGTATTTCACTTGCTTGCTGAATCTGTAATAAAGTCTTTGTACGCAATTCTTCAAACGTAAGTTTTTCAAACCCTGATGAACCGATTGTTGATTTTTTATTCACAGCATTAAGCAAAATAAAAGTAAGTCCATCAATATGCTGTAGTGTTTCCAAACTTGTTCTGCTATCCTCGGTAGGCTTATATGCAATATCCTTTTCTGTTAATCCTTCCGTAGCCCAGAAATAACGAAAGCCAAGTCCGTCAACCATTCTGGCAGCAACTGTTGCAGGTGTAAATGTTGCCGGAGCTTCTGGTATCTGATAATAATACGGTTTGTTTTGTGCTGAAGAAATTAAAGTAATCATTGCGGCAAATAAAAAAGTTATTGTTTTCATTATTGAAATCTTTGATTAAATGTAAGGTTTAATTGCTAGGCACTAGCTGCCGTTAATGTAATATTGAAACTTATAAGAAAATAATATTTATATTTCAGGTATAAATATTATTTC
>Ga0209476_10000582_pt1 | contig 25113 bp, 24 predicted proteins | sample KloWWTrecipitate_FD_187179 | JGI IMG/M metagenome (GOLD analysis project Ga0209476, IMG submission 187179) | Active sludge microbial communities from Klosterneuburg, Austria, studying microevolution and ecology of nitrifiers - Klosterneuburg... | ecosystem: Engineered > WWTP > Aerobic digester... | reverse complement strand
AGCCGACGCCGGCAGCGCGAACCCGCCGGGCGGGGCCACCGGCGCGAACAGTCTGCCAAAGGCCAGCATCTCGGTCGTCACTACGATTAGCGGCTCCACGGCAGCCACCGGCGCACCCGTGGCGCGCCGCAGGTCGAGCTGCGGGGCGCCCTCCGCACAGGTCACCCGGACGCGGATGCCGGAGATGCCCAGTGTGCCCGGCCGCCCAAGCTCGAGGGCCGTGCCGAGCACCCGCCCGAGCTCGGCGCCCGTCATCTGGAGCCGCACCACCTGGTTGTCGAAGGGGAAGGCGTCGTAGAGGAGGCCGAAGGTGAGGGGCCCGGCCGGCAGGTCGGCGCGCAGCCCACCGCGGGCGCTGCCGTTCACCAGGGCCACGTCCGCGCCCGGTACCGAGGCGCGGAGCGCGTCGGCGAAGAGGTTGCCGAGCGGCGACCCGCCCCCGGCCGCACGTCCGAGTGGAGTGTCGGCAACGGCGCCAAGCGGCGTCTCCCGCAGGTGGCGCACGGCCTCCAGCGCGGGCGCCATGGCGCCGGCCACGGCGGCATCCGGCGCCACGGGCCGCCCCTCGTACCGAGCCGGGACGAACGGTCCGGCGTCCACCGACGGATCGCAACCGCGCGTGCGCGGGTTCTCGGTCGCGCAGAGGCTGCGCGGCGCGAACACCCGCGCCGCCGTAACGGCGCCGCGCCCGCGGTCGAACGCCAGATCGATGCGGCCGAAGGCCCGCCCGTGCGAGAACGACTCGGTGATGGCGATGCCGTTCACCACGTGGGCGACGCCGGCGTGGGCGTGACCCGCGACGATGGCGTCCACGAGCCCGGGCCGCAGCGCACGCGCCACCTGGAAAATCTCGGACGCGTCGTCGCACGACGAGAGGTCGGACGGATTGTCGAACTGGCGGCACCGGCCGCCGGCGTGCGCCGCCACGACCACGACGCGCGCGCCTGCCGCTCGCAGCGCCGAGGCCTCTGCGGCAATGGCGGGCGCCAGCGGCGTGACGCGGAGGCCGCGCGTATTGACGGCCAGGGTCTTCTGCAGCGCGTCGATGGTCATCACGCCGATGAGGCCCACCCGAACGCCCGCCGCATCGACGAGCGCCGACGGCGTGACGTTGGGCCAGTCCACCGGCCGCTCGGTGGCCTCATCCACCAGGTTGGCCGCGAGCACCGGGAACCGCGCCCTCGCCGCGATGGCCTCGAGCGCGCCGCGAGGGTCGGCCAGTGGAGAGACGCGCCGGCCCGCCACGTCCACGGGGCCGAAGTCGAACTCGTGGTTGCCGATGGCCGCCGCCGTGTAGCCGAGGGCGTTGTACGCGTCGACAACCAGCGCGCCTTCGGAGAGATTGGACTCGATGCCGCCCTGATAGGTGTCGCCGGCATCGATCAGCAGCACCGCGCCGCCGTCGGCCGCGCGCGCGGCGCGGAGGTTGGCGACGTAGCCGCCGAGCAGCGCCAGGCCGCCGTTACCGTGTCGGTCGAAGGCTGCGCCGTGCAGATCGGTGGTGCCGACGATCGAGAGCGTCACCACGCCGCCGGCCCTGTCCGCGTGGCCCGTCATGCCGACCGTCGCCGCGTAGGCCGCCAGGGCGACCGCCATCGGCACCGCGGCGTCTGAGAGTTGCATGCACCCTCCAGACGGGCAGCATACGATAGTCGCGCCACGAGCACGGAACATGAACGCACTGCCACGGGACCTGCGGCACACACTCCGGATGATGCGGGCGCAGCCGGCCTTCACGGCCGCGGCCCTCATCACGCTGGCGCTGGGCATCGGCGCCACCACGGCGATCTTCTCGGTGGTCCGCGGCGTGCTGCTCCAACCCCTGCCGTATCCGGCCGCTTCACGGCTGGTCGCGATCGCCGAAGACCGGGGCCTCCCCGGACCCTCGGCCATCATGATCAACTACACCTTCCACGCCTGGCGGGAGGCGCCCACGACCATCGACGGGCTGGCGGCCTACAGCGGCCGCGCTTACACGGCGACCGGCAGGGCCGACCCGGAGCGACTCCGCGGCGCGGCCGTTTCGCCCGAGCTGTTCGACATGCTGGGTGTCACACCGGCGCTCGGCCGCTTCCTCGCGGCCGGAAGCGAAGCTCCCGGCGTCGATCCGACCGTCGTCATCAGCTATCGACTGTGGCAAGAGCGCTTCGGCGCGGACCCGTCGGCGATCGGGCGCCCGCTCCTGCTCGACGGGCGAGCCCACACCGTGGTGGGCGTGGCGCGCCCGGACTTCTATTTCCCCGATCGCGACGCACGGCTGTGGACGCCCTACGCGGTGCCTCCCCGCTCGGCCAATCCGAACGAGATCCGCATCGCCGCCTTCAGCGCGATCGCGCGGCTGGCGCCGGGCGCCACGCCCGAACAGGCCGCCGCCGAAGGCACAGCCGCGGCCGTCAACTCGGGCGCGCCACCGATACTCGGCGGGCCGCGGGGCCCTGGAGGGCCGGCAGGCCCGCGTGCGCGCCGGCCCGGGGGACCGGGTCCTGGTGGCCCCGGCGGTCCGGGCGTGCCGGGCGCGGCCGACCCTGCCAGCCAGGCCGCCGCCCGCGGGCCGGTGGTCCGGGTCGACACGCTGGTCAATACGCTCACCTCGCGCGTCCGTCCCGCGCTGCTCGTTCTGAGCGTCGGCGTCGTGTTCGTGCTGCTCATCAGCTGCGCGAACGTGGCCAATCTGTTTCTGTCGCGCGGTGTGGCGCGCGAACGCGAGCTGGCGGTCAGGGCGGCGCTCGGTGCGAACCGGCGCCGCCTGCTCGGACAACTCCTGGCCGAGAGCGTCGCCCTCGCGCTGGCGGGCGGCGTTCTGGGGCTCTTCCTCGGCTGGGCCTTGACGCGCCTGCTGCCCGTGGCGGCGCCTGCCGACTTCCCGCGGCTGGACGACATTCGCGTGGACGGTGTGGTGCTGGCGTTTGCGGCCGTCGCGTCGATCGCGGCCGGGCTGCTGTCGGGCAGCGTCCCGGCGCTGCGCGCTTCGCGTGTCGATCTCGTCTCGGCCCTGCGCGACGGCGCGGGCGCCTCGGCCGGCCTGCGTATGACGCGGCTCAGAGCCGGCCTGCTGGTGGCCGAGGCGGCACTGGCGGTGATGCTGCTCATCGGGGCGGGGCTCCTCATCCGCAGCTTCGTTGGGCTCGTCCGCGTGGATGCCGGGTACACGGTCGACAATGTCCTGACCGCGCAGGCGTTCCTGCCGGTGGCGGGCGGCGCGGGGCCTCCACAGGCCAGTCCCGCCGCCGTCGCACGCACGCTGGATTTTGCCGGCACCCTGCTGACACGGCTCCGCGCGGTTCCCGGCGTCTCCGCGGCCGGTGCGGGCAACCTGGCGCCGCTTGGCGGCGCGATGACGATTGGCGCTTTCGATCTACCGGGCGCCTTCGGACCCGACGGCGCGCCCGTCGTCGCGCGTGCCACCGAGTACTCGGTGACCTCCGGCTACGCCGAGGCCCTGGGACTCAGGCTCCGTGGGGGTCGCCTGCTGGTGGACGCCGACCGCGCGTCGGCCATTCGGCCCTTCGTGGTGAGCGAGTCGTTCGTGCGTGCCTACCTCACGGACGACCGGCCGGTCGTGGGGCGCCGGTTCGAAGGCCTCGCCGGTCCGGGCACCACCGTCGAACTGGTCGGCGTCGTGGCCGACGTGCTGCTCGGCGGGCTCGACACCGAGCCGCAGCCGGCCATCTACTGGCCGATGGGTGAGGAGTCACCACTTCAGGGCCGGCTGTTCCTGATTGTGAAGACGGACGGGGATCCGGCCGCGACGATCCCGGCGTTGCGCAGCCTGGTGCGTGAGGCCGATCCCGGGGCGGCGCTCGACGCGGTGGGACCGCTGGCCGCGCGCGTGGCGGCGTCGGTCGGCCAGCCGCGCTTCGTCGCGGCACTGCTGGGAGCGTTCGCCGTGCTGGCGCTGGTACTCGCAGCCATCGGCCTGTACGGCGTGCTGTCCTACAACGTGACGCGCCGGCGGCGCGAGATCGGCGTGCGGCTGGCGCTCGGGGCCTCGCGCGCCGACATCCGCTGGCTCGTCGTCGGCCAGGCGCTGTGCGTGACCGCGGTCGGCCTGGTGCTCGGCATCGCCGGCGCGGCGGCCGCGACGCGCCTGATGCAGGAGTTGCTCTTCGGCGTGACTCCGCTCGACTGGGTGTCGTTCACGGTGGCGCCTCTCGTGCTGCTGGTGGTGGCACTGGTCGCCTGTCTGGCGCCGGCGCGCCGCGCGGCCGGCGCCGATCCCGCACAGTCGCTGCGCTGCGAGTAGCCGCGGTCTCGGCGGCCCGTCCACATCGTGTATCGTGGGCAGGCAAGCCTGAGGGGGGAGACGCCCGCCCCGGCTCGCGGGGCCGAATGCGATGCAGCCGGAATTGAAGGAAGCCCTCGATTTCCATCACGCGGTGATGGCCGAGGGCAGCCGCGCGCTCGTCGGGTACGACACCGCCAAAGCCCTCGCCAACGTTGTCCTGCTGGCCGAAATCCCGACCACCTACGACGAAAAGCGTCCCGAGCGGCAGGTCAACGCCGGCAATCTCCTGCTGCGCGGGGTGCCCGGTGTGGGCAAGACGTTCTTCGGGGTCATCCTGGCCGCCATCAGCGACGCCCGGTTCGCCCGCATCCAGGGCCGGGCCGACCTGCAGCCCACCGAGGTGGTGGGCTTCCAGATGATCAACCCCGCGACCGGGCAGCTCGTCACCGAATTCGGGCCTCTGGCCTCGGCCGAGGTCATCCTCCTCGACGAGATCAACCGTATTCCGCTCAAGTCGCAGAGCGCGTTCCTCGAGGCGTTGCAGGACCGCTCGATCACGGTCGGCAAGGACACCTACGACCTGCCCGCGTTCAGCTTCGCGATGGCGACGATGAACCCGGTGGAGCTCGGGCAGGGCACGTTCCCTCTGTCCGAGGCCGCCACCGACCGTTTCGCCGCCATGATCAACGTGGGCTACCTGCCGCCCGATCAGGAGGAGCGGCTGGTCGAGTTCGACTTCAAGCAGATGCGCCTCCGCCCGATCCTGTCCAAGCAGCGCATCATCGGGCTCCGGGCGACGATTGGCAGCCGTGTGTTCCTGCACCGCAGTCTCGGACGCTACATCCAGCGCCTGGTGGCGGCGACGCGTCCCTACAATGCCGATACCGACTGGCGGCACCGCTCGCCGTCCGAGCTGGTGGAGCGCGGGGTGGATCTGGGCGCCTCGCCTCGCGCCATCATCGCGTGGAGCCGTCTGGCCAAGGTGTGGGCGCTGCTCCAGGGCGAGCGGGCCGAAGTGTACCCGGAAGACATCCAGGCGCTCGCGCCCTACGTCCTCGGGCACCGGATCTGGCTCGGGCCCCACGCGGCCAGCCACGGGCTCACCATCGACGACGTCATCCGCGACGTCGTGGAACGGGTGCCGATTCCATGACGGCCCGCGCGTCGGCGGCGGCCTCGGCCGTCGGCCTCGAGGAGATCACGCGGATTGAGCTCATCGTGAGCCGTCGCCTGCGCGAACGGACGCCGGGTGAGCACCGGAGCCGCGCCGAGGGCACGGGGTTCGACTTCGTGGGTCTGCGCGACTGGCAGTCCGGCGACAGGATGTCGGCGATCGACTGGCCCCAGTCGTCGTTGACCAACTTCGCGCCGCTCGTCGTGCGCGAGTTCGAGCAGCCGAGTACCGCGACGGTGGTGGCCGTGGCCGACCTGTCGCTGTCCACACGATGCGGCATCGCCCGCAGCCACGGGTATTGCCGAGACGAGACGCCGATTACCACGGCCGTCGGGCGCGCGCTCGCGGTCATCGGCCTGTCGGCGGCCTTCTTCCAGGATCGCTTCGGCCTGATCGCCTTCGAACGCGACTTCTCGCACCTGGCGGGTGTCGCGCCCCGCGCCGGCCGCAATCACGTCGTGCACTGTCTGGACGCCTACCTGGCCCGGCGCGGACTCGAACCGGTGATGCACGGAGGGAGTGTGAGCACGACGCTGGCCGGCTCGTTCCGGACGACGTCGCTCGTCCCCTTCATCTCGGATTTTCTCTTCGACGAGGCGCTCGAGGTCGTTGGCGAACTGGCGCGGCTCAACGCCGTGCACGACGTGTTCATCGTCCTCGTGGACAGCGCCTTCGCGTTCGCCATGCCCGACGTGTCGTCGTGGTGGATCGAGGTCGAGGACGCCGAGACGGGCACGTCGCGGACGGTCTCGCGGCAGACATTCGCGGCCCTGGGCGATCGGGTGCGCGCCTGGCAGGCCGACGTCGAGCGGGCCGCCCGTGACGCGGATCTCGACGTGGTGCGCATCGGACTCGACGCGCAGAAGGACGACATCGCGCTCAGCGAGTTCGTGGCGGAGCGTCGGCTCCGGAAGCCGGCACGGTGAGAGACGAGGGCGGGGCATGAACGCGACATCACGAACGCTGGCGGCGGTGGCGCGTGCACTGCTGGCGGCCGCGGCCCTGGCCGGGCCGGTGACCGCGGCGGCCGGGCAGGCCAGGCCGGCCTCCCCGGGACGGCCCGCCTCGGCCGATCGCGCGCAGCCGATGGTGGAAGTGGCGCCCATCCGCTGCTGGTGGCGTACCAGCCAGGGGGCCGTGACCATCGGCGAGCCCTTCGACGTCCAGCTCACGTGCGCGGTTCTCGAGACCGACAGCGTGCAGGTGGTGCCCGACGAGACCCGCTTGACCGTCGCCGGGGTTCAGCTGAAGCCCTTCGAGGTCATCGGCGGCGAACGCCCGGCCGACACGCGCGCGGGCCAGCGGCGCTTCTTCCAGTACCGCTACACGGTGCGCCTGCTCGATCCCGACTCGATTGGCGATGACGTCACGCTGCCCAATCTCATCGTGACCTATCGCGTGCAGAGCCGCGTCGCCTCCGACGCCACGCTCGCCGGCCGCGAGTTCACCTACGTGATGCCGGGGCTTCCGGTGCACGTGCTGTCGCTGGTGCCGGAGTCCGGCGTGGACATCCGCGACGGCGCGGACGTGGGATTCGACCGCATCGATACCCTGCGCTTTCGCGCGCGCCTCTTCGACATCGGCGCCGTGGCACTGTTGGCGGGAGGCGTCCTGATCGGCGTGCTTGCAATGGCCGCCTTCGTCAGCCGCGCCCGCCAGGGGCAGGCGCGCGAGCGGCCGCGGGTGTCTGAGCGTCGTGTGCTCGCTGCGGCCGGCGCCGAACTGTCGCGCGTGGCGCGCGAGTCCGCGAGTGGCTGGACGCCCGAGCTCATCAGCGCCGGCCACGCGGCCCTCCGCGTCGTCGCCGCTGTGGCGCTGGGGCGCGGCGTCAGCGAGCAGCGGCTGGCTCACGGTGCATCGGCCACCGACGGGAGGATTCCCGTGCGCGCCGTGATCCCGGGGCGTCCGGGCGCGGCGGTCACGAGCGCGACGACGCCGGCCGACGTGGCGCGCGCACTGGCGGATCCCGCCAGGCCGATCGAGCAGCGCGCCGGGCTCGAGGCGCTGCACGCCGCGCTCACCACGTTCACGGTGACGCGCTTTGCGGCGGAGGACGCCGGCCCCGACGCCGGGGCGCTGGCCGGCGCTCTCGACGCGGGTCAGCGTGAGAGGTCCCGCCTCGCGCGCGACGGGGTTCGGCGCTGGTTCCGCTCCGTCGTCACGCTCGGTCCCAGGGCGGCGAGGACGTCGCCGTCGTGATGGACGTGCTGCGCGCGCTCGCCGCGGCCATCGCCGCCGACTGGACCGGTGTCGATACTGGCGGCGTCACGTTCTGGCAGCGCGACACCGCGCGCCTGGCCGCCATCGCCTTTGTCGCCTTGGCTGCATTGCTGCTCGCGCTGCACGCCGCTCTTCCGCGGCGCCGGGGCCGCGGCCGTATCGTTCTGCCAGCCCTGCTGCAGACGATGCGGCCGGCGCGCGTGGCGTGGCTGCGCGACGTGCCGTCGTTGCTCTTCGCCGCGGGCCTCCCGTTCGCGCTGCTCGCGCTCGCCGACCCGCGCGCCGCCCTCGTGTCGTCGGAGGTGTCGTATCCCGGGCGGCGCATCGCGCTCATGATCGACGCCTCCGACAGCATGCGCTCGGACTTCGCCGCGCCGTCGCTCAATGCCGGCACGCAGCAGGCCTTCTTCACCACGGTGGCCGCGGCGACGCGCTTCGTCGAGCTGCGCCGCCAGGGCCGGTACCGCGACCTGATGGCCCTCATCGAGTTCGGCAACCGCGCGTACGTGATCACCCCCTTCACGAACGACTACGACAACCTCCTGCTCAGCATGGCTCTCATCGGTGACCCTGCCGAGTTCTCGCGGTTCCCGGATCCGGGTACGGTCATCGGAAGTGCGGTAGAACAGAGCATCGCCGTCTTCCGCGCCTTCGACTTTCTCGAGGCCTCGGGGAACGTGATGGTGATCTTCACCGATGGCGAAGACACCAACGCCATGGTGAACGGCCGCTCGCTGGACGACATCCTCGCGGCCGCCACGGCCAGCCGGATTCCGCTCTACTTCGTGCGGACCAACTACAACAAGGGCTTCAACGAGGCCGTTCCCGACGCCCTCTGGAAGGATGCGGTCGAGCGGGCGGGCGGACGCTTCTACATCGCGCGCGACGAGAACAGCCTGCTGAAGGCGCTGGCCGACATCGACCGCGAATCGGTCGGCACCGTGCAGGTGCGCCATTACGCGACCCAGCAGCCACGCTTCTCGAGTTTTGCGCTCGTCGCCGCGGCGCTATGGGCCTGCGCCGCCTCGTTGCGCCTCGGGTGGCCGGTGTCTTCGACCTTGCCGTGAGGAGGTTCGTGTGCGGATGACCATCGCGCTTCGAGTGATCGGCGCCCTGTTGCTGCTGGGTGGCGCCGTCTTGGCCAGAAACGAGGCGCGCCTCGCTCGGAGCGAGGCGAGTGCCTGGCAACAGCTTCTCACCTTTCATTACGAGGCCGTGCCGGGCGCCGACGCTCCGGCCGGCGTGCTGGCCTCGGCCACCGGCGCCGACCTGGACCGCCAGCGCCGCGAGGCGACGGTGGAGTACTGGCTCGGCCGCTACGACGAGCTCGCCGACCGGGCGAGTGCCGCCGCCGACCCCGACGTGCTCTTCGTCGCGGCGAACGCGGCCTATCGCTCTGCCTGGCGGGACGCCGCCGGGCCCGACGGGGTTCGGAAGCTCGGAGACGTAATCCAGGCCTACGCCGCGGTCCTGAAGGCCAACCCGCGTTACCTCGACGCGGCGTTCAACCTCGAGTTCGTGGCGCGGCGTCGCGATCAGATCGCTCTCCAGAAGCCGGTTCCGCTGGTCGGCAACGACGACGAGCCGACCGCCGCCGGCCCGATCCAGACGACGGATCTGCCGCGGGGACCGACGGTCCATGGCATCCCCGGCGGGCCGCCGGTCAACGTGCCCGTCGAGGAGTTCAAGGTCTTGATCCCGAGAGACGCCGGCGAGCAGGAGACAGAAGCCGGGCAGGCTACGAGCGGCAAACGGCGCCGCAAGGGGTGAGGGCGGAGGCGTGATCCCCGACGTCGGCCCGATCTCTTTCGCCGTGCCCGTGTACCTCTGGCTCCTGACGGTGCCGGCGGCGTTACTGGCGCTGTGGGCCTGGCGCCTGATCCGCCGCCTCGCCGATCTGCGGCAACTGCGGCAGAGCCGTGTGTCGCCCGTAGGCGAGCGCTGGAGCCTGACGGGCGACCTGCCGCTGTGGCTGGGTGTGGTGCTTGCCTGCGTGGCGCTGGTGCTGGCGCTGGCCCGGCCCCGGGCGGTCGCGCCAGGCCTGGGTCGCGCCGGCCTCGACATCGTCGTGGTGCAGGACGGGTCCGCGTCGATGTCGGTGCGCGATCTGCCCGGCGGTACGCGCTGGGCACGCTCGATGCAGTTCCTGCGGCGGCTCGGCGACGCCCTCCGGTGGGAAGACGACCGGGTGGCTCTCACCGTCTTCGCGCGCATCGCGACACCGCAAGTCCGGCTCACGCACGATCCCAACACCGTCTTCTTCTTTCTCGATCGGCTCGCCGCGCGGTCGCCGTTCCGGCTCGAAGACGAGACAACATGGGACACGAACCTCGAGCAGGGCATCGCCTGGGGGCTCCGCGTAATGCAGAAGGATCGCGAAATTCACGGCCCGTCGTCGAACGCCCCCGCGTTTCTGCTGATCTCGGACGGCGAGGCCTGGAGCGGCGAGGTGGCGCGCGCCATCGACGCCATTCGGGGCGCCGACATCCCGCTCTTCGTCGTTGGCGTAGGGACGCTCGGGGGTGGCCGCATGCCGCGAATGGTGTTCCCCGACGACGGCGACCCGCCGCCCGCGACCTCGCAGCTCGACCGGCGCGGGCTGCAACGGTTGGCGATGGAAGGTCGCGGCCTGTACTTCGAACTCGACCGCGAGCTCGATCGCGACATCGCGAACGCGATCATCGACACCGCCCGGCGCTCGGCGCCTCCCCGAGCGCGGGAGGCTGCCCTGACGGATCTCTACTGGCCTGCCCTGGCGGGCGCGTGCGGCCTGGCGGGCCTGGGGACGCTGTTCGCGCGTCGACCGCTGCCGCTCTGGCTGCAGATGGGAGGGGCCGTGGCCGCCCTGGCGGCGGCGCTGCGAGTGCTGTGGCTATGATCGCGACCGCTCATCGCGGTGGAAGGCAGGGCCATCGAGGTATGACGGCATGAACAGGCGTCGGTTTCTCGTCCGAAGTGCCGTGGGTGCGGCGGTCTGGGTGTACGGCGTGAGGCCACTCGTCGCGCGCACACAGGCGCCGCAGGGCTCAGCAGCCGACGCGATTCCGTTCGGACAGAGCCAACTCGGTCTCTCGGACGACGGGCGCGACGGGATGCTGTTCGTGCCGAAGAGCTACCGCGACACGGTTCCGGCTCCGCTGCTCGTCATGCTCCACGGTTTCGGGGGCTGGGCGGACGAGATGAAATCGACCTATGGGCTGGCCGAGGAGTTCGGCGTCGTGCTGGTCGTCCCCGAGTCGCGCCAGCTCACGTGGGGCCAGGGTGCACCGGGGTTCGACGCCGACGTGCGCTACATCGGCGCGGCCTATCGGAAGGTGACGAGCGTGGTCAACATCGACCCCGAGCGCGTTGGGCTGGGCGGCCGGTCCGATGGCGCGGGCTACGCCCTGTCGATGGGCCTTGCCTACGGCGACATCTTCAACCACCTCATCGTGCTCTCGGGCGGGCTGATGGCTCCGATTCGGCGCAAGGGCAAACCGAAGATTTTCATCGCGCACGGGACCAACGATGGCCAGATGCCCATCGACCTCACCGGCCGCAAGTACTCGGCCACGCTGAAGGAGGAGGGCTACGACGTCACGTATCGCGAGTACGAGGGCGGTCATGCCACACCGCCGGCCGTGGTGCGCGAGGCGTTCAGGTGGCTGGTGGGCCACGACCCGAAGACGGGCCCGCCCGCGGTTGAATAGGAGGGCGGCGATGGTGGAAAATCCCCTGACGCACGGCGAGTGAGATGGAACAAGGACAACTGAACTGGGTCGCCAACTTCATCTGGGGTATAGCGGACGATGTTCTGCGGGACCTGTACGTGCGCGGAAAGTACCGCGACGTCATCCTGCCGATGACCGTGCTGCGCCGGCTCGACGCTGTCCTCGAGCCCACCAAACAGGCCGTGCTCGAGATGAAGACGTCGCTCGACAAGGCGGGGATCACCAACCAGGACCAGGCGCTGCGGCAGGCGGCCGGACAGGCGTTCTACAACACGTCGAAGTTCACGCTGCGCGACCTGAAGGCACGAGCCAGCCAGCAGCAGCTCAAGGCCGACTTCGAGGAGTATCTGGACGGCTTCTCGCCCAACGTGCAGGACATCCTCGACAACTTCGAGTTCCGCCACCAGATTCCGCGCCTCTCCAAGGCTGACGCCCTCGGCACGCTGATCGAGAAGTTCCTGTCGCCGGACGTCGACCTCAGTCCCAGGGGTCTCGACAACCACGGCATGGGGACCGTGTTCGAGGAGCTGGTCCGCAGGTTCAACGAAGAGAACAATGAGGAAGCGGGCGAGCACTGGACGCCGCGCGACGCCGTGAAGCTGATGGCGAAGCTGATTTTCCTGCCGGTCGCGGACCGGATCGAGTCCGGCACGTATCTGCTCTACGACGGCGCCTGCGGCACGGGCGGCATGCTCACCGTCGCCGAAGAGACACTGAAGCAGCTCGCCGCCGAGCACGGCAAGCAGGTGGCCACGCATCTCTACGGCCAGGAGATCAACGCCGAGACCTACGCCATCTGCAAGGCGGACCTGCTGCTCAAGGGCGAGGGCGACGCCGCCGACAACATTATTGGTGGCCCCGCGCACTCGACCCTCGCGAACGATGCGTTCCCTTCGCGCGAGTTCGACTTCATGCTTTCGAATCCGCCCTACGGCAAGAGCTGGAAGGGCGACCTCGAGCGCATGGGCGGCAAGGACGGCATGAAAGACCCGCGCTTCGTGATCGAGCACGCGGGTGATGCCGAGTACTCGCTCGTCACGCGGTCGAGCGACGGCCAGATGCTCTTCCTCGCCAACATGCTCTCGAAGATGAAACAGGGCACGGCTCTCGGCAGCCGGGTCGCGGAGGTGCACAACGGGTCGTCGCTCTTCACCGGCGACGCCGGCCAGGGCGAGAGCAACATCCGGCGCTGGGTCATCGAGAACGACTGGCTCGAAGCCATCGTCGCGCTGCCGCTCAACATGTTCTACAACACGGGTATCGCGACCTACATCTGGGTGATCACCAACCGCAAACCTGAGCACCGCAAGGGGCGCGTGCAGCTCATCGACGCGACGCAGTGGTTCAAGCCGCTGCGCAAGAATCTCGGGAAGAAGAACTGCGAGCTGGGAGACGAGGACATTCAGCGCATCTGCGACACGTTCCTGGAGTTCGAGGAGACTGGGCAGTCGAAGATTTTTCCGAACGCAGCGTTCGGCTACTGGAAGCTGACCGTCGAGCGGCCGCTGCGCCTCGAGGGCATCGATCCGGAGCGGGCGTACTCACCGAAAGAGATCAAGGCGCTCAAAGAGTCCCGCGCCGAAGCTTCTGGCGAAGGCGGGTTGCCGGTCATTCGCAAGATCCATAAGAAGGGCACCACGCCCGATCCTCTTCGTGGCCTGTTCTCGACCACGATCGGCGGCAAGCCCGCCGTCGTCGAGTACGAGCCCGACCCCGATCTGCGCGACACCGAGCAGGTGTCGCTGCTGGAAGAGGGCGGGATCGACGCGTTTCTGAGCCGGGAAGTCCTCCCGCACGCAACGGACGCCTGGTACGTTCCGGACAGTGTGAAGACCGGCTACGAGGTGAGCTTCACGCGCTACTTCTACAAGCCGCAGCTACAAGCCGCAGCCGATGCGGACGCTGGAGGAGATCCGCGCGGATATCCTGGCGCTCGAGAAGGAGACCGAGGGGCTCTTGAACGAGATTGTCGGCTCACACGAGGAGACACCGCATGGCGCATGAAGTCCGGGCTCGGATGGATACGAAGGTCGTCGCGCACAAGGACCTCGAGATCACGATCAAGTCCAACGGCGAAAAGGTTGGTAGCCTGCTAATCAGCAAAGGCAACATCGAGTGGCTGCCGAAGGGCCACTCCGTCAACAAGCGGCGGATGGGTTGGTGGAAATTCGCCAAGGTCATGGAAGAACACGGTCGACCGGTGAAAGCGAACCGATAGGATGGCTCCCAGCAGTCCCGCCCCGGGGACCTCGTGCCTCAAGGCCTATCCCGCGATTCATCCTCGAGAACTACGCGCAGATCGTCGAGACGAGGGATCCGAAGACGGGCAGGAAGAAAGCGGTCCAGATCTGGCCGCGCTACCATCAACTCGACGTCGTCGGCCGCCTCCTGGCTGACGCCCAGGCGCACGGCGCGGGGCGGCGGTACCTGATCCAGCACTCGGCCGGCAGCGGCAAGTCGAACTCCATCGCCTGGCTCGCGCACCAGATGATCGGCTTGAAGAGAGACGATGAGGCCATTTTCGACTCGATCGTCGTCGTTACCGACCGCCGCATCCTCGACCAGCAGATCCGCGACACCATCAGGCAGTTCGCCCAGGTCGGCGCCACCGTCGGGCACGCCGAACATTCCGGCGATCTCCGCACGTTCATCGCCGAGGGCAAGAAGATCATCATCTCGACGGTACAGAAGTTCCCGTTCATCCTCGACGAGATTGGCGACGAGCATCGAGGGCGCCGCTTCGCCATCGTCATCGACGAAGGCGCTGGGGCGGGTGATGACGGCCGTCCTGAAGGACGACACGGAGTTGTTCAAGCAGTTCATGGACAACGAGGGGTTCCGGCGGTGGCTGACGGATACCGTGTTCGGGATTACGTACGAGCAGCGCCAATGACCGCTGGCGGGTCCCTTCAGGCCCGCCGGACCGAGGGCGCGCTACTTCTTCGGATTCTTCGGGACGATGGGGAAGATCTTCTCGAGGTCGTCCGCGGGGCGGGGAATGACGTGGACGCCCACGAGTTCACCGATCTTGCGCGCGGCAGCCGCGCCGGCGTCGGTAGCGGCCTTCACCGACCCCACATCGCCGCGGACGATGGCGGTGACCAGCCCGGCGTCCACCTTCTGCCAGCCGACGAAGATGACGTTGGCCGTCTTCACCATGGCGTCGGCGGCCTCGACCATGCCGACGAGCCCGCGCGTTTCCACCATTCCGAGCGCTTCGCCGTAGACGTTGTCAGCCACGGGAAGCATTCTAGCTGCAATCGCGACGTTACGCCGGGTCTGCGCCCCACCAGAACGCCGGGTCGGGGCCGTCGGCGCCGCGGACGAAGTCCACCGTGTAGGTGCCTTGCCAGTTGGTGAACTGGAACTTGTCGCCTTCCACCCAGTTGACCTTGTGCCCGAGCTCCTCGAAGGCACCCTTTACGTGGGTGTTGAACCAGGTTTCGGCTTCGCTCTTGGTGAGCGGCATCGAGCCCACCTCGCGCGCGATCTTCGCGAAGGCGTCTTTCGCCGACTTTTGCGGGTCCTGTGCCCGGCCGAAGTCGAAGCCCTCGAACTTCACGTTCCCGCCGCCTTCACCCTGATTGAAGCTGCCGCTGTTCTTGAGCGAGCCCATCAGTTCGCCCAGCAGGCCCGAGAACTCCTCCTTGCTGAGCTGTCCGTCGTTGTTCGCGTCGAACCGGTTCATGAGCGAGTCGGCGAGTTGCTGAACCGCTCCGGTTGCGGCTGTCACGGCCATGTCTGTGCCTCCCTGTCACCTCGTGTGACACAGCCCCGGGGAGCAACGTCGATGCCAGCACCGATCTTCCACCCCCCGACCGGCGGCCCTCGCGCGTTTTCGGGCGGAAAGCGTGGCCGGGCGTCTCGCGCCGCCACGGGATTGGGGCCGGGCCGGTGTCGACCCGCCGACGCTGGCGTCGGTGGGATGGACGCCGCCAGGGGCCGGCGGCTCGAACGGCGTGTGCTACAGTGCGCCGAAATCGGCACGCGACGCCTGTCGGCCGACCTTCCCCCTGGAGCGCGTGATGCGACGACTGCCCGTGTGTTTCTTGTGTCTCGCGCTTGGCTCGACGGTGCTGGCGCAGTCTGCGGCACCCTTCACCGAGTCCATTCGCGAGGCCGATCTGCGTGCCGACCTTTTCTTCCTGGCGGGTGACGGCTTTCGTGGCCGGCTCGTAGGCACACCGGAGAATGCCCTGGCCGCCGAGTTCGTGCGTTCGCGCTTCGAGCGCGCGGGGCTGAAGCCTGGCGCGCCAGACGGCTCGTTCGTCCAGCCCACGCAACTGATGGTGGCAACACTCGGGGAGGGCAACCTGCTCGAGACGCTGCTGCCGGACGGCACCCAGCTGATGTTCCGGCCCCAGCAGGGTTTCTACCCGCAGCGCTTCAGCGCCAGCGCTTCGGTGCAGGCGCCGGTGGTGTACGCGGGATTCGGCATCCACGCGCCGGCGCTCGGGTACGACGACTACGGCGAAGGCGTGAAGGGCCGCATCGCCTTGATCCTGGAGCACGAGCCGGGTGAGCGGGATGCCGACAGCCCCTTCGACGGGGTCGTCACCGCCGAGGCCGCGGTGCCCATCAAGAAGGTGCTCGCCGCGCAGGAGAAAGGGGCCGTGGGCGTGCTCTTCGTCTCCGACGTGCACAATCATCCCGAGCCGCAGGACTTCGAGGCCGCCGCCCGCGCCTTCTGGCCGCCCGACTCGCCGCGCATCGACCGGTTCACGCTGGCCAGCTGGGCCGCCCGCGTCCGGATTCCGGTGGGGCAGATCTCGACGGGGCTGGCCGAGACCCTCGTTGGCGGCAGCGGACGTTCGCTGATGGAGCTGTCGCGGGCGGCGGAGACGGAAAAGGGCTATCCGGGCCTCGCCCTCCCCGGCGTGGAGGTCACGCTCATCACCTCCGTCAACCGTCATATCGTCCGCGACCGCAATGTGATCGCCATGGTCGAGGGCGCCGACCCGGCGCTGAAAGACGAGGTGGTGATTGTCTCGGCCCACTACGATCACGAAGGCGCGGACGGCCGCACCATCTACAACGGCGCCGACGACAACGGCTCGGGCACAGTGGCCCTGCTGGAGATTGCCGATGCCTACGCGATGGCCGCGGCGGCCGGCGAGCGGCCCCGGCGGACGGTGCTGCTTGCCTGCTGGGGATCGGAGGAGCGTGGGCCGCTACTGGGTGCGTGGGCCTACACCGAGCAGCCGACGCGTCCGCTCGAGCAGACCGTGGCGGTGCTCAACATGGACATGGTCGGCCGGAACGAAGAGGTGCAGGTGGGCGGCGGCCCGCGCTTCAACGGGCTCGAGGTACAGACGGCCGAGTCGAACCGCAATGCGGTGAACATCCTCGGGTACAGCCGCCACCCCGAGCTGAGCGCCGCCATCGAGCGCGCGAACCAGGCGGGACCGGGCCTCGAACTCAAGATGCGCTACGACAACAACCGCTCGAACCTGCTGCGGCGCAGCGACCAGTGGCCGTTCCTGCAGAACGGCGTGCCGGCCGTGTGGTTCCACACCGGCCTTCACCCGGACTATCACACGCCGTACGACCGGCCCGAGAAGATCAACTACGAGAAGATGGAGAGGATCGCCAGGCTGGTGTACCAGGCGAGCTGGGCGCTGGCGAATCAGGATGGCCGGCCGAAGTAGCTCACGAGCCGGTCAGGTAGGTTTCTCGCCATTCGAAGGAGAGTGCTCATGCGTGCTGGATATCTGCTGTGGTTGGTCGTATTGGGTCTCGCCCTCGGAGCCACGCCGTGGGCCCAAGGCGTTCCGGCAGTGAAGCTGCCGGCCTCGCCCGCCGGGCAGGCGGCGGTGCAGATGGGTGGCGTCTGGGAGAAGACGGCCGAGGGCGGCCAGCGCTATCGCGACGGCAAGTGGATCACCGTCAGCTACGGCCGGCCGCTGCTGCGCGGGCGAAAGGGAATCTTCGGATCCGGCGCCGACTACGGCACGTTCGTCAACGGCGATGCGGCCATCTGGCGCGCCGGGGCGAACGACACGACGCGCCTGACCACGCAGGCGCCGCTGGTGGTCGGCGGCAAGACACTGCAGCCTGGTGTGTACAACGTGTTCGTCGAGTTGAAGCCGGGCGCCTGGACGCTGGTGCTCAACACCCAGCCCGTCCAGGAGACCTACGACCCCAACGAGAAGGTCAAGCTGTACGGCGCCTACAACTACGACGCGAAGTTCGACGTGGCCCGCGCGCCCATGACCGTGAGGTCGGCGGACCCGTCGGTGGAGCAGTTCACCATCGGGTTCGTCGACACGACCGACTCGAGCACCACGCTCGCCATGTGGTGGGAGCACACGGTGGCGACCGTGGAGTTGCGGTTGCCTGCCGGCACCAGGTAGACGGAGTAGCCGCGCCCGACTCGATAGGGATCGGCAGTGGGCGAAGGCTCGCCGGTTCCCGTCCCGTCAGTAGAAGTCGTCGTACTGCCGCTGCTCGGCCGACTGCTCGTCGATGGTGACCTGCATGGTGTCGAGCTTCATGCGGGCCACCTGCTCGTCGAGTTCGGGGGGGACCGGGTGGAAGGCCGGCGCCAGCGTCCCGCGGCGATCGAGCATGTACTTCGGCGCGAGGGACTGCAGGGCGAAGGTCATGTCCATGATCTCGGCCGGGTGCCCCTGGCCGACGGCGATGTTCACCAGCTCGCCGTTGGCCAGCAGGTACAGCCGGCGGCCGTCGGGCAGCGTGAACGCCTCGACGTCCGGCCGCACGGTCCGCACGTCCTTGGCCAGCTCGCGGAGTGCCGTGATGTGGATCTCGCGGTTGAAGTGGCCCACGTTGGCGAGGACGCAGCGGTCTTTCATCACGGCGAAGTGGGGCGCGTCCACCACGTTGAGCCCGCCGGTCGTGGTGATGATGAAATCCGACTGTGCCGCCGCGTCGATCATCCGCATCACGCGGAAGCCCTCCATCCGGGCGTCGAGCGCCTTCACGGCGTCCACCTCGGTGACGATGACCTCCGCGCCCAGGCCGCGCATCCGGAGGGCCACGCCCTTGCCCACCCAGCCGTAGCCGGCCACGGTGACCGCCTTGCCGCAGAGGGTCAGGTTGGTCGCGGCCAGAAGGCCCTCCACGGTGCTCTGGCCCGTCCCGTAGCGGTTGTCGAACAGGTGCTTCATCAGCGCCGTGTTCACGCCCATGCACGGGAAGCGCAGGCCCTCCTTCCGCTCGATGGCCTTGATGATGCTCACCCCGCCCGTGGTCTCCTCCGACAGGCCCACGACGCGATCGAGCCCGCCGCGCCGCTCCTTGTGCAGCGTGGACAGCAACTGCGCCCCATCATCGATGATGAAATCGGGTTCGCGATCGAGCGTCTCGTGGAAGTGCCGATGATAGGCGGCCGCGTCCTCGCCGCGACGGCCGAAGCAGGTGAGGTGCTCCTGCAGATAGACTACCGTCGAGTCCTGTGTCGACAGCGGGTTGCTCGGGCACATCACCACGCGTGCGCCACCGGCCTTGATCGTGAGCCCGAGATTGGCCGTCTTGGGTTCGAGGTGCAGGCAGATGGCCACGGTCAGGCCCGCGAACGGTTGCGTCCGCGCGTAGTCGGCCCGGATGCGCTGCATGACGGGCATGTGCGCGAACACCCAGTCCACCCGTTTCTCGCCCAGTTCGTAGTCGGTCATCGCGTCCTCAGGTCCAGAGCATCGGCACGCCGTAGGGTTCGAGCGCGCGGTCGTGGCTGACGAGAGTGGCCCGCTCGACCAGGGCCTGGGCCACCAGCACCCGATCGAACGGGTCGCTGTGGTGGGCGGGCAGCCGCTGCAGGTGTGCGGTGTGCGCCAGGGTCACCGGTAACTCGGTGAAGTCGTCGGCGGCGACGAGCACGGAGAACGGCTCGTCGAGCCGCAGGCGCCCCAGCGCGCTCTTGATGGCGACTTCCCACCCCGAGGCGGCGCTCACCCAGACGAGGTCGGCCCTGGCGATGGCCGTCCGCGCGGCGCGGTTCAGCCGGCGATCGTCCCGCTGCCACCACAGGACGACGTGCGTGTCGAGCAGCAGCGTCACGGGTCCCGGCCGGTGAAATCCCGCACCACGGCGTCGGGCAATGGCGCGTCGAAGTCGGCGGCGATCCAGATCTTGCCCTTGGCGCGGCCTGGCTGGCGGGGTGTCGCCGGCCGGAGGGGGACCAGTCTGGCCCGCGGCTTCCCGGCCTTGGCGATGATGATCTCCTCCCCGGCCGCGGCGTCTTCCACCAGCGACGAGAGCTGCGTCTTGGCGTCGTAGAGGTTCAGGGTCCGGATCACGACGACGACGACGTTATCCTGAAAGTTGGGATTGGTCAAGTTGGTCAAGCATGGATGGGCGCGCTAGAATCCGCGGTATGCGAATCCTGCTTTCGTGCGGTGTGGCCGGGCTGCTCGTCGTGTCCTTGGTGGCACAGGAGGCGGTGGATACGGCCGTGGTGGCGAGGATCCGCGCCGAGGCCTTCGATCGCGGCCGGGTGCTCGACACCTTCAGCCATCTCGCGGACGTGATCGGCCCACGGTTGACCAACTCGCCCGCGCACAAGCGCGCCGTGGCCTGGACCCAGGAGACGCTGCGGGGCTGGGGCCTCGCCAACGTCCACGCCGAACCGTTCGAGTTCGGCCGCGGTTGGACCCTGGAGCGCTTCTCGGTCGAGATGATCGAGCCGCGCTACATGCCGCTCACCGGTTACCCGAAGGGCTGGTCGGCCTCCACGCCGGGCACCGTGACCGCGACGCCGGTGTGGCTGCCCGACCCGTCGCCGGCCGATGTGCAGGCCCGGGCCGGTGCCCTGGCGGGCGCCATCGTCATGACCAGGCCCATCCAGGAGTACTTCATCCGCGCCGATCGTCCGCCGGCGTCAGGCGACCTGCGGACCGGCCGCCCGCCGGCGAAGCCGGCCATGCCGCCGGCCGACCTGCTGGCGGCTCTCGAGCGCGAGCAGGTGGGCGTGACGCTCGAACCCAGCATCGGTGAGCACGGCACCATCTTCGTGACGGGCCGCGACCTGGGCGCCAACGCCATTCCCGCTGTGGTCCTCGCCTCGGAGCATTACAACCTCGTGGCCCGACTGCTGCAGCAGGGCATCGCGGTGAAGCTCGCCGTCAACGTCCAGGGGCGCTACGACGAGTCGGACCGGAACACCTACAACGTGATGGCCGAGATACCGGGCACCGATCCCGCCGTGGGTTCAGAAGTCGTGATGGCGGGTGCGCACCTCGACTCGTGGCATTCGGCGACTGGCGCCACCGACAATGCCGACGGCGTGGCCACCGTGATGGAGGCGGCGCGAATCCTCCAGGCGCTCGGCGTTCGGCCGAAACGGACGATTCGCATCGCCCTCTGGGCGGGCGAGGAACAGGGGCTGCTCGGGTCGCGCGCGTGGGTCGGGCAACACCTCGAGGGTGACGCCAACGCCGCCGCGCGCGACGGGCTGTCGGTGTACTTCAATTTCGACAATGGCTACCCGCCCGTCACCGGCTTCTACATGGAAGGCAACGAGCCGGCGCAGCGCATCGTGGCCGCCTGGTTGAGGCCGCTCGCCGACCTGGGCGCCACCCTCACTCCGTCGGGCGGCATCGGCGCCACCGACCACCTGTCGTTCAAGGCGCTCGGTTTGCCCGGCTTCCAGGCCGTTCAGAGCTACGCCGGCTACGACGTTCGGACCCACCACACCAACGCCGACTTCGTGGAGCGCATCGAGCCCGAGGCCCTGAAGCAGTCGGCGGCGGTGACGGCGACGGTGCTGTACCACGCGGCGATGCGGGACCAGAAGATGCCCAGATAGGCCGGTCCGCCGCTAGAATCGAAGGCGTGACTCTTTCGTCCGACGATCGAGACGCGCTCGGCCGAGCCAAGCAACTGCTGGAACATCCCGGCCTGGCGGTCCGGCTCACCTCCGTCATCGGGATGCCGGTCGAACGGGCCATGGACCTGCTGCCCGAGCGCTGGTCCGACGCCGTGGCCATCGCCACGCGGAAGTCGCTCGACACGGCACTGCACGTGGCGCTCACGACGCTCGAAGGCCGGCCGCGCGCGCGGTCGTGGGACCTCGGTCACAAAATCGCCGTCGTCGCCACCGGCGTCGGCGGCGGTGCCTTCGGGCTTGCCGGCCTGCCCATCGAGCTGCCGCTGTCGACCGCCATCATGCTGCGCTCCATCGCCGACATCGGGCGCAGCGAGGGTGAAGAGCTCGCCTCTGCCGAGGCCCGGCTGGCCTGCCTCCAGGTGTTCGCCCTGGGCGGCCGCACGCGCGCCGACGATGCCGGCGAGTCGTCGTACTTCATCGTTCGCGCGGCCATGGCGCGCTCGGTGTCGGAGGCCGCCGCCTACGTGGCGCAGCGCAACCTCGTCGAGGAAAGCGCGCCCGCCCTCGTCCGGTTCCTCGCGCAGGTGGCATCACGCTTCGGCGCCACGGTGTCGCAGAAGATCGCCGCCCAGGTGGTGCCGATTCTTGGCGCGGCCGGCGGCGGCGCCGTCAACGTGCTGTTCATGAACCACTTCCAGCAGATGGCGCGCGGACACTTCACGGTGCGCCGGCTCGAGCGCGCCTATGGCCCGGCCTTCATCCAGGCCGAGTACGCACGCCTGCCGTAGCATCACGCGCCTCGCTGCCGTCCCAGCCCGGCATCTTCGATCGATCGAGCCCCACGACATCAAAGATCGCGGTGCGCGTGCCGCCCGCCTTGACGGGGAACTCGATCTGGATTCGTTTCGCGTCGCGCGTGAGCCCCCAGAGCATCCGCCAGTCGTTGACGAACATCGCGATCGCTTCGTCGGTCGGCGGGCGACGACCCGCCATCGGCCGGGGCGTGGCCCCGTCAACGGTGACCTGCACCGTGCACCGGCCGTAGCAGTCGAAGTCTCCTGCCTGGAGGACGAGATAGGCGCTGCGTCCCCAGGACTCGTGGTCACGGAAAATGAGGCGAACCGGCTTCGCGCCACTGCCGTCGGTATCCACGTCGTTGGTCGAGGAAACCGCCGCCGTCACCTGGTGCATCTTGCCTGGCGCCGTCTCCTGATACCTCCACAGGGCCGACAGGCGTTGAGCTTCGCGCCTGGCCGCTGCTTCCTCGCGGGACCGGGCGTCCTCGGCCTCGGCGGCGGCCCGCCTGGCGTCCGCCTCGGCCCGGCGCGCCCGTTGGTCGCCGCATCCCAGCGAGAGGGCGAGCATGGCCGCAGCAAAGAGAATGACGACGCGGCATCTCACGGCAGAAGGTCCGACACCCTATTGCGACTTGCCCCGCGCGGTGACCGGGATGATCCGCTCCACGCGGTGGGCAGCGGCCACCTTCGCCGAGGCCGACAGAAACGCCCGAAGCGACGGCGACGTGGCGTTCGGCATGGGGGAACTCTATAACAAAGGCTGAAGGCGGGCGCCTCGGCCCTTCATCACCCTTCATCAGCCTTCTTGACACTCCCGGCACCGGCGGCGACGATACGGGCGCCCATGCCGCCTCCGCCCGACGACGAGCTGAACCGGCGCGACGTCCTGCGGCTGGGCGGCGCCGCGGTTGCGGCTGCCGCGGTCGGGCTGGGCGGCGAATCCACAGCCGGGGCCGCTCAGAGAGCCGGTGTTTTCGCCGTGCCGCGCCGTCCCTGCCGCGGACGTGGAGCAGGCTGGCGCCCGTGCAGTTGACCACCCTCGACTGGGTGATCGTCTTCGTCTCGCTGGCCGTGTCGTTCGCGCCGGCTGTGTGGATGGCGCGACGGGCGGGGTCGAGCACGGCTGAGTTTTTCACATCGGGACGCGCGGCCCCGTGGTGGCTGGTGGGCGTGTCGATGGTGGCCACCACCTTCAGCACCGACACGCCGAACCTGGTCACCAATCTCGTGCGCGAGGGCGGCGTGGCGTCGAACTGGGCGTGGTGGGCATTCCTGCTCACGGGCATGACCACCGTCTTCTTCTACGCGCGCCTGTGGCGGCGGATCGGCGTCCTGACCGATCTGGAGTTCTACGAGCTGCGCTACTCGGGTCGCGCCGCGACGTGGGTCCGCGGCTTCCGCGCCGTCTATCTCGGCGTGCTGTTCAACGTCGTCATCATGGCGTCGGTCAACCTCGCCGCCGCGAAGATCGCCAACGTGCTGCTCGGCTGGTCGATGGGGCAGACGCTCCTGGTGTGCGGCTTCATCAACGTCGCCTTCGCCGCCACGTCGGGACTCTGGGGCGTGCTGGTCACCGACTTCCTTCAGTTCGGCGTCGCGCTTGCCGGATCGTTCGCGGCGGCCTTCTACGCGCTGCGACACCCGGCGGTTGGCGGGTTCCACGGGTTGTTCTCGCACCTGACACCTTCCACGCTGTCGCTCGTGCCGGACCTGACGGACTGGAGCGTCTCGGCGCCGCTCTTCATCGTGCCGCTGGCCGTGCAGTGGTGGTCCACGTGGTATCCGGGCTCGGAACCGGGCGGCGGCAGCTATGTCGCCCAGCGCATGCTGGCCGCCCGCAGCGAGCGAGACGCCATGGCCGGCACCCTCCTCTTCAACGTAGCGCACTACGCCGTCCGGCCCTGGCCGTGGATTCTCGTGGCGCTCGCCTCCATGATCGTGTTCCCCGAGGTGGCCGACATCCGGCGCGCGCTCCCGCACGTGGACCCGGCCCTGGTCGGCAACGACATGGCGTATCCGGCGATGCTGACATTCCTCCCCGCCGGCGTGCTCGGCCTGATGGTGGCCGGCCTGCTGGCCGCCTACGTCTCCACCATCTCGACGCACCTCAACTGGGGCACGTCGTACCTGGTGCACGATCTGTATCGCCGCTTCCTGCGCTCCGACCGAGACGAGCGGCACTACGTGCTCGTGGGACGGCTCGTCACGGGGGCCCTGATGCTGGCGGCTGGGTCCTTGACGCTGGTGCTCGACTCGGCGCGCACCACGTTCAACCTGCTGCTCTCGATTGGCGCGGGGACCGGGTTGTTGTATCTGCTGCGGTGGTTCTGGTGGCGCATCAACGCGTGGAGCGAAATCGCGGCGATGGCCAGCTCGTTCATCCTGGCGCTCGGTCTCTTCCTGCTCGAGCGGCGAGGCGTCGCGTTCGCGCCGCACCTCTCCCTAATCGCCACCGTCGTCACCACGACAACGGTGTGGCTCGCGGTCACGTGGCTGACGGCGCCAACGGATCGGGCCACCCTTGTCCGCTTCTATAGGGCAGCCCGTCCGGCCGGTCCCGGCTGGCGCGACATCAGGCGCGAGTGCGGCGGTCTGGCGTCCTCCGACAACCTGCCACTCGCCTTCAGCGGCACGGTGGCGAGCTGCGCGTTCGTCTATGCCGCGCTCTTCGGCGTGGGCCATCTGCTGATGGGCCATTCCGGGCGAGCCATGGTGTCGCTGCTGGTCCTGCTGGCCAGCGGAGAGCTGATGCGGCGCGCCGTCGCCAGGATGTGGGCGGCGTGAAGGCGCGCGGCTGATATCATCCGCGATGCATGAACTCCTTCGTCGCGGCCGTTTTCTTCGGCATCGTCGGCTCGGGATACTTCCTGTACGGCCGCCGCGCGACGAACCCGGTGGCTCTGGTCGCGGGCTTTCTGCTCTGCGTCTTTCCCTATTTCATCGACAGCTTCGCGTGGACGATGGTCGTCGGCATCGTCCTGCTGGCGGCGCCTTTTCTCGTCCGCTATTGACCTGATGGCCCAGGCCGCCACCATCTACGCGTTCGCCGTCGAACTGGCGGACATCGACCGCGGTGTGTACGAGACGCTGTCGGTGCGCGTGGCGCGCCAGGCCTCCGAGACGCCGGCGTTCATGCTCACCAGGCTGCTCGCCTTCTGCCTCGAGCACACCGAGGGCATCGTCTTGACGGAGGGCGTGGC
>Ga0209476_10000578_pt1 | contig 25143 bp, 20 predicted proteins | sample KloWWTrecipitate_FD_187179 | JGI IMG/M metagenome (GOLD analysis project Ga0209476, IMG submission 187179) | Active sludge microbial communities from Klosterneuburg, Austria, studying microevolution and ecology of nitrifiers - Klosterneuburg... | ecosystem: Engineered > WWTP > Aerobic digester... | reverse complement strand
ATCAACTTTTCATTTACTGTTGGATTCTTTCCTCCCATTAAATCAAAAGCTGAAAAAACAGGCACTCCACTTCTTTCTTCGTTTAAAATTCTATCAAAAGCATTCCATGCACCAAAGGCAGCAACTTTTCCTTTTAGTTTCGGTTGCTTGTTTAAAAATTCTAATACAGTAACATTTGGATTAGGCGGATAGCCATTGCTATTGATAGCAGTGTCTGCATAGCCTGTAAATATTTCGCTATACCCGGGATAGCTAAACCAATAAGGATTCGCATTATTTACTTTGCTGCCAACAGTTCTGTTTCCAAAAATCTGTCCTTTAGTCACTACTGTACTCCATAGAAAAGGCATTAGTTTTTTTCTTCTTTCTACTTCATCATTACTCCAGTATGTTTTGTAGATATATTCACTATCGCCTTGGTTGAACTTTGAGTTATTGGCAATTGCAGAATCCATTCCTTTAAAAACTTCCTGCCACCGAAAACCATCAGTTGTAATAATGATGATATTCTCTGTCTGCCGTTGTGCAAAAGAAGGTACAGGCAATATGATGGCTAGTAAAATCAGTAAACTTAAAAACTTCATAGTCCACTTAATTTGTTTGATTGAGAGACTTCTAAAAGTACGGAATTTCACATACGATTTCAGTAAATTACTTTCGAAGATTGAATTACCTTTGCGGCACAATAAAACATATTGATAGTATGGAATACAGAATAGAAAAAGACACCATGGGAGAAGTTAAAGTGCCTGCTGATGCACTATATGGTGCTCAAACACAACGTAGCATTGACAACTTCAAAATTGCACAGGATATTAATAAGATGCCAAAAGAAATTATTGAGGCATTTGCTTACTTGAAAAAAGCTGCGGCTATTACAAATAATGAAGCTGGTGTTTTACCAAAAAATAAAGCAGTACTTATTGGAAAAGTATGTGATGAAATATTAAAAGGAACCCTGAGCGATAGTTTTCCGTTGGTAGTATGGCAAACTGGTAGTGGCACACAAAGCAATATGAATGTAAATGAAGTTGTGGCTTACCGTGGCCATGTTTTGAAAGGAGGAAAGTTAACAGACAAAGAAAAGTTTCTGCATCCAAATGATGATGTAAATAAATCGCAATCATCAAATGATACTTTCCCGACAGCCATGCATATTGCAGCTTATAAAATTTTAGTAGAGACAACATTGCCAGGTATAAAGAAATTAAGAGATACATTGGCAAAGAAGAGCAAACAATACATGAAAGTGGTAAAGATTGGCCGTACACATTTTATGGATGCAACGCCAATAACTGTTGGGCAAGAATTTAGTGGTTATGTATCTCAATTAGATCATGGCATGAAAGCCATTAAAAACACACTGGCGCATTTAAGTGAGCTGGCTTTAGGCGGTACAGCTGTTGGCACCGGTATTAACACTCCTCCTAAGTACTCAGAAAATGTAGCGAAACATATTTCAAAACTTACCGGGCTTCCATTTGTAACGGCTGAAAATAAATTTGAAGCATTAGCTGCGCATGATGCTATTGTGGAAGCACATGGTGCTTTAAAAATGGTAGCCGTTAGTTTAATGAAAATTGCAAACGATATAAGAATGCTTTCTTCCGGACCAAGAAGTGGTATTGGCGAAATTTTTATTCCAGATAATGAACCAGGCTCATCCATTATGCCGGGCAAGGTAAACCCAACGCAATGTGAAGCACTTACGATGATTGCTGCACAGGTAATGGGAAATGATGTGACGATAAGTATTGGCGGTAGCAATGGTCATTTTGAATTGAACGTTTTTAAACCTGTAATGATCTACAACTTTTTGCACAGTGCAAGATTAATTGGGGATGGGTGTGTTTCATTCAATGATAAATGTGCGGTTGGTCTAAAACCCATTGAAGCAAATATTAAAAAGCATCTGGATAACAGCTTGATGCTGGTTACATCTCTCAATACAAAAATCGGTTATTATAAAGCTGCAGAAATTGCACAAAAAGCACATAAAGAAGGAACTACGCTAAAAGAGATGGCTGTTAAACTTGGTTATGTTACACCTGCCGAGTTTGATGCCTGGGTAAAGCCGGTTGAAATGGTTGGAAAACTTAGTTAAATAATAGTAAAATAACGATATTAAAAGGGAAACAAGTCTTCCCTTTTAATATTTTTGACATGAAAACTTGCAAATAAATATTCTTTAATCTAATTTGACATTCGATTTAATCCAACCCCTTTAAAAACAAAAACATCCGCCGTATGAAAAGTATCTCTTCTTTGCGAAACCAATTCGCATCGCCACTTAAAATTGTTAAGACAGCAACACCAAAGATTGAAGAAAAGAAAACGCCTTATTTAAGAGCTATTCTTTCTGCAACACCATCGCCGGTTAATTCAGAAAAGAAAATCAATCTTTCTACACCTGATTTGTATGCAGCTTTACGCTACATAAAAGAAAGTGCACTACTGAAAAGATAATCCTCTTTTCAAATAAGCAATTATACTAAGAAATTATAACTAATAATCTTGAGCATTTGCCCATTCTAAAGCCCCCAATTTGGGGGCTTTTATATTATTGACTTTAAAAGGGTTCACAAGAAATATTTACCACACAACCGAAATTAATTTTACTAAAAACCATGCTAGTATTTTCTGAAGCTATTTGCTAATACTACCTTGTAAAATCCACGGGGATTTTTGTATAGAAATAATAAAATATCCTATTGACAAGAAGAAGTGGTTAATCTAATTTTATAGTCAGGAGTCAGATTAGTGAACCCGAAAATCTTGTCTATGAAAAAAATTATACCCTACATTATTTTTAAATTTCGGCTGTTACTTTCATTCGTATTGATGATGGCATACAGCGTTCAATTTTCTACTGCACAGAATATAGATTTCGGAAAAAGTTATATCAACATCACAAAAGGGTTGAATGGTGGAACTGTTGAAACCGGCGATACTTTAGAAATAAGGGCAGCTTTTGTTGTTCGTTCCGGAACTTATGATAGTTGCCGCTATAGAGATGTTGTGCCAACAGGAACAGTCTTTATTAATAATACATTAAGAGTACTTACAAATGAAGGCAAAGTCTATAAAGCTTTTACAAATGGATATGGAGATGATCAAGGCTGGATAACCGGATCAAATATTACAATTCATCTTGGCTATAATACTGCAAACTCTCCGTCAACAGCTTTTCGAAGAGGACAAGTAAGAAACTCTCACAAACCATCATTTTATGGAAGCACTTGTATTATGGTTGCTTCATTTCGTGTAAGAGTTACAGCAGCTACTGGTACTAATATTAGTACAGGTGGCGGAAACATGACATATAAAAGTGGTGCTGCAGCGATACAAACTTTTACTTTTCCTGCTAACGTTTTAAAAGTATATCCTAACTATGGAATTTGTTCAAATACAATTGGAGGAAATGCAATAGGTACAGAGTTCAATGGAACTTTTGGAACTGGTAGACCAAGAAACAGAGGAACTTCTGCAAATGTGCCTGTTGGATACACTTATAATTATTTTGATCTGAATTCTCCGCAGGACTATTATTACGGTATTGCTAATAATACTTCTACCCGTCAGAATTATACAACTTCAAACAATTGGGCTTACCCTGATAATTCTTCACCCACACACAGGGTTTTTGGAGTATGGGATATTATTGGCGATCATACCGGTGCTGCTGATCCGATTGCAGGTAATCCTGCTGCAGATACAGCCGCCAATCCTAATGCCGGATATATGTTAGTCATTAATGCTGCTTATCGGATTGATTCTGCATTTCAGCAAACTATTTCAGGCCTTTGCCCAAATACTTATTATGAAATATCCTGTTGGATGAGAAATATCTGTTCTAAATGCGGATGTGATTCAAACGGAAAAGGAGCAACAAATAGTAGTGGTCCTACATTTTATATACCGACAGGTCCAGGTGATTCTTCAGGTGTGGCTCCTAATATCACATTCGAAGTAGATGGTATTGATTATTTTACTACTGGAAATCTTTTGTACTCAGGCCAGTGGGTTAAAAAAGGATTTACATTTTTAACCGGGGCAGCCCAAACAAGCTTTACTCTAAAATATTTTAATAATGCACCTGGTGGAGGAGGCAATGATTGGGCACTCGATGATATTACAGTGGCCACTTGCTCACCCAATATGAAGTATGGCCCGATATATAATCCAATAGTATGTGATAGTAATGTGATTCTATTATCAGACACCATTCGTTCATTCTTTAATAATTATACACAATACAAATGGCAACGAAGTACAGATGGCGGTACAATATGGAATGATATTGCCGGTGCTACTGGTGTTGGTTCGCCAGTATGGAACGGCACAGCATGGGAATATGTAACACTTTACACAGTGCCTGTAGCATTCACCCAGATGATTAATAATGGCGATATGTACAGAGTAGTGGCAGCAACTACAGTTGCAAACCTTTCAAATCCGAATTGTAATTTCACCGACCCGTTACGAATTCGACTAAGGGTAATTAGTTGCGGTCCCATCCTCAGCGCAAAGCTTATTTCATTTTCGGGACGAAACGCCAATGACAAAGCAACTTTACAATGGACAACAACAGGAGAAACAGAGCCTATAGATTTTGCTATTGAAAAAAGTTCGAATGGTACTGATTTTAATCAGATTAGTTTGGTGAACAGTTATAATGACTATGCGTCCGAAAGAAATACTTATATGTTTACCGAACTAAATCAGTTAATAAACAAAACATACTATCGCATAAAAATGATAAGCCAAAATGGTCATATTACTTATTCCAGAATAATACAGTTATCGCCCAAGCAAGAGCTGCTTACATTACTATCTGTTATCAATCCTTTTAGTAATCAACTCAGTTTTGAAGTATCCTCAATGAAAACAGGAACTGTTAAAGCAGAAATATTGGACCAAACAGGAAAAGTTATAAGAAAAAAAGAGTTTGCAATTACCGAAGGGGTCAATATGCTGGTAATTGATAAAACAGATTTATTGTCAAACGGTGTTTACTTTTTAAGAGCAGAATCTGCAGGAACACTTATTCAAAAAAAGATACTAAAGCAAAACAATTAATCAAAGTGGATTTTGGCCATTACAAAACATGAGCATTGTCACTCGTTTGTGATTCCGTTTCTACTGTAGTTTTATTCCCCTCTGAAACATTTTTTTTGAAAAAACGGTTCTGAAAAATCAGCAATGTAATTACACCTGCCGAAATAGATGCATCGGCAATATTAAAAATGGGGCTAAAAAATTCAAAATGATCTCCGCCCACAAAAGGAAGCCAATCAGGAAATTTCCCATCAAACATTGGGAAGTACAACATGTCTACAACACTACCATGTAAAAAAGAAGAATATCCGCTTGAAGAAAATTCTGCGATTCCCGGATAACTTAAATAATCATTTATTGCTGCATCATAATGAAGACCTTTGTCAAATACCATCCCGTAAAACATACTATCAATCAAATTACCCAAAGCCCCGGCATAAATAAGTGCAGCGCAAACAATAAACCCACGACTGTATTTCTGTTTAATAACTTTTCCAATATACCATGTTCCAAAGATTACGGCTGCAAGGCGAAACAACGTTAAGATCATTTTTCCTGTTTCGTTTCCAAATTTCCAACCCCATGCCATTCCGGGATTTTCGATAAAATGTAAACGGAACCAGTCCATACCAAATACCCGTACCACTTCGCCAGTAGGATATGATGTTTTTATCCAAATCTTTAATGCCTGATCGATAAGTATAATTGTGGCAATAATTAAAGCAACATGCCGGACTTTTAGTGTCTTCATATAAGGCACAAATATAGGAAAGAAAGCGGCAGTGAGAAGGTCAAAAAACTCTTAAATATTAGAAGGAGAAAGGGTTTAAAGAATCATTATTCTTCAAAGTAAACTCTTTTTACTCTTTGAGAAATTCCTGTCATTATTTCGTAAGGAATAGTATTGGCCCATTTTGCTACTTGCTGTACAGGCAATTGAATTCCGAATATTATTACATCATCACCTTCTTTTATATTTTCAATATCCGTTATATCTATCATAAACATATCCATGCAAATAGTTCCGATTATCGGAGCAAATTTCCCATTCACCCAAACTTTGCCAACACCATTACCCAGTCTTCTTGGATAACCATCAGCATAGCCAATTCTGATAGTAGCAATCATTGATTCCCTTTCTACAATTGCTTTCCGATTATAACTTACAGATTCCCCTTTCTTCAAACGCTTAATTTGAGCAATAGTTGATTTTAACGTAGTGACGGTTTGAAGATTCAATTGATTGCTACCTGCACTATCTACGCCATACAATCCGATTCCTAACCGCACCATATCCATTTGCATTTCCGGATGGCGAACAACAGCAGCAGAATTGGAAATATGACTTAAAAAATCATATCCTAACTTATCCTTTAATTTTTTAACCGCCTGATTAAATATAGAAAACTGATGTCGTGTAAATTCATCTTGTAATTCTTCTTCGCTGGCAGCAAAGTGAGTAAATACAGTTTGAACTTTTAATGAATTTGTCTCAATTAATTTTTCTGCGAGTTTTGAAATTTCATCAATAGAAAAACCTAACCTGTTCATTCCGGTTTCAAGTTCAAGATGAACCGGATAATGTCGAATTCCTTCTTGCTGCAAAAAACAATCAAAAGAATCCAATAGTTCAAACGAATATAATTCCGGTTGTAAGTTGTGCTCTATAATTGTTTCAAACGCATACTCTTCAGGATTCATTACCATAATTGGTAAAAGAATTCCAGCTTTTCGTAATTCAACCCCTTCATCTGCATAAGCTACTCCGAGATAATCAACTTTGTGATATTGCAATATACCTGCAATTTCTGCTCCACCGCTCCCATATGCAAACGCTTTAACCATTGCCATAATCTTTGTTTCTGGCTTCAAACATTGCTGATACTCTTTCAGATTATGAACAATGGCATTTAGATTAATTTCCATTGCTGTTTGATGTGCTTTCTGTTCCAGCAGCTGTACAATCTGCTCGAAAGCGAAAATTCTTGCTCCTTTTATTAGTATTACTTCTTCCTTAAAATGAGAAGAAAGAAATTGTGTTAAATACTCATTTGTTGTTGGAAAAAGATCAACCTGCATATGCTCACTCTTTTTTTCAGATTGAAAAAAAGCAGCAATATTTTCTCCGATTCCAATTAGTCTTTTTATGCCATGATTCTTTAAGTTTTTAAAAATCTGTGCATATAATAATTTATCTGACATGGAGCTTTGCAAAAAGTCCGACAGGATAACAGTTTTATTTTCTCCAGCACTTTGTTGATCTAAGAAATTTAAAGCAATTTCCAGGGAGCTGATATCAGCACTATAACTATCATTAATTATTGAACAATTATTTATCCCTTTCTTTAATTCCAACCGCATGTTCACAGGAGTCAACGATTTCATCCTTTCCGCTATTACTTTATTGTCATATCCTAAATGCAACATTACTTGCCAGCAGGTAATTGCATTCTGTATTGAAGCATCATCATTAAATGGGATTATGATTGTATACCCAAACGATTTATAAATAGCAGATATAGCAGTTGATGTTTGCTCCTTGTTTATACTATTTATAACAACCGAGTCTGGGATAGCAGCATTGCGAAACAACAATCGTTTTTCCTTTTCCTTTTGAGCTAAAGAGTTAAATCCTTCGCTATGAGCTTCACCGATATTAGTAAGCACTCCAATGGTTGGTTGAATAATTTTCTCCAGCTTATCCATTTCCCCTGGCTTAGAAATACCGGCTTCAAATATTCCTAAAGTATGTTGCTCATTCATTTGCCATACACTTAACGGCACCCCAATTTGAGAGTTAAAACTTTTTGGACTTCGAACAATATTATAATCTTGATGTAGTAATTGATAAAGCCATTCTTTTACAATTGTTTTCCCATTACTCCCTGTAATGCCAATAACAGGTATGTTGAAATTTTTTCTATGTTCAATACCTAATGTTTGCAGAGCCTGCAAGCTATCATCTACTTTAATAAAATTTGCTTCTGGGAATTTCTTTACATCAACTTCATGGCTAACAACAAAAGACCTCACTCCTTTTTTATATACTTCGTCTATAAACTGATGCCCATTACGCCTTGCTCCAACAATTGCAAAAAAAAGAGATGACTGGGGAGTATAGATTTTGCGGCTATCAAACAAAAGATGCTCTATTTGTACATCGTTTATTATCACCGCTTCTCCTTTAATTAGCGAAGCTATATTTTGAATTGTATATATCAAATGTTTACATCAATATCATCTGGTATGTCTTCGGACTCATCGGCCTTTATTCTGGCATTCTTTTTATCTATAAATAAAGAATAGAAAATAGACCCTGTAATGCAAACCATAATTACTCCTAAAGAAATAATTACTTGAATCTGTTTATCTACTACTTGGTTTATCCATTTTTCACAAAGCATTTTGACCCCGATAAATACAAGTACTATGGCTATTCCTTGTTGCAGGAAATCAAATTTGCTTACTGCTCCACGAAGCAGAAAAAATAATGATCGTAAGCCTAATACCGCAAAAATATTTGAGGTATAAATAACCAGCTTATCCCTTGAAATACCCATTACAGCAGGAATAGAATCCAATGCAAACACCAGATCAATTGCTGCCAGCATTATTACAACAACAAAAAGATTTGTGTAAAATTTCTTGCCATCAATTCTGATGCTGTATTTGCCATCTCCATCATGTGCTACCAACGGCAGAATTTTTTTAAGTATTTTATATACCTTACTTTCTTCCGGTTTAAACTCTTCATCATCTTTAGCCACAAACATTTTGTAACCTGTATAAACGAGGAAAACACCAAAAATGTAAAGTATCCAATGAAACTGTTCTACCAATGCAACGCCTACAGTAATAAAGATGATCCTAAAAACAATAGCCATTAAAATGCCTGCAAGCAGCACACGGCCATAATTTTTTTCCTTTACGCCAAAAGCTGAAAAAATAAGAATGAAAACAAAAATATTATCAATACTTAAGCTCCACTCCATCAGATAAGCACTGAGGTACTCCAATGCAAGCCCTTCCCCCTTCTCGATCCACATAAAGACGAAGAAAGCAAGAGCTAATCCTACCCAAAAGAATGTCTGGTATAAAGCCTGGCGGATGGTAACCTTCTGACCTTTCTTACTCATTAGTCCAAGATCAAAGACTAGTGCTACAACAAGCACAATACCAAAAACGAGATAAGTAATCTGATCAGTTGTCATTATTTGAATTTATACGATTTGCAAAGATAGTTGTAATGGGAATCTGTTAGTATTGGCTATGCAGCATATTTTCTTTTCCTCACCTGTTGATATACCCAACCAAATAACAAAACCAATAAAACTGGAAGTGCAATATTGATAAACTGCCAGGTTGTTTTTTGATCCTTTACTTTTTGCGAATTCAAAAGTCGTAGCACAATATCTTTATTCCGGGTTTCAATAATTCCAGGTTTATTTACAAGATACTCCATGCAATTCAACAGAAAGTCCCGGTTGGCAAACTGGTATTCATATTGAGAGCCCATCGTGTAAAAATTCATTCCCATTGGCAATGGACCGTCTTTGGGTGATATATCATTTAACACCATATCTCCATCACCTACTACAATCATTTTTCCTCCATCAATACTTTCATTACGAAATGGAATTCCTGCAGCGTTAAGGCTATCAATCTGACTTTTTGAAGCTCTGTTTCTATATAATGAAGTGAACTTTCCTTCTAACAGAAAAGCAACAGGAATATTTTTCTTTTTGAACTTTGCATCTTCGGGTACATTTTTATTCTCATTAATACTTATCAACGCCGGGGTACTGATTGCCCTCGAATTAGCAGATGAGTAAAGCAACGGTGTCTTTTTAATTTCAGGAGTGTTGATTGTATCAATCGAATTCACAAACCTACCTGCAATCAACCCAGTGTTCTTATTAATAGTATGATTGCCTCCGGATTCAAATAATGGGTAATAATTCCATTTCAAAAATTCGAATTGTGGATTATCCTGACTTCCACCTACTGCAAATGGCATATAGTCGCATTGTAAATCCATAACAAGATCTGTATTGATTCTTACACCATACTTGAATAACTGATCCGTCAGATTCAGATCTCTGTCAAATGCAATTGTTTCAGGAGTGTATCGCAGACTATCTTGTTCGGCAATTAAATTATCAATGAAACAAAGCAGCTTACCACCTCGCATTATATACTGGTCGATTTTCAGCTTTTCCTCTTCAGTAAACTGTGCAGTAGGTTTAACAATCAGCAACACTTTAAACGTATCAGGAATAATTGGCTGTTTTTTTAAATCCAATAAAAACATTTGATAATCCTGCTGAAGCGTTTGCTGCAGATCATACGTTTTATAGTCTGTCGGTTCACCATTACCCATTGAATAACCAATCAATGGCTTTGAAGGATTTATAAGCCCATCCAGTGTTTTAGCAAATTGGTACTCCATTAATGCTTCTGCACTGTTCATTTCGACAGCCGTAATCATACGTCTTCCACCAGCATACAAATTAACTAATGCTTGTCTCCCTTTATATGATATAATGGCAACAGGATATACTCTTTTGTTTTCTTCACCTGCTTTTACTTGTACTGAAAGATTAATAGCACTTGCTCCCATTCCTATCAAAGTATCTTCATAGGTCTTGTTCATCAACCTCGGCATTTCATCCTGCGGAGATATAAACCGGTAATGCACTTTTGAACTATTCCTGTCTTTAAGTAATCCTAAAAACTCTTCTGTACTATTTGCCAGTTTTTTAAACCCAGCAGGAAACTCTCCTTTCAGAAATACATCAATCTGTACTTCATCATCCAAATTTTTTAATAAGTCTTTGGTAGCCTTGCTAAGTGTATATCTTTTCTCTTTTGTTAAATCAAACCTGGCATGAAAAGTTAAAGCGATATAGTTTACAGCAAATAAAATAACCAGTAACAACAGCCACCAGTATTTCGAAGCAAATATTTTATTTACGATGTTCTTCATTTATCGCTTTAATAAGTTTCGATTAGTAATACTTAAGAACAAAAGTATTACTGATAAGAAATAAACAATATCTCTTGTATCAATCAATCCACGGCTGATGCTGCGGTAATGAAAATCTATGCCTAACATCTCTGTATAATAATCTGGCCCATTACTTAATGCTGGTAATTTACTGATAGCACTAAAGCCATAGTATAATAAAGCACAACCAATAAGGCTTACAATAAAAGCAACTACTGCATTATTTGTAAAACTGCTGCAACAAATGCTGATGGCTGTAAATACCGCAGCTAGAAAAAATAAACCAATATAAGAACCAATTGTTGCTCCCATATCCAACCCTTCGTTGGTAGAAAGTCGTTGAATAGAAAAAATATAAATAATGGTTGGGAGTAATGCAATGAAAACGACAATCAGGCTTCCCAAGTATTTACCACCAATAATCTGCAAGCGGCTTAATGGCCTTGTCTGTAATATTTCATAAGTGCCGGTCTTAAACTCTTCCGAAAAACTTCGCATCGTAATGGCCGGAATCAATAATAAAAGTATCCAAGGGGCTAATTGAAAAAACCGGTCTAATGTGGCATAACCAAAATCAAGGATATTCTCGTCAAACACAAAAAGTACCAGCCCGTTTACCAACAGGAAAACGATAATGGCAATATAACCGGTAAGGCTACTGAAAAATTGACGAAGCTCTTTTTTACAAACTGACCACATAGGCTTGGTAGGATGCAAAATAAGCCAAAGCATTTATATTTCAAGCCAATGCAAATCTTCTGGTCATAAAAAATCCCGCAGACTGCGGGACATTTATTTTCATGCTCGGGATTTAATATCTTATACGGCAAAACTTTCTCCACACCCACAGGTTCGGCTGGCATTGGGATTACTAAAGTAAAATCCTTTTCCATTTAATCCATCTGAAAAATCTAGCGTTGTATTTACGAGGTAAAGAAAGCTCTTCAGATCAGTTACAATTTTAATTCCGTTGTCTTCAAAAGCCTGATCCATCGGCTTTGTTTCATTGTCAAAGTCAAGTTTATAACTAAGACCTGAACAACCACCGCCAACTACACCTACACGAACGAAATAAGAAGAATCTTCTCCCACACCAGCATCTTTCATCAACTGATGTACTTTTTCTTTCGCCTTATCGCTTATATAAATACTGTTTTCTAATGCAACACTCATTGTCTAATCCTTTTCTACTCTTAATGCACTACACTTTCTTCAAACTTCAATGCTTCCATACCATTTTTCTGGCGATAGTCATTGATAGCTGCTTTAATAGCATCTTCTGCTAATACAGAACAGTGAATTTTTACCGGAGGAAGATTTAACTCTTCCACGATAGTCATATTATCAATTGTTATTGCTTCGTCAATTGACTTTCCTTTCAACCATTCTGTAGCCAAAGATGAAGATGCAATGGCAGAGCCACATCCAAATGTTTTGAATTTAGCGTCTTTGATAAGACCAGTTGCTTCGTCTACTTCAATTTGCAAACGCATTACGTCGCCACACTCTGGTGCACCAACAAGACCTGTACCTACCGTTGCTTTACTCTTATCAAGTGTTCCTACATTTTTAGGATTCTGATAATGATCGATTACTTTTTCACTATATGCCATGATAAATTAATTTGAAAATTAGTTAATGTGGGAATGTGAAAATGAAAACCAAATTCGCCAAATCCCATCTGTCTTTATAAGAACTTTTTTATTGTTTAATGAAGATTAGAAGTCTAAGGTGATTTCCAAATTGACTAATCTTCATATCGGCACATCTGCTTAATGATGCGCCCATTCTATAGTATCCAAATCAATTCCTTCTTTATACATTTCCCACAATGGACTCATTTCTCTTAACTTGTTCACTGTATTTGTTACTTGTTCAACAGTATAATCAATTTGCTCTTCAGTTGTAAATCTTCCCAAGCCGAAACGCAGCGAACTGTGTGCCAGATCATCTCCAAGGCCTAATGCTTTTAATACATACGAAGGCTCAAGAGAAGCAGACGTACAAGCTGAACCAGATGATAATGCGATATTCTTATTAAAGCCCATCAGCAAACCTTCGCCTTCCACATGCTTGAAAGAAATATTAGTTACATGTGGCAGCTTATGTTCTTTATCGCCGTTCAAATATGATTCTTCTACTTTCAACAATTCAGTTTGCAATTTATCTCTCAGCTTACTTACTCTTGCTGTTTCTTCTTCCATCTCGTTCATACAAATCTCACAAGCCTTACCAAACCCAACAATACCCGGAACATTCAATGTACCGCTTCTCATTCCTCTTTCATGTCCGCCACCATCTAGCTGAGCTGTTACTTTCACCCTTGGATTTTTACGGCGAACATATAATGCACCAACGCCTTTCGGACCGTACATTTTATGTGCTGTAAAAGCCATCAGGTCAATGCCGTCTTTGTTTACATCAACAGGTATTTTACCAACTGCCTGCACCGCATCGCTAAAAACAAGCACACCATGCTTTTTCGCAATTGCACTTATTTCTTTCATCGGCATCACAGTTCCAATCTCATTATTTGCATACATCAAAGCAATCAAAATAGTATTGGGTTTGATAGCTGCTTCCAGTTCTGCAAGATCTACCAGTCCATTATCTTTTACTTTCAGATACGTTACTTCGCCGCCTTCTTTTTCAATATGCTTACAAGTATCTAACACTGCTTTATGCTCGATATTACAAGTGATGATATGATTGCCTTTGCTGGCATACATTTCAAACACACCTTTCAAAGCAAGGTTATCAGCTTCAGTTGCACCAGAAGTAAAAATTATTTCTTTTGGATCTGCACCAATCAGTTTTGCCACTTGCTCTCTTGCATAGTCAACAGCCTCTTCTGCCTGCCAGCCAAAAGGATGGTTACGGCTTGCCGCATTTCCGAAATTATTGGTGAAATAAGGAATCATTGCATCCACTACTCTTGGGTCGCAGGGTGTAGTAGCATTGTGGTCTAAATAAATAGGAAAATTCAACATAATCTTGAAGTTGTTCGTTTTTGTTTCTAAACACAAATTTAACCCAAAAGGTTCTAACTAAACAGGCTGAAATGATCATATGAGTGGATTTTACCGAAATCGCAAGCTAAAAAACACAAAACCGCCTCTGTAAAAGTACAGAGGCGGTTAATTTATGAAAACTCGATAAGTTACTTTCTAATTTATGGTAACCACCACATTTTAGCATAATTATCATCTGTACCACCTTGAGCGGTAACAGCTGCATTATAATTAGTTCCGTTAAGAGCAGCTTCAGTAGTAGGATAGCCAAGTCTTTTAGGAATACCTCGAGGATCAATAGCATCAATTGCAGGTGTTAAAACAGGGAACCCAGTACGACGCCAGTCATTCCATGTTTCCCAGCTATTTAAGTACATATGAACCCATTTTTCGGACATTATTTGACTATATCCTGTTGCAGGTACATATAAAACGCCTGGCAATGCGATGTATGCGTTATAAGCTGCAAGTGTATATACACCATATTGCTCCATTGATGCTTTAATTGCATCCAGATAAAAGATTGCAGCCTGGGCATCACCACCAACTTCGTATCCGATTTTGGCAGCTTCTGCTCTCATAAATAAAACCTGTGCATAATTCATCAAAGGCATTTTAGCACCAGCTGCACGGAAATAGTTTCCGATTCGGCTGTAAGCCGCAGGAATATTTACTGCAACGTTTCTTCCATATGGTAATCCTTTTATTATATTTCCTGCTAATACTTCAGCATAGATTGGTAAACGAGGATCACTTTTAGTATCCATATAATCCGTAAGTGTTTTACTGATAGCATAGTCGTTTCTGTTACTTACACTATAATTATTATACCATGGATTATAGTTATTAGGATCACCTGCTAAAAAAGAATAATTTACATTTTGTGCATTGCTGGTTATTACACCTGCTGCTAATGCGGCAGTATATTCAGTTTTACCTTTAACAGCATCTTTTACAGAAAGCCGCAAGGCCATTACCATACGCATTGTATTGGCAAAACGTTTCCAGGCATTCATATCTCCATTAAGCATAACATCACCTTCTACTTTTGCTTCTGCTGATGTAACCTGTGCAGATGCTTCGGTAAACTCTTTGAATAAATCCGTATAAATAGCCTGTTGCCCATCATAAACGGGAGAGTAAGAAGTTGATCCTTTTAATGCGTCAAAGTATGGAATATTGCCCCATTTATCAGTCATTAATAAATAATAATAGGCCTTCAATATTCTTGCTACACCAATCTGGTTGTTTTTAGAACCATTGCCATTGGCTGATTTTGACCCTGCATTATTATAATTGATGATTGTTTCCAAGTCATATAATGGACCAGTGTACCAAGTAGAAAATGAAAGGTTTCTGTCATTGTATAAAGAAGGACCAGGATAAGGACCTTCTGAAAGGTGCTGAATATACATTGCTCCTAATCTGGAAGCAGCAGTATTACCTAAACTTAAGCTACTCATTGCTTGCAAAGAATTTGTCAATAGTGCCTTGGTAGACGCCTCCGTAAGTAATGCCGGAGAAACATTGGTATCCTCAAACTTATTGCAACTATAAAGCATTACAGTTGCAGTTAAAAAGATTATTAATTTTTTCATATTTAAATATTTTAAATGATGTATTGATTTTCTTTTTATCAGAATCCTACTCTAAGGTTAATACCGATTTGGCGAGTTGCAGACAACTGTCCTCCTTCTCTATAGAATACTTCCAATTCTGATGGATCAATACCATATTTTTTTGCCTCAGCAGATATCAACCAAGCATTTTGTACAATAACTCCAATGTTTGCCGTTTTAGCAATTTTAGTTTTTTGTAAGAATGCTGTTGGCAGATTATAACCTAATCTTATATCACGAAGTTTGATATAAGATGCATCTAATAAAACTTCTCTTGCATCTTTTTGGCGTGCAGTATACCAATAAGAACGGGCACTGATATAACGGTTATTAGGAGTTCCATCAGCAAATGCACCAGGAATACGAATACCACCATTTCCCGTATTACCACCAGCCAATGTATAAGCACCTGGATAATCTCTCCAATCAAATCCTTTATCATTAACACCAACAGTTTCTTGCGAAAGACCAGCTCCTGTGTTAAAGTTCCTTGTTTCTGAATAAAATAATCCACCCTTCTGAAAGTCTATGGAGAAAGTCAAATCAAATCCTTTATAACGGAAAGAGTTAAATATACCTCCAGTCCATTTTGGAAGAACAGTACCTATCTTTTCGCCAATGGTGTAATCAGGTTGACCATTTGAAAGAATAACAGTTTCTCCTTTTGCATTTACTTTCCATTTACGGCCATAATAAGTTCCCCACTCACCACCAACCGGATGCTCCAATCTTGTATCAAATCTGTTGGTTGCATATAAATATGTATTGATGCCAGGAGCTAATTCTCTGATTTCATTTCTGTTTTTAGCCCAGTTCATCGTTATATCCCATGAGAAATTTTTAGATTGTATAGCATTGCCGTTTAAAGTGATTTCAACTCCTTTACTAACTATACTACCCGCATTGATCTGTGCAGTAGTAAATCCGCTTGCAGGCGAAACATCCACTGCCAAAATCTGATCAGTATTATTATTCTGATAGATCGTAAAATCTATACCAAATTTCTTAAAGAAACGTAATTCAGCTCCTACCTCCCATGCTTTTGTTAAAGCTGGTCTGATACCTCCACCTCTGAACTGATTTCCAATTGTTGCAGATGGATTTGTTCCATAAAAAGAACCATTGTTGATTGCAATATCCAAACTATGAGCACCCAGGTCAGAACCAACAGATGCATAAGAAGCACGGATTTTTCCATAAGTAAGCCAATTATAAACACTGGTCTTTCTAAGCAATTCTGTAAAAACAAAGCTTAAGCTTGCTGAAGGATAATTATAAGAATTTTCTTCTTCAGGTAAAGCTGATGACCAGTCATTTCTTATTGTTCCTTCCAGATAAACCATATCCCTCCATCCTACTGATGCTTTTCCATAAATACTGTTCACCACTTTATTTGTATAAGACCTTGAAATGTTAGGTCTGGCAATTGAAGCAGCTATATCAAAATAATTAGGAGAACTTAAACCACCTGCAGTTGATTCTGAAAGCTGACTATATCTCTCCCGGCGTTTGTTTGCTCCGATTAATCCATCTACAGAAAAATCGCCAAACTTATTCTTATAGGTAAGGTTGGTTTCATAATTCAACTCCCTGTATTGGTTCTGATTTATTGAAAATGCATCCAGCTGAAGTCCACCAGTAGCAACACTGAAATCATTCTCGTTAGTATAAGAATTCAACCTAGCATAAGATTGCAGATTAAGATGCTTGTTAATTTTTATATTCAAACCAACATTACCAACAAGACGATTATGATTTCTTGTTCCATAGTTTTCTTTTACTACAAAATAAGGGTTATCCCAATATTGCGGTTTACCATATACAGCCAAGTCACTTGACGCATTAGGATCGCCAATATTCCATGAATTAAGACTTCCGTCTGGTTCTCTGTATTGCTTCATTTTTTCAATATCCAACTGACGCTGAAACCACTGGTTAAAGTTTTGCATTACATTCAACCCATCTAATCTATAACCTTCCTCTGGTTGACCTTTTGTAAAACTTGTAGTATAAGCTATATCACTAGAAAGTGTAAGGTATTTTCCAACATCGAAAGAACCATTCAGGCCTATTTGATGTTGTTGTCTTCTTGCTTCAGGAATGATCAACGTTCTGTCCTGATTACCATACGTCAATCTTAAGTTATGACTCTCTCCACCAGTAGTGAAGGCAATGCTGTTATTAAGATTAATACCAGTATTAAAAAAGTTTTTAACATTATCTGGTTGAGGAGTTAAAGCAGAAAGCTGACCAAACTCGCTACCCGGATACCAACTATAATAAGGTCTGTATTGAGATCCATCCATTTTAGGTCCCCAACTTTCATCGGCTCCATATTCCAGCATACGCTGGCCATTAAAAGCAGCCCAACTTGCTGGGTGAACGGCAGCATTATATTTAAATATATAAAAACCCTGTGCATCAAAAGCAGTACCTGCACTCGTTAAACTTGATGAGTATCCTCCAGCATATTCATTCTGATAAGGTGGAATCAGGGCCAATCTCTCACCTGTAACACCAAGATTAACTTCAACACTGCTAGATTTTTTTCTTGATCCTTTCTTTGTTGTAATAACTACTGCACCATTTGCAGCTCTTTGACCATATAAGGCGGTAGCAGCTGGGCCTTTCAATACTGACACATTTTCAATATTATCCATTAATACCGCAGATTGGTTTGAAATAGTACCATCCACAATAAAAATTGGAGAAGTAGGGCCTAAGCCTGTTACACCACGAATTAAGATATCAGCATTATCAAATGTAGAACTAGGAGAACCTACTAACTGAACACCGGCCACTTTACCTGCTAAACTGGTACTTAAGTCAACGTTTTTAGTTAGGTTCAATTTCTCTCCACTTACTTCCTGAACAGAATATCCAAGAGCTTTTTTCTCCCTTTTAATACCAAGGGCGGTTACAACTACTTCATTCATTTCTCCTGAAAGAATTGTTAGTTGAACTTTCATATCGCTACCAGAATTAAATTCTCTTTCGTCATAGCCTGTTGCTGAAATTTTAAGAACAGCTCCGGTATTGACACTTAAAGAAAATACACCTGCATCATTTGCAACTGTACCATTTCGGGTTCCTTTTTCTTTAATTGATGCTCCTGGAATAGGTGCTCCACTTGCATCGGTTACTTTTCCGCTTACAGTAACCTTTTGACCAAAGGAAAAAGTCAAAAGCCCAAACAAGCAGATTAATACTACTAATAGTTTTTTCATCAGTTTAGTTTTGGTGAGTAGAAGTTATTAATTTGTTAAAGTTTCGTAATATATAAATATTGCTTATATGAAAAAAAAGTTTTTTTTATAATAAAAAACTTACTTTTATACCGCTGATTATCAATATTTTACGTTTTAATGAAACTGGTAAAATTAAAAGTCTTATGCAAAAAGTAGAACATATAGGAATCGCCGTTAAAAATCTTTCCGTATCAATCCCTTTATTTGAAAAGCTGCTCAATACCAACTGTTATAAAACAGAAGAAGTTGATTCAGAAAAAGTGAATACTGCTTTTTTTCGTCAGGGAGAAACAAAGATTGAACTGGTGGAAAGTACCGACCCTGATGGTGTGATTGCCCGTTTCATTGAAAAAAAAGGCGAAGGGTTACATCATATAGCATTTGATGTAACTGATATATATGCAGAAATGAAGCGGTTGAAAAGTGAAGGGTTTGTGTTGTTGAATGATTCCCCAAAAGATGGTGCTGATAATAAACTCGTTTGTTTTCTTCATCCCAAACATACCAACGGAGTTCTAATAGAATTATGTATGGAAAAAACGAAGGATTAAAAAAAGTCCGAGAGAAGAATACTTCTCCCGGAGAAATTGATTATTGTTTCTTATTCCATATTATCTATATCCTTCTGCATCGAGTTCTCCATCAGTTTCATTTTATTCTTTGCAGCAAAACTTTGCTGGTTAATACGAAATGCGTAGTCAACTCTTTTTTCTTCTGCTGTTAGCTTTTCCAGCACTTTATCTAACTGGTCATCTGCATCAGCTGCCCCTTCTTTACGGATCTGGATTATTTTCTTGTAATAATCATCAAAAGCTTTTTTGTAAAAGGTAAAAGAATTAACAGCAGCCTCTCTGAAAGTAGTATCTTTTCTAAAGCCAGGCATTCCTTTTATGTCTTTGATCATGATTGCGGCTTCTGCAGAATATTTGTCCAGTAACTTATCTGCCGAATCAAGATTAACTTTTGCAGCATCGGCAAACTTCATTATTCTTTCAAGCAGTATAGTTTGCTTTCCTATTATATAATCGTTGTACTCTACTGGTGTTTTATAGGTTACACCATTTGCCCCTTTTTCAGGACTGTTACATGCCATAAAGCCTACGACCACAAACAGAACCAAGACTAATTTTTTCATTTATTATTTTTTTTATTGATTAAATACTTGAAATAAATTAATAACCTTCTGCCACCGAATCTGCGTTCACTATTCCTAACTTATCTACTGCAACCTGTGCCGCTATCTGCGACGCATCTTTTTTATTATAGGCTTTCCCTTCTGCAATATTTTTTCCATCTACCATTGCCGCAACGGTAAACAAGCGCCGACCATTTTCCAGTTTTTCATTGAGCGTTTCAAACTCTAGCACCTTACCATTCTTATTGGCCCAGCCATACAGTTTATTCTTATGATTGATTTCCAATATCTCCAGATCATCCATAAACATATGTGGCAAAATGATACACTCCATTACCCATTTAGAAGTTTTCTTATACCCATGATCCAAATAAATTGCTCCAACAAGTGCTTCCAATGTGTTACCAAATATCTGGCTCACTTTTAATGCGCCGTCCATTTTATTATATAATGTCACTTTTTTTAATCCCATCCTCACAGCTATTTCATTCAGTTGCTGGCGGTTCACCATCTTACTCCGCATTTCTGTAAGAAATCCTTCTTCTTTGTATGGATATCGTTTAAACAAATAATCGGCTACTAATGCACTAAGGATGGCATCGCCAAGGTATTCAAGCCGTTCGTTATTCTCGTCTGCATTTTCTCTAATGGACCGATGTGTGAGTGCTGTTTGGTATAAAGAAACATTTCGTGGCTTGAAGCCAAGAATATTTTTTAATTCCTTCTTAAAAGATGAGCCGGTGTATTTACCGGAAAAAAATTTTAAAAAATCCACAGGCGTTAAGCTACAAAAATTGGTTGATTAGTTAAATTGTTAATTGGTTGATTAGTGCTTTTATGCAAAAGCTTTATTTTTCAATTATTTTCTTTTAAAAAATAATTTGTTTTTGTTCAATTTTTTTCTGTCGGGTTAACCAATTAACTGATTTACCAATAAACTAATTAACTCTTATACTCCTTCACAATCACACAAGCATTATGCCCGCCAAACCCAAATGTATTGCTGAGTGCTGCTCGTACCTTCCGCTCCTGTGCTTTATTGAAAGTGAAATTAAGTTTTGGATCTAGTTCAGGATCATCTGTAAAATGATTGATTGTTGGTGGAATGATGCCTGTAATAACCGCCTGTATACTTGCAATAGCTTCAATAACTCCAGCTGCACCAAGGCAGTGTCCAGTCATAGATTTGGTAGCACTAATATTTAAATTATAAGCATGTTCACCAAAAACAGCTGTTATTGCTTTTACTTCTGCCCCATCGCCAATTGGAGTAGATGTGCCGTGAGTATTTATATAATCAATTTCGTTTGCTTGCATTCCTGCATCGTCCAGGGCAACAATCATTACGTTTCTTGCTCCTAATCCTTCTGGATGTGGCGCAGTAATATGATGTGCATCGGCCGTGGCTCCGCAACCACCGATTTCGCAATAGATTTTTGCACCTCTTGCTTTTGCATGTTCCAGTTCTTCAAGTATCAGAATGCCGCAAGCTTCGCCCATTACAAAACCATCTCTGTCTTTGTCATAAGGACGGCTGGCAGTTTTAGGATCGTCATTTCTTTCACTCATAGCCTTCATCGCATTAAAGCCTCCAACACCTGCTTCGCTGATAACAGCTTCGCTTCCACCGGTAACAATAATATCTGATTTGCCAAGACGAATCAGATTGAAAGCATCCATAATGGCATTCGTACTACTGGCACAAGCACTAACAACAGCGAAGTTTGGACCCCGCAGATTATGCCGCATACTGATTTGCCCTGCAGCAATATCCAATATCATTTTTGGAATGAAGAAAGGATTAAAACGGGGGGTTCCATCACCTCTTGCAAAGTCGGTTACTTCATGCTGAAAAGTTATTAAACCGCCGATGCCGCTAGCAAAGACAACACCAACTCTATCCGGGTTTATGTTTTCTTTATTTAAACCAGCATCTGCCATTGCTTGATCGCTTACAACTAAGGCTAATTGTGTAAAGCGATCTATTTTTCTTGCTTCTTTTCTATCCAAAAAATCAGTGGGTTCAAAGTTTTTTATTTCGCAAGCAAACTTTGTTCGGAATTTAGAAGCATCAAATTGGGTAATCATATCTGCACCTGATACTCCATTAATTAACCCGTTCCAGTAATCAGGAACATTATTGCCAAGCGGTGTTAAAGCACCCATTCCTGTAACTACAACTCTTTTTAATTCCATATAACGTCAAGATAATGTATTTATATAAAATACAAGACACTTTATAAATGTGCAAAGTAAAAAACCGCCTTCGCTGCTAATGACAGTCAGAAGGCGGTATAAAAATTTTCCCGGTTAAAGCGGGACATTCCAATTCTTATTTGGCATGTTCTTCCAGGTAAGCAACAGCCTGACCAACTGAAATTATGGTCTCTGCCTGCTCATCAGGAATAGAAATATTAAATTCTTTTTCAAATTCCATAATTAATTCCACCGTGTCTAATGAATCGGCGCCTAGGTCATTTGTAAAAGAAGCTTCGTTGGTTACTTCTCCTTCGTCAACGCCTAGCTTGTCTACGATGATTTTTTTAACTCTTGATGCGATGTCTGACATGTTCTTAAAGTTTTGTTTATTGGTTGCAAAAATATACTTTTTGAATTAATAAGCATCGGAAAGCCATTATTTTCCATATTTATTCCAAAAGCCTGAAAATTAATTATTAAGGCCCTGAAAAACTTTACTGCGCCCCTGCTAAAATAAGCATTCAAACCGTTGGCAGTATTGTAAGTTCTTTGTATTTTGAAGTTCCGGCGGTTTAATTACAGGTTATGGCATTGAAAATTATTGATCATGGAACTCCCGAATATTGGCAGATGGTCAAGCTGCGCAATGATATTTTGCGTAAACCACTCGGCTTAGGCTTCTCCGAACAAGAATTGGAATCTGAAACTAACAATATGCTCATTGCTGCATTTGAGGATGACGATATTCTTGGCTGTTGTATGTTGGTAGAAGAAAATCCGAAAACAGTACGCCTTCGCCAGATGGCTGTATTAAATGATTTGCAAGGAAAGGGCATAGGAAGAGCTTTAATGAGTTTTGCGGAAAATATTGCAAGAGACAGGGGCTATAAAATATTGTCCATGCATGCCCGCAAAAATGCGTTGGGCTTTTATGAAAAAATGGGTTATGAAATTGCCAGCGATGAATTTGATGAGGTTACTATTCCTCACTATGTAATGGAGAAAAAATTATAGTTCTATCCTTTTTTTACTTTGCTTTTTATAAGCCCTCGTAATTCAAAAACTTCATCAGAATCCTTGCAACCATCCTTAGGCACTAAAAGAAAAGAACGGCTATCAAAATATAAATGAAAAAAATGCGGACTCTCTAGGTAGTTTTTAAGTGCTTCCCATTTCCATGATTTCGATCCGTTTTCATGTCCAAGACTAAAGCCATCCTGTTCAAAAGTCATACTAAATTCATGCTTAAAGGTTACTGCCTTCCGGTATACCATTGCCGGAAGTATATACCAGAAGCTTATCATTAATATAATCCATAGTAATGAACCAACAAGAAACGCCAATGATTGTATCTTTTTTAGAAAATAAAGTGTAAAGGTGGCAATGGCAAATACATTTACCAGTATGATCATTATACGAATCTCTGGTCTGCTGATAAAATGATAACGCAAAGCTTGTAATACTTTCTTTTTTTCGTACCCAAAATAAATTGTCATGCTATTAAAGTACTAATGTGTTTTTAAATCTTTTTCTGAAATGCTCCACTCTCCCAGTTTTTCGCCCTTAACTCCTACAAACTCTACCGTTAGCTTTCTTTCATTTAGTTTTCCACTGAATGAGACTCTGCCATAATTCTGCTTACCATCAATGCCTATAACCCTAAAAGGATTGTTTTGCTCTGCTAGTCCAAATTTATGTGTTCCAGAAGTAAGCGGAGAAACTGTAATATCATATAAAGGATAATTTCCTTTTCGCTCCGTTTTTATCACTTCGCTATGATGACGATCACCGGTAAGAAAAATAACGCCATCAATTTTATTATCATTTAAAAACGACATCAGTTCTACATACTCAATTGGGAAATCCAACAGCTTATCGTAAGGAGAAACAGAATTCAGTATCTGACTTCCAGTGGTGATAATTTTAAAAGTAGCAGAACTATACAGTAACGAATTTTTTAACCACTCTAGTTGTTGTTCGCCAAACATTCTTTTGGAAGGATTCGGTTTGCCGTTGATTGAATCTTTCATTTCATCGGCACTACGCCACCAACGGTCATCCAACATAAAAATATCGACATCTCCAAAGCTTGTCATAGTATAAATTCCTTTCCCATTTTCTCCTGAAGAAGGATTACAGAAATAACTATTAAAAATTTTTCGGCTGGTTTCTTTCAGAATATAATTTTTCCCAATATCGTTGGGACCATAATCATGATCGTCCCATATAGCAAAATGAGGCATTGCTTTTAAAAAATTCTGTAATACAGACATTGCCCTATCATGACTTGCCCTGTACCAAAGTCCCCATTCGCTGTAATAATCAACTTCTCTGGTATACCATGCATCTCCTGTCCATAACATAAAGGCGGCTTTTTCTTTGGCCATTGTTTCAAATATGGAAGAATCTGTACTATATGAAATACCCGACCGATCATATTCCGGTTGATGGGTATAAGCACAACCACCCACAAGAAAACTAAATTCAGGAATTGCTTTTCTATTCTGCCAAAGATCTTTCGTAGTAAATTCACCAGATTTTGAAGTTAATTTTCCATTTATCAAGATGCTGTATTGATAGGTAGTATTAAAATCCAATCCCCCAATTGTAAATGTTACGGGATTAAAATCATTTCCCAATACTCCTTTATAGTGCACCATTTTTTCCTGTACTGAATTTTTCTTTTTAACCCGCAGTGAAACGCTGGTTACATCCGGCGATACCTCTACCCAGACTTTCGCATCTCTTAATTCCACCGGACCTAACATTGGACCAGAAACAATTCTAGGCTGTGCACCTGCAAATAAACTATTAAAAAATAAAAAAATAAAAAAGAAGGAATACTTGCTGAGCATTGAATGTAGTT
>Ga0209476_10000577_pt1 | contig 25148 bp, 21 predicted proteins | sample KloWWTrecipitate_FD_187179 | JGI IMG/M metagenome (GOLD analysis project Ga0209476, IMG submission 187179) | Active sludge microbial communities from Klosterneuburg, Austria, studying microevolution and ecology of nitrifiers - Klosterneuburg... | ecosystem: Engineered > WWTP > Aerobic digester... | reverse complement strand
TGGCATCCATCAATTCCAGATCGTCAATAAACGCCGCCGCATCCGGATACGCACCCGGCGTGCCGTCCCCGGTCGCCTGCAAGCGCGCGCGCATCGCCCACAGCAGTTGCCGATAGGGCATGTCAGCCAAGCGCGGGCGGCTACGCACCGCGCCTTTGGGAAACAATGCGCGATGGGCGGCGGCGCGGGCGTCGATGGCGGCATCCACCTCGGCGTGGCCATGACTTTGGGTGAGGATGTCGCCCAACTTGCGCAAATCGGTTTGATAGCAACTCAGCGCCTGCGCCCGCTGATAGGCCAGCGCGGTGTGGATGGTGGCCGCGCCCACATTGGGGTTGCCATCCATGTCACCACCCACCCACGTGCCGAAGCGCAGCAGTGGCGGTAGCTCGATGCGCTGCCCATACACCGATTCCACCGCCGCACTCAGTACTTCAAAAAATACCGGCAACACGCGGTACAGCGATTGCGTGAGGTAGAAGCCGATATGCTCGATTTCATCGGTCACGCTGGGGCGCAGCGGCGGCGCTTCGTTGGTCTGCCACGCAGTGGTCAGCGATTGCCGGATAAGCGCATCGTCCGCGCCGCGCTCGGGTGGCGTGCGGGTGCGGTCGATATCGGCCACCAGGCGTTCCACTATCGTTTTTTCTTTCAGCAACAGCGCACGCCGCACCGCTTCGGTGGGGTGTGCGGTGAACACCGGTTCGATGCAGGTGCGCGCAAGCATGTCCTGCAATTCCGGCAAGCCCACACCGGCATCGCGCAGGTCGCGCAACACCTCTTCCAACCCACCTGGCTGCGGCGCACTGGCCTGCCGTTGGTAGTCGCGCCGACGGCGAATGCGATGCACGCGCTCGGCCACATTGGTGGCGCTGAAATACGCCGAAAATGCGCGCACCAATCCTTCCGCTTCTTCCAATGGCACCTGCGCCAATTGGCCCGCCAACTCGGCCACCGGCGCGGCCTGTTCGCGCCGCGCAATCGCGCTGCGGCGCAGGCTATCCACCTGTTCCAGAAAACCAGGCGAGACCTGTTCGGCCAACATCTGCCCCACCATCGCGCCCAGCCGGCGCACATCGTCACGCAGCAAAGCATCGGATTTGGCGAAAACAAGCTGTTCGCGCAGCGGGGAATTGGATGGGGTCATCCCTGCAGGCTACCCCATTTTTGGTGCAATGCAGCAATCGTTGCGGATGTGACTTTCTTCAGTACGCAAACTCGCAAAACACCGGATCCACGCTGCCGTGCCATTCGCCATGAAACAGCGCAAGCTTGCGCTCGGCAGGCGTTTTGCCGGATTCGGCAATCTCGATCAATTCATCGAGAAAGCGCGACTCATCCACGCCATCACGATTGCGCATGGCGCGACGTTGCAGGCCGGCTACCGCGATCTTCACGGCCTCGCGCGCCAAATCGCGCACCGTGCCGTTGCGGAACGGCAAGCGCAGCGCATATTTCGGCACGCCGTCACGCAGCGCGTGGCGCTCGGCCATCGAAAAATCCTTGACCAGATCCCAGGCTGCATCCAGCGCCGTAGCGTCGTACAGCAGACCCACCCAAAACGCCGGCAAGGCACAGATGCGCCCCCACGGGCCGCTGTCGGCACCGCGCATTTCCAGGAATTTTTTCAGCCGCACTTCCGGGAAGGCGGTAGTCATGTGGTCGTTCCAGTCGCGCAAGGTAGGCAGCGCGCCGGGCAACACATCCAGCTCACCGCGTAAAAACTTGCGGAACGATTTGCCGCTGGCATCCACATACACATCATTCCGATGCGAGAAATACATCGGCACATCCAGCAAGTAATCCACGTAGCGCTCGTAGCCGAAACCGTCTTCGAACACGAAATCCAGCATGCCGGTGCGGTCGGGGTCGGTGTCGGTCCAGATGTGCGAACGGTAGCTCAGGTAGCCATTAGGCTGGCCTTCGGTGAATGGCGAATCGGCAAACAGCGCAGTGGCAATCGGTTGCAGCGCCAGCGAGACGCGGAACTTTTTCACCATGTCGGCTTCGGAGGCGTAATCCAGATTCACCTGCACGGTGCAGGTGCGGGTCATCATGTCCAGCCCCAGATTGCCGACCTTGGGCATGTAGTCGCGCATGATCCGGTAGCGGCCCTTGGGCATCCACGGCATCTCGTCGCGTCGCCATTTGGGTTGAAAACCCATACCCAGGAAACCCAATTGCAGTTCGTCGGCGACTTCGCGCACCTCGCGCAGATGGCTGCCCACTTCCTTGCAGGTCTCATGCAGGGTGGCAAGTGGCGCACCCGACAATTCCAGTTGCCCGGCCGGCTCCAGCGTCACCGAGGCGCTATCCCGGGTCAGTGCAATCGTGCGCGGCGGCTGCCCGTCCACGCTTTCCTGATACGGCTGCCAGCCGAAGCGGGTCAGGCCATTGAGCAGCGCCTCGATGCCGCGCTCGCCATCGAACGTCGGCGGGCGCAGGTCATCCAACCGGAAGCCGAATTTTTCGTGCTCGGTACCGATCCGCCAATCCGTGCGCGGCTTCTCGCCCGAGGCCAATACAGCGGCCAATTCGCGGGGATCGGTGATGGGGGTGTCACTGGCGCTGCTGGGTCCGGACATCGACGTGATCTATCGGAAAGTCCCGCCAGCTTAATCCCGTGCAGCCTTGCAACAAAGTCGGGGCAGCACGCCTGCAGTGTTCCGCCAACGCAAGTAATCGACTTACAGCGCCAACCAGCCCGCGACCACGCTGCGCAATTCGTCCACGCCTTGCCTGGACTCGCCGGAGAACAATTGCACGCTGACGCTATCGGCATAGGCGCGCGAAAGCTCCATCCGCACTGCCTGCAAGGTATTGCCGGCGGCGCCACGGCTGAGTTTGTCGGCTTTGGTCAAAATCACATGCGCAGGCAGGGCACGGCGCATCGCGTAGCCCAGCATCTGGCGATCGTAGTCTTTCAATGGGTGGCGCACATCCATCACCACCACCAACCCGCGCAGGGCATCGCGACTGCCGAAATAGCCATCCAGAAACGCCTGCCAATGTGCCTGCAACTCCTGCGGCACCTTGGCGTAGCCGTAGCCGGGCAGATCGACCAGATATTTGTTTTCGTGCGGCGGCAACCCGAAAAACACCAATTGCTGGGTGCGTCCTGGGGTTTTGGACACCCTTGCCAGTGCATTTTGCTGACACAGCGCGTTCAGGGCGGAGGATTTGCCGGCATTGGAGCGCCCGGCGAAAGCAACTTCAAACCCGCCATCGGTGGGTAATTGCCGGTAATTATGGGCGGCCAGCAGGTACTGGGCGCGTGCAAAAGGATTGGGAGCAGCCATCTGCATAGCATGGCATGCTTGGGGGAGGAATCGGAGCCGTTTGACCGCTTCCCGCGTGACCACCATAATTTGCCGGTTCAGCAATCCTCGGGATTGCATCCTTTCGTGTCAGTGGAGTTCTGCATGCGTCCTGTCCATGCCCTTGCCGGTGTTGCCTGTCTTGCCTTAGCTGCGGTGGCCTATGCCCAGAGCACGGCGGTAGCCGCACCCGACAATGCCCCCGTACAAGCTGCACCATTGCAGGAAAAACCTGCGACCTGGGGCGACCCGCAAGTGGGCCAAAGCAAGGCCGGTGCTTGTGCCGCCTGTCACGGGCTGGATGGCAATGCCATGCAGCAGAATGCACCGCGCATCGCGGGCATGCCCGAGCGCTACATCGCCGAGCAGCTGCATTTGTTCAAAACCAGCCAGCGCACCAGTGGCTTGGCGGGGGTGATGGTGCCGTTTGCCAGCATGCTCAGCGCGCAGGACATGCGTGATGTTGGCGCATGGTTTGCCAAACAGTCGGCAGGCGCAGGTGTGGCCGACGATACCGTCATCGCCACCGGGCCGAACCAGGGCAAGAAGTTCTATCAATTGGGTGAAACCCTGTTCCGCAATGGCGATGCCGGCCGCAACATCCCCGCCTGCATGGCCTGCCACGGCCCTTCGGGTGCAGGCAACCCCGGCCCGGCCTATCCGGCCCTGCATGGTCAAGATGCCATCTATGTGGCACGTCGCCTGGAGGAATACCGCACCGGCGCCACCACCTACACCAACCCGGCGCATTTCAAGCTGATGACGGAAGTTGCCAAGTCGCTGAGCGATGAGGAAATCAAATCGCTGGCCAGCTATGTGCAGGGTTTGCACACCCGCGCCCCCGGCACCACCAAGGAAAGCATCAGCCGCTGAGGATGCCGCTTCACCATGCGTTCGTTTTGTCCCGTGCATGCTGGTTGCTCGGCCACCCTGATCGCTGGAGACTGATGCGATGCGTTCCCTACTGCTGACCTTTGCCCTGTTACTGTCCACGATGCTGGTGCCGGCCCATGCCCAGCAAGTCCTGCCGGGGCTGACGGCAGGTGTGCAATATGAGTTGATCGATGCCGGGCAGCCCTATCAGCCATTACCGCCGGGCATGGTCGAAGTGGCGGAAGTGTTCGCCTATACCTGCCCCCATTGCGCCCACTTTGCTCCGATGCTGGACGCATGGTCCAAACAACTGCCGGTGCACGCCAAACTGGTGCTGGTACCGGGAGTGTTTGATCGCGATGACCCGTGGTCGCGTGCATTCTTCGCCGCGCAGAGCAGCAAATCCTTGAACGTGCTGCACCCGCGCCTGTTCGCTGCTATCCATGAAACCGGTGACCTGCCACGCAATGCCGACAGCGCGCAAATCATGGCGTTCGCCAGCAAGGTGCAAGGCGTCAACGCGGCCGCGTTCAAGGCCGCGATGCTCGACAATGCCAGCTTGCTGCCCAAACTCAAAGCCGCCTACGAATTTGCTGCGCGCAGCGAAATTCCCGGCACCCCGTCGATCATTGTTGCTGGCCGCTACCGGATCAAAGGTGACAGCTACGAGGGTCTGCTGGCCAACGCACTTGCGGTGGTCAACGCCTTGGCACCCAAATCCGCCGCGCCGGCCAAACTTGCACCCAAGCCTGCGGTCAAACCCGCCACGAAGGCCGTACCGGCCAAGGCTGCCCCCGCCCGTTCCTGACCTTTGCTTGCTCTAGACCCTTGGAAGTCCATGCCATGACGATGATGCGCAACGCTCTGCTTTTGCTCGCCCTGCTGCCGTTGGCAGCCTGCAAGGACAAGGCTCCGGCGACCGTGAACGCCGATCCGGCAGCCGCCGCCGCACAGGTGCAAACCAAGGCCGCCAGCGCCGAGGATCCGCAGCGCGCAGCGGCAGCTGAAGCCAATGTCAAAGCCGCCGCCGAAGCGGCCGCCAAGGCCCCGCCACCGGTGGAAGGCACCGATTTTGTCAGCATTCCCAATGGCCAGCCGTTTGATACCGCGCCAGGCAAGATCGAGATCGTGGAATTTTTCGGCTATGTCTGCCCGTTCTGCGCAGCGGTGCAGCCCACGGTATCGGCGATGAAGGCCAAGCTGCCGCCGGATGTGCATTTTGTCGAAGTGCCGGCCGCATTTGGCGGACCGTGGGACAACTACGCCAAGGCCTACTATGCTGCCGAAGCAATGGGGCTGCACGACAAAACGCATGATGCGATGTTTCGTGCAATCCACGTCGACCAGACGCTGAAAGGCGAGCGCGGCATGGATACCCCGGAAGAAATCGCCGCGTTCTACAAGAATTACGGCGCCGATCCGGGCCAGTTCCTGAGCAGCATGCAGAGCTTTGCGGTGGCCGCCAAAATCAACCGCGCGCGCCAGTACATGACCGCCGCATTTGCCAATGGCGACCAGATGGGCACGCCGACCTTCCTGATTGACGGCAAGTACCGGGTCAAGGGCAAGACCATTGACGACATGTTCCGCATCATCAACCAATTGGTGGTGGCCGAACGCGCCAAACTGGCCAATGCCGCGCCCGCCGCAGCAACGGCGCCTGCCGCGCCAGTGGCCAGCGAGGCCGCCAAGCCCTGATGTGCCCCGGCGCTGCCATGTCCACGCGCCGGCTGCGCCTGCTCAGCGCCAATATCCAGGCCGGTTCCAGCACGCGCGGCTACGGCGACTACGTGACGCGCAGCTGGTCGCATGTGTTGCCGGCCGGCAACAAACGCGGCGCACTGGACACCATCGCCGAACTTGCCGGCCGCCACGACATCGTGGGCCTGCAAGAAGCGGACCCCGGCAGCCTGCGTTCGGGCTTCACCAACCAGACCCACTATCTGGCCCAGCGCGCAGGCTTTGCCTACTGGAGCCACCAGCCCAACCGCAACGTGGGGGGCGTGGCCTCCAGCGCCAATGGCTTGCTCAGCCGGCTGGAACCGCGGCTGGTGGAAGACCATCCGCTGCCGGGCCGGGTCAAAGGCCGCGGCGTACTTACCGCACGCTTTGGCGATGGCCGCGATGCGCTGACGATTGCGATTGCCCACCTCTCGCTGGGTAGCCAGTCGCGCCGCAATCAGCTGGATTTCATCGCCGAATTACTCGGCGATCTGCCGCATGCGGTGCTGATGGGTGACTTCAATTGCGACCCCGACCGTCCGGAAATGCAGGCGCTGTATCGCCGTACCGGCCTGCAACCGCCACCGCAATGCGTGCCCACATTTCCCTCGTGGCGGCCGCAGCGCGCCATCGACCACATGCTGGTGACCCCCGGTTTGCATCTGGCCACGATGCAAGCCCTGCCCGCCGCGCAGTCGGATCATCTGGCGCTGTCGGCGGAATTGGATGTACCCGATGCCGCACTGCGCTAATCCAGCGCACTGTACGCAAACGCACTGCCCACCACCCACAAAAATAGTGCAAATACCCGCTTGAGTACCGGCCCGCTCAGCGCGTGTGCCAAGCGCGTGCCATACGGCGCGGCCAGCACGGAGGTGGTGGCCACCGCAATCGCGGCGGGCAAATACACATAACCCACCGCTCCGGCCAACGGCAGCGCACCGGCCGGGGCTTGCAATGCATAGCCCAGCGCACTGCCCAACCCGATAAAGATGCCGCAGGCCGACGACGTGCCCACCGCACGCACCGGCGCAACCCCACGCCACACCAACAACGGCACCGTCAAACTGCCGCCGCCAATGCCGATGATCGCCGAGACGATGCCGATCCCGCCGCCTGCAGCGGTGTAACCAAGACCGCGTGGCACTTCATCGACCAGCCCCGTGGAAGGCGTTTTGGATACCCACATCTGCGCAGCAATCACCCAGCAGTAGCCCGCCACGCACCAACGCAGCACACCATCGTCCAGCGCAATCGCAAAACGGCTGCCAAGCCATCCTCCCAACAGCACGCCCGGCACCATCCACGCCACCGTCGGCCACAGCACACTGCCACGCCGGTGATGCGCCCGCGCCGACGCCGCAGCAGTCAGCACGATACTGGCCAACGAACTGGCCAACGCCGCATGCATCGCCGCACCTGCAGGTACGCCTTGCATCGGCAATAACCACGCCAACGCACCCACCAATACCAAGCCGCCACCAATCCCCAACAAGCCGGCCAGCACACCCACACAAACACCCAAGACCACATAGATCAGCAAGAAACTCATCGCGCCAGCAACATGTTGATCGCCATCCAGGCCTGAGCCAGGTTGGGTAGTGATTTCCGCCAAAACTCAAGACCGTCAAGCGCCAAGGCAGGCAAGCCGGCTAACCTGCAACAAACGCCGCAAGCGCAATCCGCAGCCGCGCCAAACCATCGGCGATTTCGGCGTCGCTGATATTCAGCGCGGGCACGAAGCGCAGCACATCGGGGCCGGCCTGCAGCAGCAGCAAGCCGTGTTCCGCTGCGTGATCCAGCATGGCAGCGGCCTTGCCGGCATAGTCTGGCGTCAACACCGCGCCCAACATCAGGCCGCGCCCGCGTACTTCGGAAAATAGTCCAAAGTCTGCGTTGATGGCGGCAAGGCCTTCGCGCAAGGCGTGTGCCTGGCGCTGCACGTTGGTGGCAATGCCATCGGAAGCCAGTGTGCGCAGGGCGACGCGGGCGACGGCGGCGGCCAGCGGATTGCCGCCAAATGTGGTGCCGTGTGCGCCAAACTGCATGGCCTGCGCGACCTTGGGGCCGGCCAGCAGTGCGCCAATCGGGAAGCCGCCGCCGAGTGCCTTGGCCAGGGTGACGATATCGGGCACGACGGCATCTTGCCAATGCGCAAACAAGCTGCCGGTGCGGCCCATGCCCGCCTGGATTTCATCCAGCACCAAAAGCGCAGCATGCCGATCACACAGTGCGCGCACGGCTTGCAGATAACCGGAGGCGGCGGGAATGACCCCGCTTTCGCCCTGTACCGGCTCCAGCATGACGGCAGCCACATCGCCTGCCGCCATTGCGGCATCCAGCGCCGTGATGTCGTTGAAATCGACATAGCGAAAGCCCCCCGGCAGCGGCTCGTAGCCGTGCTGATATTTGGGCTGCGCGGTAGCGGTGACAGTGGCCAGGGTGCGGCCATGGAAGCTGCCGTGAAAGGTGATGATGGTGCGCCGCTCCGGCGGTCGGCCTTGCTCGCTGGCCCATTTGCGCACCAATTTGATCGCCGCCTCGTTGGCTTCGGCCCCGGAGTTGCACAGAAATGCGCGCTCGGCAAAACGCGAGGCCGCCACCAATTCCTGCGCCAGCCGCAGCGGCGGTTCGCTGTAAAACACATTGCTGGTATGCCACAACTTGCCGGCTTGCTCGGTCAGTGCCGCGGTCAATTCGGGGTTGCAATGGCCCAGGCTGCACACCGCGATCCCTGCACCAAAGTCCACGTAGTCACGGCCTTCGCTATCCCACAGGCGTGCGCCTTTGCCGCGCTGCAAAATCAACTCGCGCTGGCGGTACACCGGCAGCAACACCTCACGCCCCAGCGCCAATAACGCACTGCTGTTTGCCTCTTGCTGCATCTCACCACACTCCTGTATTGGGCATCGACAACCACGGCTCTTGCGGCGGCAGGTGCCCGTCTTGCAACAGTTCAACCGAGATCAGATCGGGCGAACGCACAAACGCCATATGCCCATCACGCGGCGGGCGATGGATGGTGTAGCCCATGTCCAGCAAGCGCTGACAGGTGGCGTAAATATTTTCGACGCGAAAGGCCAAGTGACCGAAGTTGCGCGCACTGCCGTAGTCCTCGTCGGAACCCCAGTTATGGGTCAGCTCGATTTCGGCCTCCGGGGTGTCCTCTGCGGCCAAAAAAATCAAGGTGAACTTGCCTTGCGGATTATCCATGCGCCGTGTTTCGCGCAGGCCCAACCCTTGGCAATAAAACCGCAGCGATGCATCCACATCGCGCACGCGCACCATCGTGTGCAGATATTTCATTTCACATCCTTGAACATGCTTGCCATCACGCGTCCAGATACAAATCCGGCAGCAATGGCTTGGTTGGATCCACCGCATAGTGCGACAAATCGGTGATGCCGGCGGCGTGCAGCACGTCATCATCCATCAGGAAATTGCCGGAAAAACCAGCGGCTTTGCGCGTCAATACCACATGCGCGGCATCCCCCATGATTTCAGGCGAGCGCCCGTTGCCGGCATCCACACCGGGGATCATGTTCAGCGCATCGGTGGCAATCAAGGTGCGCGGCCACAGCGCATTGACCGCCACACCCTGCGCGCCGAACTCGGCTGCCAAGCCCAGGGTGACAAAGCTCATCCCCATTTTTGCCAGGGTGTAAGCGGTGTGCGGGCCCCACCATTTGGGGTCGAGCGAGGGCGGCGGGCACAAGGTGAGAATGTGCGGATTGGACGCTTGCAACAGATGCGGCAAGCACGCCTGCGCGCATAGAAAACTGCCACGACTATTGACCTGTTGCATCAGATCAAAACGCTTCATCGGGGTGTCCAGTGTGCCGCGCAGATAAATCGCGCTGGCGTTGTTGACGAGGATGTCGATGCCGCCAAACGTATCCAGCGTCGCCGCCACGGCGGCGCGCACCTGGTCTTCTTCGCGAATATCGCACTTGAGTGCCAGCGCGCGGCCGCCGGCATCCTCCACCGCCTTTGCAGCGCTATGGATCGTGCCCGGCAATTTGGGGTTGGCGACATCGGATTTGGCGGCAATTGCCACGTTTGCGCCGTCACGCGCCGCGCGCAACGCAATCGCCAAACCAATCCCGCGGGAAGCCCCGGTGATGAACAGAGTCTTGCCAGCCAGCGTGGTCATATGCATTTCCTGTCTGAATTCAGCATGGAAGTGTAAGCCCGCCACCTATAATTCGCCGATGCACAGCGCCTGGTTCGACGCCACCCTCGCCTGGATCAGCGCCCACCCGCTGGCTGCGGGCGTGCTGGTGTTTTTGATCGCGTTTTGCGATGCCATCATCATCGTCGGTGCGATTGTGCCGGCGCTGCCGCTGATGATTGCGATTGGCGTGTTGATCGGCATGGGCGAACTGTCCGGCCCGTATGCGATCAGCTGCGCGGCGCTGGGTGCGTTCCTGGGCGATGGTTTGAGCTATTGGGTGGGCCGCCGCTGGGGCGAATCGCTACGCGGGGTATGGCCGTTCAGTCGCCACCCGGGCCTGCTGGATCGCGGCGAAAATCTGTTCCGCCGCAATGCGTTCAAAAGCATTTTCATTGCCCGCTATGTGGGCGCGGTGCGCCCGTTCGTCCCCGCCATTGCCGGCATGGCGAAGATGCCGCTGGCGCGCTACCTCAAAGCCAGTGGCCTTGCCTGTGTCTCATGGGCGGTCTTGTTTTTGTTGCCGGGTTGGGCCTTGGGCCAGGCTTACGATGCAGTGGCAGCGGTGGCCGACAAACTGCTGTTGGTGCTGTTGGGTTTGCTCGCGGCCCTGGCCTTGGCATGGGCGGTGGTGCTGTACAGCTGGCGCTGGTTTGCACTCAATGCCGACAGCCTGCTGGCGCGCATGCTGCGCTGGATTCACGCACATCCCCGTTTGCGCCGCCATGTGGGGGCCTTGATTGATCGCCGACGGCCGGAAACCGCTCCCCTGCTCCTGTTGGCGATCTGCCTGTTCGCGGTGGCGTGGTTGTGGACGTGGTTCAGCGTCACTCTGCTGGCGCACGGCGGCCCACTGCGGCTGGACCACGATGTGTATGCGCTGATGTTTTCGCTGCGCAACCCCTTGGCAGACCGCGCCATGGCCACCTTGGCCGGCATCGGCAGCGCACCGGTGCTGGGGTCGGCCTCGGCTGCGGCACTGGCGTGGCTGTTGTGGCGCAGGCGCTGGAAAGCAGCTCTCCACTGGTTGGCCGCCATTGCGATTGGGCTGGGCCTGACTGAAGCCCTGGATGCGGTGATCGATATGCCGCGCCCACCCTTTGCTGCGGCAGGTTTTGGCTTCCCATCGGTGGCGGTCACCATGACCACGGTGGTGTTCGGGTTTTTTGCGGTGCTGATCGCCCGCGAACTGCCTGGCCGGCAGCGGGTATGGCCATATTTGCTGACCGGCGTGGCGACCGCGGTGGTGGGCTTCGCACGCTTGTATCTGGGTGCGCACTGGTTGTCCGACATCATCGGCGGCGTGCTGCTGGGGGCCGCGTGGGTGCTGTTGATCGGCATTGCCTACCGCCGTCACAGCGAACGCTCGTTCTGGATGCGCCCGCTGAGCTGGAGCTTTTATGGCGCATTTGCACTGGCCGCCTGCTGGTATGCACCACGCAGCGCACCGCACACACTGGCTCAGTTTGAACCACCGCCGCCCAGCGAAACAATCACCATGCACGACTGGCAAGCGCAAGGCATGGCCAACGCCAGCGTGCGTTTTGATCTGGAAGTGGCCGGTGATTTGGCAACGCTGCAAGAAACGCTGCACAAGCATGGCTGGCGCGTGCAGACCGCCGCCGATTGGGTGACGGCGCTGCGGCTACTGGATGACAGCACGCCCGCCGCCGAGCGCCCGGTGCTGCCGGTCGCCTTGAGCGCGCATCCAGAGCGCCTGCTGCTGCGCCGCACGAGTAGCGATCCTGCACAGATCGAAGTCTTGCGCGTGTGGCCTGCACCGGTACGACTGGCCGGTGGTACGCCGCTATGGGTGGCCCGCTACGAACGGATGCAACTGCACCATCGTTTGCGTCTATTGACATTGTGGACGCCAGACCCGCCCGCGCATGTGCTGCCGGAAGATCTGCAAGCGCTCTCCAATGCCGCACCGCTGCAAGTGCGGGTGCATCCGCGTTGACACACGCAAGACGGCCTATGCGCGCGCTTGCATGCCCGCAAAAAATCGCCGCGGCGCACCATCAAACCCGCCGTTGGACATGAACACCACATGGTCGCCACTGCGTACCTGCGTGTGCAGCGCGGCCAATAATGCATCCACATCAGCGACCGCTTGTGCGTGACCGCGAACGGTGTTGATTACCTTGCTGGCATCCCAGGGCAACTCCGGACGCGCCAGAAAAATCACCGCATCGGCAATATCCAGCGAGGGTGCCAGCGCATCGGCATGCGCACCCAGACGCATCGAATTGCTGCGCGGTTCCATCGCCACCACGATGCGCGCATCGCCCACCTTGGCTCGCAACCCTGCCAGCGTGGTGTGAATCGCGGTGGGGTGATGGGCGAAGTCGTCGTACACGGTAATGCCCGCGTGTTGCCCGATCACTTCCATGCGCCGTTTGACGCTGTGAAACCGTGCAAGCGAAGGGATGACCTGCGCCAGCGCCACACCCTGCGCGGCACACGCGGCCAATGCCGCCAGCCCATTCAAGACATTGTGGTCGCCCAGCAGTGACCACTCGACCACGCCACATTCCTGGCCTGCACGCAGCACCGCAAACTTGCTGCCGTCGTCGCGCAATTTGCGCGCACTCCATTCGAAGTTCTCATCGAAGCCAAAGCGCTCCACCGGCGTCCAGCAGCCCATTGCCAAGACTTCGGCCAACTGCGCATCGTGACCATTGACGATCAAGCGCCCGCGCTGCGGCACGGTGCGCACCAGATGATGGAATTGGCGCTGGATCGCGGCCACATCCGGGAAAATATCGGCGTGGTCGTATTCCAGATTATTGAGGATGGCCACCAGCGGGCGGTAGTGCACGAATTTGCTGCGCTTGTCGAAAAACGCGGTGTCGTATTCGTCGGCCTCCACCACGAATTCACGCCCCGACCCCAAGCGCGCCGACACGCCAAAATCCTCCGCCACGCCGCCAATCAAAAAGCCCGGATCGCGCTTTGCGGCATCCAGCAAAAAACTCAAGATCGTGGTGGTGGTGGTCTTGCCGTGGGTGCCGGCCACCGCCAACACATCGCGGCCCGGCAACACCTGTTCGGATAACCACTGCGCGCCGGAGGTGTAGCGCATGCCGGCATCCAGTACATGCTCGACCGCCGCATTGCCGCGTGACAGCGCGTTGCCAATGATGACCGCATCGCAATCGTCGCTGATGTGCTGCGGCTGATAGCCCTGCTGCAAGGTGATGCCCAACTGCTCCAGCTGGGTGGACATTGGCGGGTAGATGTTTTGGTCGCTGCCCTCCACCGTGTGGCCAAGTTCACGCGCCAACGCGGCCACGCCGCCCATGAAGGTGCCGGCGATGCCAAGGATATGGAGTTTCACAAGTTGTTCCTGAGTCTATCCAAACGGAGTCCCGTGGCGAGTCGGCGCAAGGCCTGCCTCGCAACGCTCGCGCAATTGTGCGAGCACTCCCCGATACACGCTTTGTTGCGAGGCAGACCTCACACCGATTCGCCACCCACCCCGGCAATACTCAGCCAACCGCATGCCCGCGCTGGATGGCTTCCACAATCCGGGTGAACACCTCGTCCAGCGCACCCACGCCATCCACCACGGTGAGCTGGCCATGCTGGCGATAAAAATCCACCACCGGCGCGGTTTTTTCGTCATACACGTTCAAGCGATGCCGCACCGATTCGGGGGTATCGTCGGAACGACCTTCGGCCTTGGCACGGCCGGCCAGACGCTCGATGATCTGCTCGTTATCGACCACCAATTGCACGGCGGCATCAAACTTTTGACCAAGACCTGCCAGCAAGGCATCCAGCGCCGCAGCCTGCTCCAGATTGCGCGGATAGCCATCAAGGATGAAACCCGCCCGGGTGTCCTCGCGCGAGAGGCGGTCTTTCAGCATCCCCAGCAGGATGTCGTCACTGACCAAATCGCCACGCGCCATCACTTCCTTGGCTTGCAGGCCCAGCGGACTGCCCGCGGCCACTTCGGCGCGCAACAAATCGCCCGTGGAAATATGCGGCACCTGCAGGTGCTCCTTCAATCGCGTTGCCTGGGTGCCCTTGCCGGATCCGGGTGCCCCCAACAGAACCAATCGCATCGATTTACTCCAGAATTGTCTCGTGAATTGTCTGATTAGACAGCGCTAGACTGCATTTTGCGCCAAACCCGGCCAGCTTACTGCATTTGGCCGCTGTTACTGTTGCCAATGCCAAGGAATCCCGATGTCCGCAGGTCATTTGCTGTATGCCCAAAGCGGCGGCGTCACCGCCGTCATCAACGCCACCGCCTCCGCCGTACTGCAAACGGCGCGCGCCAAAAAGGTGCGCGTGTTGGCCGCGCGCAACGGCATCCTGGGTGCGCTGCGCGAGGAGTTGTTCGACACCTCCGCCCTGACCAGTGCCGAGATCAAAGGGCTGGCGCACACGCCGGGCGGTGCATTCGGCAGTTGCCGCTTGAAATTGAAATCGCTGGCCGAAGACCGCGCCAAGTACGCGCGCTTGCTGGACGTCTTCAAGGCCCACGACATCCGCTGGTTCTTGTACAACGGCGGCAATGATTCGGCCGATACCGCGCTGAAAGTCTCGCAACTGGCCGCCGAATTCGGCTACCCACTGACCTGCGTCGGCGTGCCCAAGACCGTGGACAACGATTTGGCCGTCACCGACTGCTGCCCGGGATTTGGCTCGGCTGCCAAATACACCGCCGTGTCGGTGCGCGAATGCGCGCTGGATGTGGCGGCGATGGCGGAAACCTCCACCAAGGTGTTCGTGTATGAAGCCATGGGTCGCCACGCCGGTTGGCTGGCGGCAGCGGCAGGCCTGGCAGGCGCGGGCAAAGACGATGCCCCGCATCTGATTCTGTTCCCCGAGCGCGTGTTTGACGAAGCCGATTTCATGGCGAAGGTGGCCGCCATCGTCAACCGCGTGGGCTATTGCGTGGTGGTGGCCAGCGAGGGCATCCGCACCACCGATGGCCGCTTCGTGGCCGATGCCGGCGGCGGCAAGGACAGTTTCGGGCATACCCAATTGGGCGGCGTGGCCTCGCATCTGGCCGGGCGGGTGAAAGACGTGCTGGGCCACAAGGTGCACTGGGCGCTGCCCGACTACCTGCAGCGCTCGGCGCGGCATCTGGCCAGCAAGACCGATCTGGAACAGGCGCTGGCGGTAGGTCGGGCGGCGGTGGAGTGCGCGCTGAACGGGCAAAACGCGGTGATGCCGGTGATCGTGCGCGATGCCGATGCGCCGTACCACTGGCATATCGACATCGCCCCGCTTTCACGCATTGCCAATCAAGAAAAAACCATGCCCAAGGGCTTTATCCGCAAGGATGGCTACGGCATCACCACCGCTGCACGGCGCTACCTGTCACCGCTGATTGCGGGGGAAGCCTACCCCCCGTATGTCCGGGATGGACTGCCCGATTACGTTGTTCCCAAGATGACGCTGGTACGTCGCCGCTTGCCCGCTTGGAACGGCTGAGCCGAAGCTGGCATACACTGCGCCCAACTCGAATCCCCAAACTCTCGCTTCAGGACATCACCATGATCAAGACCGCAATTGCGCTCTCCTCGTTGGCCCTGGCACTGGCGGTTGCCAGTACGCCGGCCCAAGCCCAGTTCAGCAAGAAAAAAAATGACCCGCAAGGTGCGGCTGCGGGTGCCAATTCGCAGGGAGCTGGTCTCAATCTTGAGCATTGTGATCAGTCGATGGGTACGATTGCAGTGGTGGAAGAACAGGACGGTGACTGGTACCGCTACCTGACCTCGGATTTGCGGCTGCCCTCCACCATTCCGGTGATCCGCATGTTGATCCAGCAATCCAACTGCTTCGTGGTGGTGGAACGCGGTCGCGCCATGAAGAACATGATGCAGGAGCGTGCGCTGATGGATAGCGGCGAACTGCGCGAAGGCAGCAACTTCGGCAAAGGCCAGATGGTCGCTGCCGACTACACCATGAACCCCAGCATCAATTTCTCGCAAAGCAATGCCGGCGGCATTGGCGGCGTGATTGGCTCGTTTGGTGGCAAGTGGGGCGCCGTGGGTGCGATTGCCGGCGGCCTGAAGTTCAAGAAGGCGGAAACCATGCTGACCATGATCGACAACCGCTCCGGCGTGCAGATCGGTGTGGCACAGGGTAATGCCACCAAGACCGATTTCGGTTTGGGCTTCGGCGGTGGCGGTGGCTCTGGTTTCGGCGGTCTGGGCGGCTACACCAGCACCCCGGAAGGCAAGGCGCTGGCGGCCGCGTTCGCCAATGCCTACAACAACCTGGTGCGCGCGATGCGCGACTACCGGCCGCAGGAAGTGGAAGGCGGGCTGGGCAAAGGCGGCAAGCTCAAGGTCGGCGACTAAGCCAATCACCGGTTGCAGTGATGCCGCAAACGCCCGGTGTTCCCGGGCGTTTGCGTTTGCAACTGCGCGCACGCATGCGATGCTGCGTGGATGCCCGTCTTGCAAGTCAAAGCCAAACCCAATTCCCGCGTCTGCGCACTGACGTTGCAGGAGGACGGCACGTGGCTGGCACAACTCAAATCCGCACCGATCGATGGCAAGGCCAATGCCGAACTCATCGGATTGGTCGCCCAACGGTTCGGCTGCCGCAAAGCCGATGTGCAGATCAAATTGGGTGCGGGTGGACGGATGAAGTTGGTGACCGTCCCTGACTGAACACGACCTCAGTCGCAGCCGTGTCCTTCCACGCCCAGCGCCACCGCAAACTGCGGCACCGCCCCAAGCTGGCCCTGCGCTGCGGCATCCAAACCGTCCTTGAGATAGACCCGCACCCGCCCTTGCGCATCGAGTTTAGGGGTGGCGCTGGCAGCGTCCTTGCGCCAGATGCGGATGACCACAGATTGGCCACTGCAACCGGCATTGGGGACACGCAATACATCATTCAAAATCCAGCCATTGGCTGCCGATGCCTGCGCTTTGCGCGCATCCAGCAACCGCGCGCGGGCCTGACAGCGCGCGCTGGTGCGCACGTGGGTGAGGGTGTAAGGGGCATCCTTGGCCCCGGTGAACTGTCCTTCCAGGCGGGTACACGCCTCGGGGATGGTGCGCAGCGTGTGCAGCACACCCGATGCCTGCGCGGGGATCGGCCCGCGCTGGATTTCCGGGCTTTGCGCCACGGCGGCTGCCGTCGCCAAGGCCAGTAACAGGCCAGCCAGAAACATGTGCAGTCGCAGCATCGAATGTCCCGCTCTGATCGCAAAGCACGCAGATTGGCACGCTCAGGCTGAATCTTGCATGCGCACACGTTGCTCCGTGCATTCCCCTCGCCCATTTTGATCCGTGTATGCGATAGTCGGACGGTCGCCCGCGATCAAGCGGGCGCATCATCCTGACGTCTTCCATTTCGAACACCCGGGGAGGGGATTCATGCTGGAGCAATATGGTTTGGTACTGGCGCTGGTCTGCGCCGTCGTCGCGATTATCTATGGCCTGTGGGCCGCCGCATGGATCAACAAGCAACCTGCAGGCAATGAACGCATGCAGGAAATTGCCGGGGCCATCCAGGAAGGCGCGCGTGCCTATCTCAATCGTCAGTACTCCACCATTGCCATCGCCGGCGTGGTGCTGTTGGTGCTGATCGGCATCTTCCTCAGCATCCATACCGCGATCGGCTTTGCGATTGGCGCGGTGTTGTCCGGTGCGGCCGGTTATATCGGCATGAACGTGTCGGTGCGCGCCAATGTGCGCACCGCCGAAGCTGCACGTCACGGCATGGGCCCGGCGATGGATGTGGCGTTCAAGGGCGGCGCAATCACCGGCATGCTGGTGGTGGGCTTGGGGCTGTTGGGCGTGGCCGGCTACTACTTCGTGCTGAACAAAATGGGCGTGCCGCAGAACGAAGCACTGCATGCCTTGGTCGGTTTGGCGTTCGGTTCGTCGCTGATCTCGATCTTCGCGCGTTTGGGCGGCGGCATCTTCACCAAGGGCGCCGATGTGGGCGCGGATCTGGTGGGCAAGGTGGAAGCCGGCATTCCGGAAGACGACCCGCGCAACCCGGCGGTGATTGCCGACAACGTGGGCGATAACGTCGGCGACTGCGCCGGCATGGCGGCCGATCTGTTCGAAACCTACGCCGTCACGGTGATTGCCACCATGCTGCTGGGCGGGCTGATGGTGACCACGGTCGGCCAGCACGCGGTGCTGTACCCGCTGGTGCTGGGTGGCGCGTCGATTCTGGCCTCGATCATCGGCACCTTCTTCGTCAAGGTGTCGGGCAGCAACCCCAACATCATGGGCGCGCTGTACCGCGGCGTGATTGTGTCGGCCGTGCTGGCAGCGGTGGCGTTCTATCCGATCACCACCCAGCTGATGGGCGACTCGTCGTTCGGTGCGATGAACCTGTACGGTTGCGCACTGATCGGGCTGCTGCTGACCGGCGTGATCGTGTGGATCACCGAGTACTACACCGGTACCCAGTACGCGCCGGTCAAGCACGTTGCGCAGGCCTCCACCACCGGCCACGGCACCAACATCATTGCCGGTCTGGGTGTGTCGATGAAGTCCACCGCACTGCCGGTGCTGGCGGTGTGTGCTTCGATCCTCGGCGCCCACCAGCTGGGTGGCCTGTATGGCATTGCGATTGCGGCCACCTCGATGCTGTCGATGGCGGGGATGATCGTGGCGCTGGATGCCTACGGCCCGATCACCGACAACGCCGGCGGTATCGCCGAAATGGCGGAGTTGCCGGCCGAGGTGCGCAGCGTCACCGACCCGCTGGACGCGGTGGGCAATACCACCAAGGCCGTCACCAAGGGCTATGCCATCGGTTCGGCCGCGCTGGCTGCGCTGGTGCTGTTCGCCGACTACACCCACAACCTGCAAACCGCACACCCGGATGTCAGCTTCACCTTCGACCTGAGCAACCACATGGTGATCGTCGGCCTGCTGATCGGCGGCCTGATCCCCTATCTGTTCGGCGCGATGGCGATGGAAGCCGTGGGCCGTGCGGCGGGCGCGGTGGTGGAAGAAGTGCGCCGCCAGTTCCGTGAGATCAAAGGCATCATGGACGGCAGCGGCAAGCCGCAGTACGACAAGGCAGTGGACATGCTGACCAAGTCGGCGATCAAGGAAATGATCGTGCCGTCCTTGCTGCCCGTCGCAGTGCCGGTGGTGGTGGGCATGGCACTGGGCCCGCAGGCACTGGGTGGGCTGCTGATCGGCACCATTGTGACCGGCATCTTCGTGGCGATCTCGATGACCACGGGCGGTGGCGCGTGGGATAACGCCAAGAAGTACATCGAAGACGGCCACTTTGGCGGTAAGGGTTCCGAAGCACACAAGGCCGCCGTCACCGGCGACACCGTGGGCGACCCCTACAAGGACACCGCAGGTCCCGCGGTGAACCCGCTGATCAAGATCATCAACATCGTGGCACTGCTGATCGTGCCGCTGCTGCCGGTGAACACCCAGCACACCGAAGCCGCCAAACCGCCGGTAGCGGTGAGCGCACCGGCCACGGCGCAGATGCAAGCCACACCGGCGGCGGAAGACACGGCGACACCCCCGGCGGCGGAAACGGCACCCGCTGCCGATGCGGCCAAGCCGGCGCAGTAATTCTCGCAATCCCGCAGCAACAAAAACGGCGACCGCAAGGCCGCCGTTCTTGTTTGCCCACTCGCATGCTCCAGCAGAAGCGGCCCCTGGCCGCGACCTTTGTGCGCGCGATGATTCCACGCTAGGGCAATCGCGGCCAGGGGCCGCTCCATCGGGGGATTCGAGATCATCGTCACCGTCGCCATGACGCCATGCCTGCAAACACAAAGGCCGCCCGCAGGCGGCCTTTGCAGATACACGCGCGACGCCGATTACTTGGCGAGGCGCTTGGCAATCGCCGCGCCCAGATCACCGGGCGAACGCACCGTCGTGATCCCGGCTTTTTCCATCGCGGCAAACTTGCCTTCGGCGGTACCCGAACCACCCGATGCAATCGCACCGGCATGGCCCATGCGCTTGCCCTTCGGGGCGCTGGCGCCGGCAATGAAGCCCACCACCGGCTTGGTGACGTGCCGGGCAATGAACTCGGCGGCGTCTTCTTCCGCAGACCCGCCGATTTCGCCGACCATGATGATGCCTTCGGTCTGCGGGTCGTTCTGGAACAGCTTCAGCGCGTCGATGAAGTTGGTGCCGTTGATCGGGTCACCACCAATGCCGATACAGGTGCTCTGGCCCAGGCCCACATCCGTGGTCTGCTTGACCGCTTCATAGGTCAAGGTGCCGCTGCGCGAGACGATACCGATCTTGCCCGGCAGATGGATGTGACCGGGCATGATGCCGATCTTGCATTCGCCGGGGGTGATCACGCCGGGGCAGTTGGGGCCAACCAGCACGACGTCCGGATAGCCCTTCAGCACGTTCTTGACGCGCAGCATGTCCAGCACCGGAATGCCTTCGGTGATGCACACGATGACCTTGATGCCGGCAGCCGCCGCTTCCATGATCGCGTCGGCAGCAAACGGCGGCGGCACGTAGATGACCGAGGCATCGGCACCGGTGGCCTGCACGCACTGCGCCACGGTATCGAACACGGGCAGACCCAGATGGGTGCTGCCGCCCTTGCCGGGCGTCACCCCGCCCACAACCTTGGTGCCGTAATCCAGCATCTGCTGGGCGTGGAAGCTGCCTTGCGAGCCGGTAAAGCCCTGCACCAGCACCTTGGTGTTCTTGTTGATCAAAACGGACATGAGGGGATCCTTTTACTGGCCAGCGACGGCGGCAACCGCCTTCTTCGCGCCATCGTTGATGTCGTCGGCCGGAATAATGGCCAAGCCGGAGTTCTTCAGCAGGTCCTTGCCCGCTTCCACATTGGTGCCTTCCAGCCGCACGATCACCGGGATCTTCACGCCCACTTCCTTGACCGCCGCGATGATGCCTTCGGCGATCATGTCGCAACGCACGATGCCGCCGAAGATGTTGACGAAGATCGCCTTCACCTTGTCCGACGACAGAATCAGCTTGAACGCCTCGGTGACGCGTTCCTTGTTCGCACCACCGCCGACATCGAGGAAGTTGGCAGGCGCGCCGCCCTCCAGCTTGATCACGTCCATGGTGGCCATCGCAAGGCCCGCACCGTTGACCATGCAGCCGATATTGCCGTCCATTGTCACGTAGTTCAGGTCGTACTGGCTGGCGCGCACTTCGGTTTCGTCTTCCTGACGAATGTCGCGCATCGCGGTCAGATCGGCGTGACGGAAGCTGGCGTTGTCATCGGAATTGATCTTGCCGTCCAGCACCGCGAGATTGCCATCGGTGAGGATGGCCAGCGGGTTCAATTCGACCAATGCCAGATCTTTCTCGTTGAACAAGCGATACAGGCCCAGCATGATCTTGGTCAGCTGGCCCACTTGCTTGGCGGTCAAGCCCAGCGCGAAACCGAGGTCGCGGCACTCGAACGGCTGCAAGCCTTGCACGTAATTGACGTGCAGGGTCTTGATGGCTTCGGGCTTCTCGTGCGCGACTTGTTCGATGTCCATGCCGCCTTCGGCGGAGGCGATGAAGGTGATCGACTTGGTATCGCGGTCCACCAGCACCGACAGGTACAACTCCTTGGCGATGTCGGTGCCTTCGCACACCAGCACCGAATCCACCGGCAATTCGACGCCGGCGGTCTGATACGTCGCCATCTTGGTGCCCAGCATGCCCTTGGCATACTCGCGCACCTCGTCCAGCGTCCTGGCCAGCTTCACACCACCGGCTTTGCCGCGGCCGCCAGCGTGGATCTGCGCCTTGATGACCCACAGGCCACCTGGAATGGTTTTGGCCGCATCAACGGCCTCCTCCGGCGTGCGCGCAACGCGCCCGGTCGGAACTGCAATGCCGTAATCGGCAAACAATTGCTTTGCCTGGTACTCGTGAAAATTCATGGATCACCCGGGGAGAGGACGGACACCCGCGCTGCTGGAGTAACCAGTCCGGCCCGGATGGACCCCCATTTTAGCGTGTTGCGGCGCGGCATGCGTTGCCAGCCCGTACGGTTCCCGCATACTCGCCGCATGTTGCAGGCCTATCTCTCTTCCGACACCCAATCGCTACAGGTCGCGATTCGCCGCGAACTGTACTCGTTCACCCTGTATCGGCTGCTGGAAGCGGCGCTGCTGTGTCTGACCGTGTTTGCCCCGGTTGGCATGATTTTTGGCCAGCCGCGCCACCCGCACTTGGCCGCTGGCATCGCTATTGTTTACCTGCTTGCCGCCGTTGCCTTGTTCTTCAGTGGCCGTCGTGGCCAAGTCAACACCCAGGTGTGGATCGGCATCAGCATTGACATCCTGGCCAGCACGTTGGCCACCAACGCGCTGCCGAATGTGGGATCGGGCATTGCGATGATGCTGCTGTTCAACATCGGCGCGGCGGCGTTGTTCCTGCCGCTGCGCAAGGGGCTGGGGCTGGCCGCCATCGCCAGTGTGGCACTCGCGCTGCAACTGGCCTGGAGTTACCTGACCCAAGACACCATCAATCGCCCGCTGATCGAAATCCCGATGTTCGCGCTCAGCTATCTGGCGATTGCAACATTGACCAGTTTGCTGGGCCAGCAATTGCGCGCCACCGCCGCCCTGGCCGAACATCGCGGCAGCCAAGCTGCCAATCTGGCCGAAGTGAACGAGTTGATCATCCGCCGCATGCGCACCGGCGTGCTGCTGGTGGATGGGGATGGCGAGATCCGGCTGGCCAATGAAGCGGCGCTGCTGCACCTGGGGGCCGCCGGCGAGGGTCGCCGCATGCTGGCCACCGCCGCACCCGCGCTGTATGCGCGGCTGCGCCTGTGGGAGCGCGATGGCGCACAGGACGCCACCCCCCTGCAATTGGCGCAGGATTTGCCGGAAGTCCTGCCGCGCTTTGCACGCATGCTGGCCGAAGGTGACCAGGTCTTGGTGTTTTTGGACGATGCCGAGCTGGCGTCACGCCGCGCCGAGAGCCTGACCTTGGCCACCTTGGGCCGGTTTTCTGCCAGTCTGGCGCACGAAATTCGCAATCCGTTGGCGGCCATCAGTTACGCCACCCAGTTGCTGGAAGAGTCGCAGGACATCAACGCCTCCGACCGCCGCCTGCTGGAAATCATCTACCAGCAGACCCGTCGCATGAATGGCATCGTGGAAAGCGTGCTGGGGCTGGCCCGGCGCGAACGCGCCCAGCACGAGCATCTGGATCTGGGCGAATTTGCGCGCCAGTTCGTCGCCGAATACCTGCAAAATCACCCGCTGGACAACGACACCTTGGACATCAAGGTCGCACCCGGCGCGTTCCCCTGCCTGGCTGATCGCCGCCAGTTGCAGCAAATCGTGACCGTGCTGGTGCACAACGCACTGGTGTATGGCCGCATGCCCGGGGAACCCGCGCAGGTTGCAGTGCACGTACATCGCGATGCCAAAGGTGCACCACTGCTGGACGTGCAAGACCGTGGCCCCGGCATCCCGGAAACCGTGGCCGCACAGATGTTTCGCCCGTTCTTCACCACCTCCAGCCACGGCACCGGGCTGGGGCTCTACCTCGCCCAGGAGATGTGCCAAGCGAACCAGGCCGAGTTGCAACACATCCCATTGCCGGCCGGTGGCACCTGCTTCCGGATCCGCTTGACCGGGGCCCGCGCCATCACCACCGGCTGAACCGTACCCCTGCGCACACTGCCACAAAACGTCGCACTTGGACGCAGCGCGGCAACCGGGTATCTTTCAACCTAATGAACACACTTGCGCACAGTACGTCCAACAGCGTCCTCATCGTCGATGACGAACGCGACATCCGTGAACTGCTGGTGCTCACCCTGGGCCGGATGGGATTGAAGAGTGATACCGCCTCGTCCCTGCACGACGCCCGCGCCCTGCTCCGCCACAACCAATACGCATTGTGCCTGACCGACATGCACCTGGCCGACGGCTCCGGTATCGAGCTGGTGCAGGAAATCACCCAACTGTACCCGCACACCCCAGTGGCGATGATCACCGCCTTTGGCAACCAGGAAGCCGCGGTGGGCGCACTCAAAGCCGGCGCCTTTGATTTTGTCAGCAAGCCGGTCAATCTCACCGTGCTGCGCGGGCTGGTGCAGCACGCATTGAAACTGGGCTCGCAACCGCGCTCCGCCAACGACACCGGCAAACCCACGCCCGCCGCAGGCAGCGTGGCCGCTCGCCTGCTGGGCCAATCGCCCGCCATGACCGAGCTGCGCATCACGCTGGCCAAGGTCGCGCGCAGCCAAGCACCGGTGTATATCGCCGGCGAATCGGGCGTCGGCAAGGAACTGGTGGCTCGCACCATCCATGACGAAGGCGCGCGTGCCGGCGGCCCGTTTGTTCCGGTCAACTGCGGCGCAATTCCGGCCGAGCTGATGGAAAGCGAATTTTTCGGCCACAAAAAAGGCAGCTTCACCGGCGCGCACGCCGACAAGACCGGCCTGTTCCAGGCAGCCGACGGCGGCACCTTGTTCCTCGATGAAATCGCCGAGCTGCCGATGGCGATGCAAGTCAAGCTGCTGCGCGCCATCCAGGAAAAATCGGTGCGTCCGGTGGGTGCCAATACCGAAGTCGCAGTGGATGTGCGCATTCTCTCGGCCACCCACAAAAACCTGGCGGCACTGGTCGATGAAGGCCGCTTCCGGCATGACCTGTACTACCGCATCAATGTGATCGAACTGCGCGTACCGCCGCTGCGCGAGCGCCGGCAAGACCTGAGCCTATTGGCCGACGCCATCCTCACCCGGCTGGCCACCGCGCAAGGCCGCCCGCAGCCGGTACTGCACGCCGACGCCATCGAAGCACTCGCGCACTACACCTTCCCCGGCAATGTGCGCGAACTGGAGAACATCCTGGAGCGTGCCTTCGCGCTGGCCGATGACGATGGTATCCGCGCCGCCGACCTGCGCCTGCCGGATCTGCACCGCCCCGCCACCGCCCACGCCTCCCCGGCAGCACCGATCGGCCTGGACCCCAGCAAAATCGACCCGCGCGAATCCGCCACCAGCGCCCTGCCCAGCTTCATCGAAGAAGTCGAACGCAAAACCATCGAACTGGCACTGGCCGAAAACCGCTTCAACAAAACCCGCACCGCCGCGCAACTGGGCATCACCTTCCGCGCCCTGCGCTACAAGCTGAAAAA
>Ga0209476_10000575_pt1 | contig 25166 bp, 32 predicted proteins | sample KloWWTrecipitate_FD_187179 | JGI IMG/M metagenome (GOLD analysis project Ga0209476, IMG submission 187179) | Active sludge microbial communities from Klosterneuburg, Austria, studying microevolution and ecology of nitrifiers - Klosterneuburg... | ecosystem: Engineered > WWTP > Aerobic digester... | reverse complement strand
GAGGCCAAGGGAAACGGCTACGACACTAAAGCCCTGCGAGCCATCGTTCGCTATCGCAAAGAAGATGCTCAGGACCGGGCAGAGCGCGAGGCGATATTTGAAACGTATCTCAATGCGCTGGGTGCCGCATGAGTCAAATCGAGCGGCTGGCAGAGGGCGTGACGCTCTATCTCGGGGATTGCCGCGAGATATTGCCGACGCTCGGCAAGGTGGATGCGGTTGTGACTGATCCGCCTTATGGGATTGGGGCATCATCCAAGAAGTTCATTAACGGTACGAGTAAGACCAGCAAGGATTATTACGCGGATGTTTGCTGGGATACCGCCCCACCTACGTTGGAAGTATTCGACCTCGTAATCGCTGCGGGCAAGCATGCAATTATTTGGGGCGGAAACTACTTCCCACTTCCGCCGTCGCGATGTTTCCTCATTTGGGACAAAACCATTCACGGGAACAGCTACGCCGATTGCGAGATGGCGTGGACATCTCTTGATAAGGTTGCGCGCATTAAAGCACTGAACATGGTCGCGGCCAATATGGACGGGAGGGTCCACCCGACTCAAAAGCCGCTTGATTTGATGAAGTGGTGCATTGAGCAGCTTCCAGCGTCGGCGCAAACAATCCTCGACCCCTTCATGGGCTCTGGCACAACCGGCGTTGCTGCGGTCAAGTTAGGCCGCAAGTTCATTGGAATAGAGATTGAGCCGAAGTATTTCGACATCGCCTGCCGTCGCATACAGGCCGCACTAGACGCCCCAGATATGTTCATCGAGCCTCCCAAGCCCGCAAAGCAGGAGGCCATGCTCTAAATGGCGCGCATCCGCACGATCAAGCCGGAATTCTGGGCAAGCGAACAGGTGATGGACTGCAAGCCGGTCACGCGACTGCTGTTTATCGGCCTGTGGAACTTCGTCGATGATTTCGGGCGCGCGCCTGTCGCACCGCGTACCATCAAGGCGCAAGTAATGCCCGGCGACTCGTGCTCCGGCTCGGATATCCAAGATATGTTGAACGAGTTGAGCGCCGTTGGCCTCATCCGCTTCTACACCGCTGATGAGAAGATGTTTTTTGAGATTACCGGATGGAGCAAGCACCAGAAGATTGATAATCCTAGCAAATATAAAGTCTGCCCCGCTCCATCTGACGATCAATCGCAAATCGTAGCTATTCCTAGCGAGGAATCGAAACAAATCGGACTGGAGGGGAGGGGAAAGGAAGAGGAAAAGAAGAAAGATCCTTGTGCGGTCGTCAAGCCGACGCGCACCGATGAAAAATTCGAGGAATTCTGGAAGAGCCTCCCAAAGCGTGACGGCGCAAATCCCAAGGAGCCCGCACGTAGGCTGTTTGAAGCGGCCGTCAAGAGCGGAGAGGACCCCGAAGCGATCATTGCCGGGGCTCGCCAGTGCGCCCGAGCGGAATCCAAAAACGCTGGCACGCCATACATCCCACAGGCCGTGAAGTGGCTGCGCGATAAGCGTTGGCGGGACTACGGACAACAGATAGCCGAGCAAGGCGCGCCGTTTGATTGGGAAGCTGTTGTGAAACTCAAGGCAACGATTGGCGTGTGGTCGAAGCACGCCGGGCCGGAGCCGGGAGCCGTTGGTTGCCGAGCGCCAGCTGAAATCCTCCAGAAATACGGGCTGGCATCATGACCGATCTTGAACGCCTTGAGACTCTGGCGAAGTCAAACCACATGCAGAAGCAACATGAGGATTGGGGATATCCGAGGGGATGGAATGCAGCTTTGGAATTTATCGAGACTGAGATCGGAAAGCTGAAGGGCGAGACTGATGTATGCCCTCACGGCTTCGCCAAGCCGGGGTATTGTTCGGAATGTAATTTTGATTGAGCAGCGAAGACCGCAGAAGGCGGGGACTTCCCGCTAACGATAGATCAGCAACTGAGTGGAGCATCACATGGCAGGCGTTGCGCAGCGCGTTATTGAAGAATTGGACGCCGCAGGATTTGCGGTAGTCCCGAAGCACCCGACGAACCGAATGCTCAAGGCAGCGGCCAAGGCGATGATGCCACAGTTTCGACCGACGCCGCTGTGGGTTGGCTGCAAGGAAAAGCACCGAATTCGCTACGCTGCAATGATCGCGGCATGGAAGGAAAGCCTGAAATGATTATGTGGCTAGTGCGGAAGATTTGGGGCTGTGGCCCATGTCAGTTTGAGGAAGTGATGCGCGGGAAGGTTTATGAGCGCGGAGCTGAGAGGGGAGAGCGGCCAATCGCTCAAAGATACACGATGCGCTGCAAACAATGCGGGCACATGAAAAGTTACGAGCTTTAGACAACTCACACACTGACTGATCTGCCGAGGGGCAATCTTGGCAATCTGCGGTCTTTTCTGAACACACGGGGCATAGCATCACCATGGCAAGAGCAGGACGAAAGCGTAAGGCGACAGTCACGTTGCCGACTGTGCATGACCGCAGATCGACCGATCTGGTCCGCAATGCCAGCGTGGCGATTGTGGAAGTGGATGATCCATACGCGATCGAGCCAGGCGGGAAGATCACTGTCTTGCGCTCGCTGCGAGACGATCCGTTGGCGCGGATGTCAGCCGCCAAGCAGATCGACAGCGCACAATTCGAGGCGGGCAGGGCGTGGCAGGCCGATTACGAGGAAGCGGAAGTCGGCGGGGCCAGCGCGATTGACCCGACAAAGGAGGCTGTAGACGGCGGCAAGCCGCCTGAGATGTTCACTGACCGAAAGCGCCGGGCGACGGCGAACCTTGCTCGAGCTGCTCGAGAGCTGGGGGCATTTCAGGAGTCTATCGTGCGGGATGTGCTGGCGCGGCGCATGTTTCCCAACGAGGTGGCTATCGCTCGAGGGTTTTCCTCACAGCGCGAGGTGGATCACTATTCCTGGCTGTTCCGTCGGTCGCTCGAGATACTAGCTGTGGTATACAAGTTCGCCATGCCCGACGGGCATCCTACAAAATGTTGAGTTTTGGGTGTTGACACCCGTCGGGAAGTATGGCAGAACAAATGCAGAATCCAGATTTGCGCCATGTAGCCCCGGCCCGCGACACAGCGGTTAAAGGCCCATAAGTGTGGTGACTGAGCACCCGCTTTACGCGGTTGGGGTATCGCCACTTTGTTTCGCGGCATTAGCTCAATGGTAGAGCTACAGTCTTCCAAACTGAGGACGACGGGTTCGATTCCCTCATGCCGCTCCAATTCACCACGTCCGGAGAAATCCGAGGCGGGGTTTTGCATTTCAGTTCCGAGCATCAGCATCCTTCCTGCCGATGCCACCTCAATTACTCAGAGTCCCCTATCTGACCTGGTGGGCTAGACGTGCTTTTGAGGGGTGTTGATGCTCGGGAGCCTATTCAACAAAGATCGCAGAAAGCGGAAATCCCGCGCTGCATCCAACTCACGAACTGAGTGATCCATGCCAAAGTTTCGCAAGAAGCCAGTAGTTATCGAGGCGGTGCAATGGTTCCCGAACACCAAGCACCCCGGCGTTCAGGAGGACCGGACGCAACTGTTGACTGACTATTATTCTCCAGCGCCAGGATCGGCTATGCGCGAGCTTCCCGCGTATTTCGTCACGACGATCCACGAACAGCGTGCTTACCTTGTTCCCGGAGACTGGATTCTTCCCGAGCCCAAGGATGGGCGGTTCTATCCCTGCAAGCCGGATATCTTCGCGGCGACATACGAGGCTGCCTAACTCAGTCGCTTGACCCAGCGTCCATCCGCATTGATCGCTTTCTGGGAGTCTTGTCTGAACCATGACCCTTCATCGTGAAGGCGAGTACATCACAGTAACGATCAACGGCCAGTCGGAGACAATGCACATTGGCGATTGGTCCAAGATCATCGCAAGGCCGGGCAAGATCGAACGATTCACCTTTGCGCGCGGAACACCGGATCATTTCTCCACCGATGAACATATCGAGCCGCCTTGTGCATAACGACAAATACACCATCCAGATTGATTGCGTCGGGCAGTACGTAAGCTGCAGTCATTGGGGGCTTTTCTGGGCAGGGCCTCACGGCGTTTAAATGGCTAAAACTCCTACCGATATCCGGTCTTTGGCGCGCTCTCACACGCAGAAGGCGTTGAACGTGCTGGCAGGCATCATGGAACAGGGCGACGCGCCTCCTGCCGCTCGCGTATCCGCTGCGCAGGCGCTCCTGGATCGAGGCTGGGGCAAACCAGCGCAAACCGTTGACATGACTGTTCGCAAGCAGATCGCCAAGGAACTGAGCGACGATGAACTTGCAGGTATCGCGACCGGAAGCGGCGAAGGAGCTGCTGAAGCGTCGGTCGATCCGTCGCAGCTTAACTGAATGGTGCCGACTCTGCGGGTTTGAGCCTGCAGAACATCACAAGCTGCTGATTGCAGCGCTTGAGGCTGTAGCACGAAGGGAGTGCCCGAGGCTGGCGGTTTTCATGCCGCCAGGGTCGGCCAAATCGACATACGGCAGCGTATTGTTCCCGCCGTGGCTCATGCAGTCGGTAACGACCAGCGTTCTTGCGGCGTCGCACACGACTGAGCTTGCCGAGAAGTGGGGCAGGCGAGTTCGCAACCTCGTCAACGAGCATACGAACGAACTGGGCATCTCTGTCGCGCCTGATAACATGGCAGCTGGCCGCTGGGCACTGACGAGCGGCGCCGAATATTACGCTGCGGGCGTCGGCACCGGCATCGCGGGCTTTCGTGCTGGGCTTGGTCTTATCGACGATCCGATCAGGTCGCGACAGGACGCAGATTCGGAACTGATCCGGGATCGGATCTGGGATTGGTATATCAACGACTTTCGCACGCGCCTTGTTCCTGGTGCAGCGCAGGTTTTGATTCAGACCCGCTGGCACGAGGATGATCTTGCCGGTCGGGCGCTGCAGCACGCGGATTGGCATGTGATCTCATTGCCTGCTGAGGCAGAGGCCGACGACGCATTGGGCCGCAAGCCGGGCGAATGGCTCTGGTCTGACGGCGCATACGGCTACGGCGATCAGCTTGCCGAACTGAAGAAGAATACGCCAGCCAGAACATGGTCCGCGCTCTACCAGCAGAGGCCAGCCCCGGAAGAGGGCGACTACTTCAAGTCCGAATGGCTAAAGCCGTACACCACGGCTCCGCACAAGGATACGATGCGCATTTATGGCGGATCGGATTACGCGGTGACAGCAGACGGCGGCGATTACACGGTTCATGCCGTTGTCGGCCTGGATCCCGAGGGGCGGATGTACCTCCTCGATCTTTGGCGAAAGCAGGCGGCCTCGGACGTTTGGGTTGAGGCGTTCTGCGATCTTGTTCTTGAGTGGAAGCCCATGTCGTGGGCTGAGGAACAAGGTCAGATCAAATCGGGCGTAGGGCCGTTTCTTGAGCGCCGGATGCGCGAGCGTAAGGCTTACACGGTTCGGGAACAGTTTCCGACGCGCGGCGATAAGGCCATCAGGGCGCAATCTATGCGGTCTGCAATGGCGATGAACGGCCTTTACGTGGATTTCAATGCGCCATGGTTTGCGGCGTTTCGCTCGGAGATTCTGAGTTTCCCAGCCGGGAAGAACGACGATCAGGTGGACGCAATCGGCCTTGTCGGCCAGTTGCTCGATCAGATGCAGGCTGGGCCGCTCGCCAAGAAGGCCGAGGTTAAGCCGCGTGACCGCTGGGATGCGGTGTTTGACGACGACGGAGACGGATTGAATTGGAAAACGGCGTAGCTGCTGACCAGGCACCGTCCAAGGACGCGATGCTCGATGTTGGCGATCTCTGCAGAATGTTTGAGGAAAGCGAGGATTCAACCTACGAATCCCGCAAGCTGTCAGAGCGCGACCGTGACTATGTGGACAACAAGCAGCTTACGGCTGAAGAACTTTCGACGCTGAAGAAGCGCGGCCAGCCGCCGGTTATCGACAACCGCATCAAGACCAAGATTGACTATCTCGTTGGCCTTGAGAAGCAACAGCGCATCGACCCGAAGGCGCTTCCTCGCACGCCGAAGCATGAGAGCGACGCAGACGGCGCGACCGAGGCGTTGCGTTATGTGGCCGAGGAGCAGGACTACGACGCCAAGCGCTCTGCTGTCTGGCGCAACATGCTCGTTGAAGGTTTCGGTGGCATCGGCGTGTCTGTGGCAGAGGCTACCGATTACAGTGGTAAACCGGGAGTTGAGGTCCGCATTCGCCGGTATTCGTGGGATCGGCTTTTCTATGACCCTCATTCATCTGAGACAGATTTTTCGGACGCAGGCTATCTCGGAGCGGTCCTGTGGATGGATTACGACGATGCCTTGGCGATGTACAAGGATAACCCGGACGCTGCGAACATCCTGGATACGACGCTCACCACTGCACCGAGCGATACCTACGACGACAAGCCCAAGCATTCGCTGTGGGCTGACAAGAAACGCAAGCGCGTTCGCATCTGCCAGATTTGGGTCAAGCGCGATGAACAGTGGCATTTCGCTGAGTATACCAAGGGCGGCATTCTGAAGGCTGGAGCTTCGCCTTACCAGACCGACAAAGGCGAGAGCGACTGCGAACTATTCCTGCAGTCGGCATATTGCGACCGAGACAATAACCGTTATGGCCTCGTTCGCGAGATGATCTCGCTTCAGGACGAGGTGAACAAGCGTAGGTCGAAGTCGCTGCATCTGCTGTCGTCTAACCAGACGATGTACGAAGAAGGCGCTATCGACAATATTGAACTGTTCCGCCGGGAGAAGGCAAAAGCTGACGGAACGATGAAGGTCGCACCCGGCGCGCTGCGTGACCAGCGCGTTCAGACCATCAGTGGCGTAGAGGTTGCCACCGCGCAATTCCAGCTCTTGCAGGAGTCAAAAAACGCAATTGACCTGAAGGGGCCGAACGCCACGGAGATGGGCGACAAGACGCAGGGATCGAATGCGGCGTCTGGCCGAGCCATCGTTGCCAGCCAGCAGGGCGGCATGATCCAGATTGGCGACCTGATGGACAATTTGCGCCATCTGGACCGCCGCGTGTTTCGTGCGATGTGGAATCGCATTCGCCAGTACTGGACAGCCGAAAAGTGGATTCGCGTCACGGACGACGATCAAAACGTCAAGTGGGTTGGCGTGAACGTGAACCCGCAGCAGATTCAGATGCTCGCCGCGCAAGACCCGCAGGCCGTGCAGAAGATCGCCGGGGTTGTCGGCAATGTTGCCGAGCTTGATTGCGATATCATCATTGATGAAGCGCCGGATAGCCTGTCGCCTCAGCTAGAGCAATTCCAGTCGCTTGTTGAACTAAAGAAGTTTGATACCGAGGGAGAAATCCCGTTCAAGTCGATTGTTCGCGCCGCTCCGAACCTCAAGGGCAAGCAGGCCATTCTCAACGAGATGGAGCAGCGGGCCGCTCAAAAAGAGCAGGCGAGCAAGCCAGCGCAGGAATTGCAGATGCGTGGCGCACAGGCAGAAGTGGCCGAAACCGAGTCCAAGGCCGCACTAAACATCGCGAAGGCGCATGAGGCCGGGATGCCAGATCAGGCTGCACCACAGCAGCAGGTCGAATATGAGCCGCCGCCGGAGCTACAGAACGCAAAGATCGTGGCCGAGATCGAGAAGCTCCTGTCCGACGCGCGCAAGAACGACGCGACGACGCACAAAGCCGAAACCGAGGCCATGCTGGCTCCTGCGCAAGCAGCGCATCAGGCGGCGATGGATCGCGACAATTTCCAGCAGGGCATTCAGGACCGCGCCGCAGATCGCAAGCTGGCCGCGCGCAAGCCGCAGGCCGCTTAACGAATACCGTCGCCGGGTTACGGGCGTTTGAGAGCGTGTCTCACACAACACGCGGTGCCGCCGATCTTCGGGCGTATGTGACTAATCACAAAAACTAGGATGCCATGACTGAATCTCTGGACAATATCCTGTCCGGGAGCGGCGAAGCCGTGACCGAGCAGAACACCAATGTTGAGGAAAACGTAGCGCAGGCTGAAGGCGAGAGCCAACAGCAGGCCGAAGCAGAAGGCAATGAAGGCCAACAGCAGGGCGGGCAACGTACCGTGCCGCATGAGGCGCTTCATGCCGAGAAGCAGAAGGTCAAGCGTTACACCGAGGAAGTATCGAGCCTCCGCCAAGAGATTGCGGATCGAGATGCAGCTTGGGAGCGCCGTATCGCGCAGCTTGTCGAGGCCCAAAAGCCGAAGGCAGAACCTCAGCAGAAGCCGGATTGGTTTGAGAACCCGGAAGCCGCAACGCAACACGCTGTGCGGGAAACGATAAACCCTCAACTCGATCAGGTTACGTCAACCCTGATGGCGACCGCCCAAATGGTGGCAGGCATCAAGTATGGCGACGACAAGGTGGCTGAAGCCGAACAGGCGTTTATTAGCGCTCTGCAAAGCAAGAAGCTCGATCCAGCAGATTATCACAAGGTGGCAAGCAGCCCGAACCGCTATGCGGCGGCTGTTCAGTGGCATCAGCGCCAACTTGCTCAAGCAGAGATCGGTGACGATCCGGCGGCCTACAAGGCCAAGCTGGAAGCCGAAGTGCGCGAGAAAGTATTGGCTGAAATTCAGCAGGGCGATGGCCAGCAACCGCAACAGCGGCAGGCCGCAATGCCCTCCAACTTCGCAACGGCCCGCAATGTGGGCAATCGCAGCGCCGGTCCCGCGTGGTCCGGGCCTGCATCCATTCAGGACATCTTCAAACGCTAACCACGCCGTTACGACGGCGCGCGATTTGGTGTCCGCATCCGAAAGGATAGCCATCCATGGCTGACACTCGTGTAGCCTCCGGCCTCACTGTCGAACAGTGGGACGACAAGTTCTTCACTGAATACCTGACCGAAAACCGCTATTCCGGCGAAATGGGTACGGACGAAAGTTCGATTATCCAGGTCAAGGAAAATCTGACCAAGAAGAAGGGCGACCGCGTTAACTTCGCGCTCGTCAACAAGCTGACCCAGGACGCGATCACCGGTCGCAATGTTCTGGAAGGCAACGAAGAGGACATGGCCTCGCGATCGTGCGAAGTGGCCGTGGACAAGCGCCGTAATGCCGTTCGCGTTGCGGAAATCGATGAACAGTATTCGGCAATCGGCCTCCGTGAAGCTGGCCGCTCGGTCCTCAAGGAATGGTCCCTGAAGGATACCGAAACGCTCATCACCAAGTCGCTCGGCACCATGACTGACGGCACTTCCGTCATCAACATGAACGCCACTGATGTGGCCGCTGGCGGCAACCAGACCGCGCTTGACGCATGGTTGGTGAACAACAGCGACCGCGTGTACTTCGGCAACAACGCCTATACGGCCAAGACCGACTTGTCGGCGGGTCTGGCGACGTTGACCAACGCGACCGCGACCGAGAACTTCACCTCGGTCAACGCCAAGGCCATGAAATTCATGGCGACGGTGACTGCGAATCCGAAGATTCGTCCGATCCGTGTGGATGCATCGAAGGGCCGCCGTTACTTCATCGCGTACTGCCACCCGCTGGCTTTCCGCGATCTTCAGGCGGACACCACGATCACGCAGGCACAGCGTGAAGTGAAGCTGGAGATGGAAAACAACCGTCTCTTTCAGGGCGGCGATCTGCTCTGGAACGGCATCATCTTCAAGGAAGTGCCGGACATGTACGACATCAACACCCTGACCAATCTGGGCGACTCCAGCACTTCGACCGTTGTGCCGGTGTTCCTGTGCGGTGCGCAGGCTGTTGGCGCGGCATACGCAAAGCGCTGGACCTCGAAGGAACAGACCTTCGACTACGGCGACAAGCGCGGCGTGGCTATCGAGTCGATCTACGGCATCGAGAAGCTGACCTTTGGCACGGGCGGCAGCGACCGCACGACCCCGAAAGACTTCGGCGTTGTGACCGGCTTCTTCTCCGTCTCGGCAACCTCGTAAGGAGTCTGACACATGGCTATTGGAACTGTTGCTTCCGCTCAGGTTGCCTCTGGCAAGCCTGTAGCGGGCCATGGCTTTGCGGGAAACCTCAAGGTCGCCTATGGCACGTATAACATCGGCTCTGCAGTTGCGCAGAACGACGTTATCCAGATGTGCCGTACCCCGAAGGGTGCGGTTATTCTCGACGTTGCCATTTTCGGTCAGGACATCGACACCGGCACGGAAGCGCTGGATTTCGATGCTGGCTACGCCGCTAACGGCGTGGACGCTGCCGACACTGATGCTTGGGGCGTTTTCGTGAACGTCACCGGCGACGGTATCGGAAACGACACCGCGACCGTGCGCCTGTTCGGCGCTGGTGTGCTAGCCTCGGGCGGCCCGAAGACTCTGGCGGCGGAAACCGTCCACCAGATCATCTTCAACGCAGCGGCGAACGCAGGCGGTACTGGCCGCCTGAATATGCTGGTCTACTACATCATCCCGTAAGGGATCGCGGGCGGGGGCTTTGGCTCCCGCCTTTTCTCGTTTGAGGGCCGCGCATGTCCAAGACAGCCGACAATCTTGTCTATGAGGTCGCCGCCATTCTCGGCAAGGCTGTTGCCGGTGAGGCGCTTGGCCAGCCTGAGTACGACACAATCGACAACAACATTGATCCCGTTCTCGCTGAGATTGAGAACATCGTTTATGTGGGCGACCGCGACGACATTCCGGACCGCTATTTCCAGACCATCGCGCGGTTGGTTGCAGTTCATTCGGCAGCTAAGTTCAGCAATACGCCGGTTGACCTCGTGGAAGTGACGAAGCACGAAAACAGGCTTCGTGATCTTGCGGCCTCTCAGCCGACATACCAAACCCAGAAGGCGGTCTATTACTAATGACCGCGATCCCGTTTCCCCTGCTATCCGCACCGGGGCGAAAGCCACAGTCAGCGGGCGGCAGGCTTATCAATTGCTTCCCTGAGAAACTGAGCGGGACCGCTGGCGAGCAATACATCTATTGGCGCACGCCGGGGCTGAAAGCATTCGGCACGAGCGGAGGCGCAACCTTTAGAGGCGCGCTGCAAGTCGGCAGCACGGTTTATGCCGTCATTGACGACACAGCCTATTCGTTCTCGTCATCTGGCGGGGCAGGAACGCCGCTTTCCGGAACGGTGCCGGGCACTGCGCCCGTTATCATGGCGCGTAACAACGCGGCAACGCCGAACATCGCTATTGTCTCTCCGGGTGACGGAGTTGTGCAGATCGCGAGCGGGTCGGTTTCTTCATGGCCTGACGCCGATGTTGGGCAGCCCAATTCGGTTTGCTTCCTCAAGGGCTTTTTTGTCTTCACGTATGGCGACGGGAAAACCAGAACGTCCGGCGTTAATTCTACCAGCATCAACACGCTGGATGTGGCGACGGCTGAGAGCAAGCCCGACACGCTGTATCGGCCCATGCCTCTCGGCAACGGTCAATTGCTGCTTGTCGGATCGGCATCAACGGAAGTGTGGGGCGGGCAGGTCAACGACACAGGCTACCCGTTCAGCTACATTGCCACCATCCCGCGCGGGGTTGTCGGCCCTTACGCGATCACTGGCGATCAGGATGGCTGGGGCAAGGGTATCTATGCAGTTGGCGATGATCTGAAGGTATCGCGGCTCGATGGCTATCAGTTCACGCCGATCTCGCCTGTTGAGCTTGATACGCTTATCGAGGCGGAAGCGGATCGCACTGCGATTAGCATTTCGGTCTATGTGGCGCAGGGCAGGGGTTACGTCGTAGTCCAAGGCCCTACGTGGTGTTGGGAGTTCGATACGGTCTTGCAAAGCTGGCACGAGCGCCAGAGCCATTTGCAGAGCTATTGGCGCGGCTTGTTGCCGTTCCCGGCCTTCGACAAGTGGCTGTGCGGCGATCGATCATCCGGAAAGCTACTTGAAATCAGCGCAACGACGCACGATGAGACGGGCGATCCGCTCCGGATGCGCATTGAGACTGGACCGCTGGGCGGGTTTCCCAAGCCCCTGCGGATTAACTCGATTGAACTCTATCTGACCAAGGGCGTCGGCATTGCAACGGGCACTGACCCTGTGCAGACCGATCCTGACGTTGAGATTTCGATCTCGCGCGACGGCGGCACGTCATGGAGTCCGGGCAGGCCGATCAAGGTTGGCTGGCAGTCGTTGACAGCAGGCCGCGTGCGTTCCGCGCTGTGGGGCCAGGCTGAAGTTCAGGGCGTGCGTTGGCGCTTCGATGAATCAAGCAACGTGCCGTTCGGATTTATGGGCGCGGATATGCAGGCTGAGGCGCTTCGCTGATGGCCCGCAAGGTGACGATCCCCGGCCAGAATGTCCCCATTCAGATCGGCGGCGCGATCAATCCGGATTGGTATCTCGTTCTCAAGTTTCTAGAGACGCTGCAGCCGCTCTCGGATGTGGACTTTGCAGCGATAGATGCAGCGATTGCGCTCAAGTCGAACATCACTCGAACCATCAATCCGCAGACGGGAACGAGCTATACGTTCGCTTTGTCGGACGCTGGAATTATCTGTGAGTTCTCCAATTCGTCGCCGGTCACGGTGACGGTGCCGCCAAATTCGTCCGTAGCCTTTCCGGTCGGAACACAAATCGAAGTCACGCAAACCGGAGCGGGCAAGACAACGCTGGCGCAGGGTTCCGGTGTCACGATTACGTCGTTGGCGAGCTACAAGACGATTGCAGGTCAATACGCAAGCGCCACGCTCTACAAGCGCGCGACTGATACCTGGCAGTTGAGCGGGAGCCTGATCGCGTGAGTCATTTCGGGCTTGGGCTGATTTCCAGCAACGGCACTCCCGGCAACGATGCGTTCACAAAGATATTGCTGCACATGGATGGCAGCAACGGCGGCACCACATTTACCGATGTGAATGCGGGAGGGTCTGCGCATACGTGGACGCCGACGAACGCAACGACAAGTACAAGCTCTGCGAAGTTCGGTCCGTCTTCATTGCTCTGTTCTACGGGATACATTTCGACACCCGCGCATTCTGATTTCGACATCGGCACAAATGACGCTTGTTTTGACTTTTGGTTCAACAATAACGGCATCAGCGGCGGATATGGGATCGCCGGACAGCAGGACAGTTCAGGTACCCTTGGCTCGACTTCGTTCTTTATGGTCCGCTCCGGCGGCTCAGGATTTATTCAAATAACGATTGTCAATGCGAGCGCGTCGGGGACGACCAGCCTGCAAAGCACGACCGGGTTCGCGAGCACGTCAACATGGAACCACGTTGCGCTCACCAAGTCCGGCACATCGTTCCGGCTGTTCATTAACGGCACACAGGAAGATTCGACTAAGACCCTGGATTCCGTTCGGTCAAGTTCGCAGCCCTTTACCATAGGCCGCGCGGGCGACGGCGGCTCAGGATCGTCGGTTCGAATAGATGAAGTGCGTTTCAGCGTGGGCACCGCGCGCTGGATCTCGAACTTCACGCCACCAACCTCGCAATACATCTAGGACATCACATGGCATCGTTTTTCGATACGCTCTTCGGGGGCGGAGCGGAGCGTGAGGCTGCGGATCGCAACCGACAGGCTCTCGCGACCTATCAGACGCAAGGCCTTGGCGCTCTCGATAAGGCCTATGGAGCGTCGTCCGGCTATCTGACGGATGCAGGCAATCTCTATTCCGGTCTGGGTAGCAAGTACGGCGCTGGTACGAGCCTTTATCTTGACGCCCTTGGTGTCAACGGCGCAGACAAAGCGCAGGCCGCGCAATCTTCGTTCACAAATAACCCCGGCAACGATGCGGCCATAGACGCTGGCCTATCAGCGATCAATCGCCGCCGTGCGGGCGCTGGCATGTCCGATAGTGGGAACGCAGATCTCGACGCGCTCCAATTCGGTCAAAACCTTCAGAACCAGCAATACAATTCGTGGCTTGACCGGCTTGGTGGTTTGGTTTCGCCTGAGCTTCAGGCAACACAGGGCAAGGCATCCTCTCTCGGGGCGCTGTCCGATCTCTCACAAGGCGACGCCTCAAACCGTATCGGCCTGTATGGCAATGTCGCATCCGGCAACATCAGCGCGAACAATCTAGAAGCACAGGGCGCTTCACAGGGCGCGCGTAATGCGCTGGGTGGCGCGTTGTCGCTAGCCACGCTTGGTACAAGTCTGGCTGGTGGCGGGGGCCTTGGATCGAGCCTGTTTAAATCAGCGGCGAGTGGGCGCTCTGGAACATACAACCCGAGCACCATGGGCTTCATCGGGGTTTAATATATGGCAGTCGCACCGCTACAACTCCCCGGATACGCGCAGTCTCGCGATCTGGATTTCACGTCGCTGGCAAATCTCGGGCAGGTCTATAAGCAGGCCAACCAAGATGCGACGCGGCAGGCAACGCTTGCGCAACTTGGTCAGGGCGACAAAATAGACCCGCGTGTTCTGTTGGCGTCGGGTGATATGTCGCTTGCGAACTTGGGTGTGCAAATCCAGAACCGCCAGCAGGATCAGGAGCGTCAGGCGCGGCTGGATGAGCGGCAGATTTCGCGGGATGCTGTCGATGATCGGTTCCGTGGGGAATCCTTGCGCCTGCAGAAGACGGCGGCAGCGCGCGCAAATGAAGACAAGCCACTTATCAAGGAAGTCACTGATCCGAACACAGGAGCGACCAGCTTTGTTCGTATCAATCCGCGCACCGGAGAGTTGACGCCGCTCGGGAATCCTCAGCCCGCATCTCAGCCCAATAACCCGTTCAGCGCTGGCGGCAAATTCAACGAAGGGCAGGGCAAGGCTGCTGGCTTCACAGACCGTATGTTGCAGTCTGAGGGCATTCTGTCTGGTGTCAATGGTCAGGGCGGCGTGCAAGGACAGGGCACAAGCGCCGTGCAGACGGGATTGAGCGCCATTCCCGGCGTAGGCAACTATCTCACGAGCGCTGACCGTCAGAAATACGAACAGGCAAAGCGCGACATCATTAATGCGCAGCTTCGTCGCGAATCTGGCGCAGCGATTTCACCCACAGAGTTCGATAGCGCCAACAAGCAGTATTTCCCGACGCCAGGCGATAGCGCGGAAGTTATCCAGCAGAAAGCTGCGAACCGCCGCGCTGCGATTGAGGCGCTTGGGCGCGAGGGCGGTCCATCCTACAAGCCGAAATTCACCTTCGATGAAGGTGGGCGCGTTGTGCCGTATGGTCAACAGAAGCCGCAGCAACAGAATGCCGCTCCAGTTATGCCAAAGACAGGCGAACTCCGTGACGGCTATCGCTTCAAGGGCGGCAACCCCGCCGATCCGAATAGCTGGGTGAAGCAGCAGTAATGGCGGGTCCTTGGGAAGCCTTCGCTAATCAGGCCCCAACCGGCCAGCAGGGGCCGTGGACGGCGTTTGCTGAACAGAAGGTCGCGCCAGTTCGCGAGCATACCACGAGTCCGGCTGCAGAGCTTACGCTCGATTTTATGAATCAAGGGTCGGCGGCGGGGCAGCGGACAACGCCAAATATCAACGCGCAGATGAAGAATTTCATCAGCGATGATGTTCATGAAAATGATGCTGGCGAAATACTCTACCGCGATCCAAAGTCGGGGAAATTGGTCCCGACAGATCAGAACAAACAGGTCGCTCTACGCGACCCTGCTGATGGGAAGATCAAGGTTTTTGCGCGAACCGCAGACACGAACGAGGGGTTCCTATCTGCTGCAGGGCGGTTGATTGGTACGGGCATGGCGACCGGAGCGCCTGCCGCCAGAGCTTCCGCGCCAGAGGTCGTGCAGGCGGCCACAAGGTCAGTGCCGGAAGGGACTGCTGTTACTCAAGCTGCGACGCGTCTTGCAGATGTTACAGGCGCGCCTGTCAACGTCCCGCTTGCGATTTCAAGTGACAGCACGGCGGTCCAGCGAGTCGGGCAGGGTATTAAGAATATCCCGGTAGTTGGCGATCAAATTCCACAAGCGACGGGTCGTCTTGTTGAAGACCTAAGTGGAGCCGTTCAGTCCGTAGCCAATCAATTCGGCGCTGGAAGCGGTCCAAACGTGGCAAACAGGATTGGCCGCGTCATTGGCGAAGCCGCCGATGCAGAAACAGCAGCCGCGCGAAATGCGGCTCAACGGTCTGACGCAGCGGTGCTGGCTGACTGGCAGCGCGCGACCGATGATGCCGGGAATGTTATTTCATCGCGCGAAACTGCTGCTTTGCAGCGCGCTCATGATGCTGTCGGAGAGATGTCTCCACAGGATATGGGAGCGAGCCTGATCGCCCGGCTCCGTGCTGGAGAGCAGGAAGCTCGCGCTACCAAAGATCGTCTTTACGGTATTGCCGGGAACAGCGATGCGTCAGTGCGTGCTGATGCTGTCAGCGGTATCCGCTCTCGCGTGGCTCAGACTCTGGAGCAAGATGGCCGCGTTATCGACGGTGTTTTGACCCCTGCATCATCCCGGATGATGGATGAGTTGCAGCGATTGTCTGGCCTTAATATCGAAAATAGAGCAGTGGGCGCGCGAACGCCTGTTGCTGGCGGCGAGGCTCCGACGCGTGCGGCTGTTAGCGCACAAGGTATAGAGCAGGTTCGTAAGCGTTTGAATGCCATGTCGCAGGCGGCCACGAACGACGCGGATCGCTCCGCTGCGCGACAGATCATTCGCGAATTCGACAATTGGCAGTCCGACGCATTCGACAGCGCGCTCTTTTCTGGCAGCGATGAGGCATTGTCAGCGTTTCGACAGGCCCGTGCGGCTAACACAGAGTGGCGGCAGAGGTTCGGATTTAACGCCCGCGACGATGCTGACAGGATCGTCAATCGCATCGTGACAGGTGAGGTGACCCCGCAAGAAGTCTCAAACTGGCTTGTTGGCGCTTCCCAGGTTGGCGCGAAGGGCGTGTCATCTCGCCTACTGACGCGCATTGCAGAAGCCACTGGCGGCGACGCAGAGGCCATGCAAGCCATTCGCGGGGGTGTCTGGAATAGGCTCTCGCAAGCGACTGAAGGCGCGACCGCAAAGGCACCAGAGCGCGTTGCGAGTGGCATCAACGAGTTTTTGAACGGCTCCGGTCGTGACGTTGCAAATCGTCTTTTTACGGCGGAGCAACGCGGGATCATGTCAGCATATGCCGACACTCTGAGGCGGGGCGATCAGGCTCGCACTATGTTGGCCGAGGTTGCGCGGAATACAAAGCCTCAGGCGATGGAAGTTGGCATTGGTCCGATGCAAGACCTCGCCAATACGGTTCTTGGCCGTGGCGGGAAGACCGATGAAGCTCTTTTCGCGGCGATTAATGCCTACGCCAAGTCTGGCGGGAGGGGCGACATAGCAACGCTATCGCGGATCATGCGCGCGATCCCGCAGCAAGATAAGGGCGATCTCGCAGGAGCAATCGTGAGCGGAATCGGCACTTCGCCCCGCACCGGACAGTTCTCCACCGATGTCTTTGCGTCACAATGGCAAACGTATACGCCGCAAGCGAAAGCTATTTTATTTGGAAATGCAGGGGCGCATCGACAGGCGCTTGATGACATAGCGACAATTTCGACCCGCTTGAAGGAAGTGGGACAGCGTTACGGGAACCCGTCAGGGACAGCGCAAACACGGAACATATTTACGCTCGCTGGCGGCCTCATGTTCGCGCCTGGTGCAACTATCCCGGCTGCTCTCGGTGGCGCGGTTGGTGCGCATATCCTTGCTTCTCCCGCGGGAGCGTCAAGCGCCGCGCGATGGATGAAGTCATACGAGGCAGTTGCGAAAGCTCCTTCCAGCCGAACAATTGCCGCCTACACGATTGCGTCACGCAATCTGGTCAACACCGCGCGATCTGTTGGGGGTGTCAGTGCAGAGCATGACGTGCTTAGGGCGATTCAGGGTCCGGTGCAGGGTCGCGCCCAAAACGAACAACCAGAACCCGAACGGGTAATCAATCGCTAGCCACGCAAATGCGAGGCAGCCAATCCAGATCAGCCGTCCCTTGGGGCGGCTTTTTTCATTTCGGAAAGAGTTAGATGGCCGGTTCAATTTCTCTCGCAGGGGCACAGCAATTCGATGTTCTTGGCCGCCTTCTCGGCGGCGCGAAGATTTATTGGATTCAAGCTGGCACAACCAGCGCCCCTCAGAACGCATATTATGACACGGGATTGGCATCTCCGCTACCCAATCCATACACCCTAGAAGCCGACGCGCGTATTCCGTTCCATTATCTGGCGGATGGCCAGATCAAGGTCCGCATTGTCGATAGCAATGGCGTAACTCGTTTTGAGCAAGACAACATTCTGGTTGTCGGGCCAAGCTCGGGGGGCGGAGGCGGCGGAGGCGTAGATCCTACAACAATCTTCTCAACCGGTGATGTTCTCTGGCTCCCGATCCAAGGGACTCGCTCTGGTTGGACCAGAGCAAATGGTCGCACCATCGGTTCGGCGGCGTCAGGCGCAACCGAGCGCGCGAATGCTGACACCGCATCGCTGTATTCCTACCTCTGGAGTAATTTCGACAATACCATTTGCCCGGTTTCGACGGGGCGTGGAGCGAATGCTGCTGCGGACTTCGCCGCGAACAAAACGATCACTTTGCTTGACTGGCGTGGATACATTCCCGGCGGCCTTGATGACATGGGCAACAGTGCAGCGTCGCGCTGGGCCAATGTGCCGGTTGTGTCCGGCAGCACCACGACCGCCGGTTCGGTGCTGGGTGAGGCGACGCATCAAATCCTGAAAGCCGAACTTCCGACCGATGCGCCGTCTGGCACCGTTGCAATGGGCGGCTCTATTCCGATCACCATCAGCGGAGGAACGCCTGTGTTCGGCGGCACGTCCGCTGTGTCTGTCGGCAGCGGTGCGGGTACTGGCGTTCAAACCAATCTTCAGATCACCGCAACCGCGAGCATTGCCTCTCTAACCGCTGCCTTTACCGGCGCGGCTCTCGGATCTGGCACCGCGCACAACACCGTACAGAAGACCGTGCTTGGGTCCTTCTATTTGAAATTGTGAGGTTGATGCTATGCCGCTGAAACCAAATGCGTTGCCGAGCAAGCAGATTCTTGATTCTTATTTTTCAATCACGTCTGATTTTCGTCTCGTCAACAAGATATCAAAGACCTCACGGAAGGCCGGAGAACACGCTGACTCACACATGAGCAGCGGCTATCGAACAGTTTACGTAGCGGGGAAGCTGCGGCTTGCTCATCGAGTAATTTGGGCGATGGCGCACGGCAGGGACCCGGATGGGTTTCTAGACCACATCAACGGCGATACCCTCGATAACAGAATAGAAAACCTGCGAGAGGTTTCACACTCGCAGAACATGCTCAACAAGAAGATTTATAAGAATAGCACTTCTGGCGCATCGGGCATCCATCTGCGGAGCGATAATGGCATGTGGCGGGCCTACATTTCGTTGGATGGTAAGCGACGATACTTGGGTCAATACGCCACCAAGGAAGAAGCGCAGGCCGCCCTCAATCCCGTCCGCGAAGAACTGCATGGCGCATATGTGAGGGCGGCATAATGTACCAAGGCTCTCTTCCTGCAACCTCGAACCGCGAAGACTTCGAGGCGATCTTCCAGCTTGTCGATGAAGACACGGGCGATCTGATCGACCTGACAAGCGCGAGCATCGAGTTCGACATTTCAGAACCGGGCTGCACACCGCGCCTCACCGCCACAACCGACAACGGGAAAATCACATTGGTTGAAACGACCACGTTTCGCGTTGCCTTCTCGCGATCTGAAATGTCCTGCCTTTGCGCTGGCCAATACGACGTTGGCTCAACCGTTGAGAATGGCGGGACGACGCGCTCATTTATTATCGGGACGCTTCCCGTGCTTGACGGGAGGGTTTCGCGATGACGATCAAGCTGCGCACAAAGGTCAACTTCCCCGCGACGGTAAACGCGACGGGCGGCCTTTCTGTGTCCAAGGCAAACGGCGCTTGGACGGTCGAGCCGGATTGGAGTTATCTGACTCTCGAAACGTCACTGCCTGACGCTATTGGCCGTCAGCTCTGGACGTTCGAGCCAAGCGCGAACGCATATCGTCGCACCACCATTCAGGCGCTGCTGGACAGTCTTCCTCCGGGGCCTACTGGCAGTGCCGCGACAATCGCTGCGGGCACCACGACAACCGGGGCTGCTGGCACATCAGCAGCGGCGGCAAATTCCGGCACCTCCAGCGCCGCCATTCTCGACTTCACCATCCCGCGCGGGACCGATGCTGGGATGCGCTATGCATTCGAGTCGTCCACATCCATGGCGGCTCCTGCATCTGGTGGACTCCGCCTGAACAATGCTGCACTGGCCTCAGTCACCGCAATCGCGGTCAATGCGACGAACGCAGACGCAGTTGACGTGTCAGATTTCGTGGCAACTTGGGACGACAGCACTAACGCCGTCAAAGGTTATGTTGAAGTCCGCAAAGAGGGCAGCGGAGCTGTCCTCGGCCTCTATCAAATCACGTCTGTTACCGATAATACGACGTGGCTGCAGCTTGCGGTAACGTATGTTTCCGGTTCTGGCACGTTCACGGCTGCTGACTCGGTTTATCTCACCCCGTATCGCACCGGTAACAAGGGCGAGGACGGCGCTGGTACTGGCGATTTTTCGTCAAACACCGCGTCATCGGTTGATGGCGAGATTGTTCTGTTCAGCGGCACTGGCGGCAAGACTGGCAAGCGCGCGACTGGTAGCGGCCTCGCAAAGCTGACCTCCGGCGTTCTTAGCACGGCTTCGTCCGGCACTGATTATGCCCCGGCAACGTCCGGCTCCGCTATCCTCAAGGGCAACGGTGCGGGCGGCTTCTCCAGCGCAACTGCTGGCACTGACTATCTCGACAAGGGCACCACTTCGCTCCTGACGGCTGGATATACCGCAACTAGCTATTCACTTGGCACGGTCACGACCGGCACGGTGACGCCTAGCGCAGCTAATGGCAACTTTCAGCACTTGACGGCGAACGGCGCATTCACACTCGCCCCACCATCTGCGACATGCTGCATTGACATTGAAGTGTTGAACGGCGCTTCCGCAGGAACGATTACCACGTCTGGCTTTACGAAGGTGAACGGCGATACCTACGCGACGACTAACGCGAACAAATACATTTTCCATGTCGTGAAGACACAGAACTATTCGCGCCTTTCGATTGAGGCACTGCAATGAGCAACCGCCTTTGGAAGGCGCACGCTCCCGCGATTCATATCCCGGAGAAAACTATCCGCCGCATGACGGATGCGGAGTTCTGGGACTTCATGGCGCAGATGTCGCCAGAGAAAGCAACATTTCCATTCCCGTTTTATCGGGGACCGAGCGGGCCGCTATTTATTACCGCTACTGGCGGTACGATCACCACGAACGGCAACCAGAAGATTCACACCTTCACTTCTGGCGGCACGTTTCAAGTTACGTCAAACCCTTCGTCGCGAACAGTAGCGGCGCTCGTTGTTGCTGGGGGTGGCGGTGGCGGAAGCACTAATACCGTAGGTGCCACTGGAGCAGGCGGAGGCGGTGCGGGTGGCTATACCTACAACGCATCACAGGCTGTTTCTGTCACGTCGTACACGATCACAGTAGGGAGCGGCGGTACGGGCGGGACCACGGTTTCTCCAACGAACGGTGCTGGCAGTTCTTTCGGCGCTCTTATCTCTTGCACGGGCGGCGGCAAGGGTTCGGATTATGTCAGCGGCGCTTATCATGCCGCTTCGAACGGCGGTTCTGGCGGCGGCGGGAATTCCCTCGCCGCCCCAGGGAGTGGTGCCGGTTCTGGCACGGTCAACAATGGCGGCGGCGGCGCTGGTAACGGTTCTGGCGGCGGCGGCGGGTCGGGTTCTGCTGGCTCAGCAGGTTCTGGCAACAATGGCGGCGCGGGCGGCTCTGGAACAAGTAATTCAATCTCTGGGTCCGCCGTGGTTTATGCGGCTGGCGGCGGCGGCGGTGCGTACACGGGCGCAACAGGTGGTGCGGCTGGCGGAACAGGCGCGGGCGCTGGCGGCAACACAAGTGCAAACGGCACAAGCGCGACCGCCAATACTGGCTCGGGCGGCGGCGGTGCGGGAACATCAAATCAAACAGGCGGCAACGGCGGCTCCGGTATCGTGGTTATTTCGTACCAATATCAATAAGGCATAATTCGCGACATGATCACGATGTACGGAGTGAAGTAGCCGCAAACCTAAACGGCGAGGCCCATGCTTCGCCCCGCGCTCACCATCCTGATCCTCCTGCCCATCATCGTGATCAGGTTCATCACCTACTAAACCTCTGGAGCATCACATGTTCACTGCAATTCTCTGCGCCGTGGCTCTCGCTGCGGCTTATGCCGCTGGCGTCTATACCGGCTTGTCCAAGGACAAGATCATCGCTTTTGCCAAGGGCCTGAAGGCAAAGGTTGGCCTCTAATGGAGCCAGCATCGATCCGCTACAAAAACCCCGGCGCGATGTGGGGAAGTGCTCTCGCCATCAAGTGGGGCGCTGCGCCTAAGGCCGTTGTCCTTAACGACGGCAAGGGGCAGGGCAATAACATAGCCGTCTTCCCCACCTATGTGCAGGGAATCTGCGCCCAGCTCGACCTGTGGCGCACATCCAAGAACTACAAGAACAAGCGATTTTCTGACGCCATCGCCATTTGGTCCGGCGGCAACAACGTCGAGAGCTATATCCAGTTCGTACTAGCCCGCGTGCCGGGCATGACCCGCAATACCGTCATGGACGATGCTTTCTGGCGCAGCTCCATGGGCCTCGCATTCCTGAAGGCGCAGGCATGGCATGAGGCCGGGAAGAAGTATCCGGCTCCCGATGCTGACTGGATCGAGGCGCAGCGGTTGGTGTTCCTGGGTCTGGCTCCTGCCACGCCGCCAAAGCCAGCACCCGCAAAACCGCCTGTCACTAAGTCAGAGAAAGCCATCGTTGTGGCTACGACCGCCACGGCGGGAGCGGCGACAATTCAATACGGCGTTTGGGCTGCTGTCACTGTCGTGGCGATCTTTGCCATCTCCGCGTTCGTGTACTTCAAATTCTTGAGGAAGTGAGATGGACTGGAAAAGTGTTTCAGGCTCGCTCATCAAAGCGGGCGCGCCGATCATTGGCTCGGCCTTGGGTGGTCCGCTTGGTGGACTTATCGGTAGCGGTCTTGGCGATGTACTGGCTAATGCTTTGGGTGTGGAGGCTACGCCGGAGGCGGTGAACAACGCCATCGTCAACGGGGATCCAGCGACGGTTACGGCGGCTCTCAGTAAAGCGGAAACCGAGGCTTGCGCCCGGTACAGCTATCTCACGGCTGTTGTCCAATCGAACGCGGCGCAGTCTGACAGCATCAACCAGACAATCCGCGCAGAACTCGCTTCGGGGCAGCGCTGGTTCGCGTGGCGCAATCTCTGGGGATATTCCTGCGCCGTGGAGGCGTCCCTTACATCGCTCCTGGTTCTCTACAGTCTCGCGCTAAATCCGCAGATCGTGAAAAACATCATCGACTCCTACAGCTTCTTTTTGTCGTGGTACGCGCTTCGGTTCGGTGTTCTCGGCTACATCCACAATGGCGCTTCGAATGAGAAAATTGCCGCCGTAACTGGTGAAGCTCCGAGCATCATCAAGAACATCGCCAAAGCGGTGCGCGGCAAATGACAGCCCACGAAGACACCTTGCGCGAACGTGTCGCCCGGCTTGAAACGAAGGTCGATCATCTCTCAGAGGCGCTCGATAAGGCCATCACAAAGGTGGACGAGATGCACGGCGTCATGATGCAGGCCAAGGGTGCCCGCTGGGTGCTGATTGCTGCGGCGTCGATTGCGGGCGCTCTTGCTGGTTTCGCGGCCAAGTTCACCGGCCTGCTTAGCGGCCCGCCTAGATGAAAATCATCGCGCTCCTGATCATTCTAGGTCTAGCGCAATGGTATTTCCGAAAGCCTCCACCTCCAGTCGTTCATATCGTCCCGCATTGCCTGGACACCAATCGCGGCTGGTTTCTGCCTTGTACTGACGTTGATCGATACGAGTACACTTAACCACACACCAACTTATGGGGTTTCATGTTCTCAAATCCGGCAGCGGAATTTGCGACGTCCATCATCATTGCATTGGGGTTTCTAGGGATCGCTGAGACGATCTGGTTGTTGCGGCGGGGGTGGCTGTAATGGCGGCAGCAACACTCACTGATGACCAGCTTAGAGAAGCCGTCGCCCTTTTTGAGACGCACAATCGAAATCAGCAACACGCCGCCAATGCTGCCGGAATGTCCCGCAGCACCTTCCAATCCAGGCTTAGGACGGCGGAACTGCGTGGTATCACGGCACAGAAGCCGATGCTGGAAACAGAAAGCCTGATCTTCCCCGATTTGCCGTCCAGCGAACTACCCGCTGAGCAGTTAATCGATCAGGCGTGCGCCAGATTCGCCGGCCACCTAGCCGCCCGTGAGGCGCGGCGATGGATGGAGATCAAGGTCAAGTCCAACAAGCCCATTGGCGTGTGCTTTATGGGCGACCCGCACATTGATAACAACGGCTGCAACTGGCCGCTCCTTCGCCGGGACATCAAGGTTCTGGAAGAGACGCCGGGCATGTACGCCGTGAACATTGGCGACTTAACGGACAATTGGGTCGGGCGCCTCGTTCGCCTCTATGCCGATCAGGAGATGTCAAAGAAGCAGGCGTGGAAGCTCGCAAAATACCTCATGCGGGATTCCGGCATCAAATGGCTGTGTCACCTGCTCGGCAACCATGACGCGTGGAATGACGGGCCGTATCTCATTAAGGCTAACGCTCAGCCTATGGTCCCTGTGGAGGACTGGCAGTCACGCTTTCAGATTGCCTTCCCAAATGGCCAGAAAGTGCGCGTCCATGCGGCGCACGATTTTCCCGGCTCCTCCATCTGGAATAAAATGCACGGCCCCCAGAAGGCCGCTATGATGCTTGAGCAGGCCGACATCTTCGCCTGTGGCCACAAGCACGAATGGGCCATCAACGAGTCAGAGAACGCCAACCGCGACTTCGTGTATCACCTCATCCGGGCACGCGGGTATAAGTTCATCGATAGCTATTCGGACCAGCTCGGCTATGGCAGCCAGAAGTTCGGCGCGTCGATCACGGCCATCATTGACCCGGCGAGCGGCGACACCAAGAAAATCCGATGCTTCCCCGATTTGCCGGAAGCTGCCGAGTTCCTGACGTGGAAGAGGGCGCGGGCGTGACCAAGTTCTATCATCTTGAAGATTCTGAATGGGTCCGCATTACCAAGAAAGACCACAAGCACCGCTGTTGCGATTGTTCCTTGACGCATATCGTGAGCTATAGAAACGGTCCTAATGGCTCATTGGAAACGCGCTGGAAGATAGACGCAAAGGCCACCGCCGCAGCCCGGCGCAAGTTCAAGTTCACGCCCGAAGAGGATTAGTCCTTCTCGTCTCGGCTCCG
>Ga0209476_10000574_pt1 | contig 25187 bp, 18 predicted proteins | sample KloWWTrecipitate_FD_187179 | JGI IMG/M metagenome (GOLD analysis project Ga0209476, IMG submission 187179) | Active sludge microbial communities from Klosterneuburg, Austria, studying microevolution and ecology of nitrifiers - Klosterneuburg... | ecosystem: Engineered > WWTP > Aerobic digester... | reverse complement strand
GGCGTTGGTGTGGCGGGCGATGGCGGCGGTGCGGGCGCGGTCGAGCCAGAAGGTCTTGCGCGCCTCCGTCGTGGCGGCGATGAAGCCCTCGCCGCCGCGGGCGTTGGCGATCCTCACCACCTGCGAGGCCGCCTGCATCACGGCCGTCTCGTCCTCGCCGACGATGTCGCCGAGCAGCACCATCTTCGGCCGGCCATGGCGCTTGGCCTTCGGCGCGTAGCCGACCGCCTTGACGTAGCGCTCGTCGAGGTGCTCCAGCCCCGCCAGAATCGCGCCGCCCGGCCGCCTTTCCAGATAGTCCTTGACCTCGACGATGGCCGGCACCGCCTCGCGCACCTGGCCGTAGAACTCCAGGCAGACCGTGCGGGTGACCGGCGGCAGGCGGTGCAGGATGAAGCGCGCCGAGGTGATGATGCCGTCGCAGCCCTCCTTCTGCACGCCGGGCAGGCCGGCGAGGAACTTGTCGGTGACGTCCTTGCCGAGGCCGGTCTTGCGGAAGCGGCTGCCCGGCACCTCGAGGAGCTCCTCGGAGAGCGCTTTTCCCGTGTCCGAATCGCTGCGGCGCACGCGGAACTTCGCCAGCGCCTGGTCGTGGATCTTGCCGAGGTTGTGCTCCAGGCGCTCGACCTCGAGCCAGTGGCCGTCCGGGCCGACCATCTTCCAGGAGGCGAGGTTGTCGAGCGCCGTGCCCCACAGCACGGCCTTCTTGCCGCCGGCGTTCATGGCGATGTTGCCGCCGATGCAGGAGGCGTCGGCCGAAGTCGGGTCGACGGCGAAGACCAGTCCGGCTTCCTCGGCGGCTTCCATCACGCGCCGCGTCACCACGCCGGCGCCGCACTGGATGGTGGCGTAGGGCCGGTCCGTTCCGGGCAAAGTCAGCTCCTGGGGCACGGCGAGGCGGTCGAGCTTTTCGGTGTTGATGACCGCCGAGCGGGCGTCGAGCGGCACGGCGCCGCCGGTGTAGCCGGTGCCGCCGCCGCGCGGAATGATCGTCAGGTCGAGTGCAATGCAGTCCTTCACCAGGCCGGGAATTTCCTCCTCCGTGTCCGGGCAGAGCACGACGAAGGGGTACTCGACGCGCCAGTCGGTGGCGTCGGTGACGTGCGAGACGCGCGCCAGGCCGTCGAAGCAGATGTTGTCGCGCCGCGTGTGCCTCGAGAGGGCGCGCAGCACCTTGGCACGCAGGGCGGCGGTGGCCTCGAAGCCGCTGGCGAAGCGATCGACCGCCCCGTGCGCCGCCGCCAGCAGCTGCGCGACGGCCTCGTTGCCCTGGCGGCGCTTCTCGATTTCGGCGAGGCGGTGGCGCAGCGCACCGATCAGCGCTTCGCGGCGATCGCGGTTGCCGAGCAGGTCGTCCTCCAGATAGGGATTCCTCTGCACCACCCAGATGTCGCCCAGCACCTCGTAGAGCATGCGCGCCGAGCGGCCGGTGACGCGCTCGGCGCGCAGTTTGTCGAGCACCCGCCAGGCCTCCAGCCCGAGCAGGCGGATGACGATCTCCCGGTCGGAGAACGAGGTGTAGTTGTAGGGGATTTCGCGCAGGCGGGCGGTCATGCGGGCGAAGGCGGCTTCAAAGGTGGGAATTTTAGCTTACCGCGGCGCAACACGCAGCGTAATCAAACCCTTGCGGGGCGCATGGCCTTGAGAGCCGGGCCCGGCGCTGTTACCCTTGCGCGACCATGACCCTCGACTACCTCACCAGAATCCTCAACGCGCAGGTCTACGACGTCGCGATCGAATCGCCGCTCGAAGCGGCGCCGAACCTCTCGGCGCGGCTGCACAACAGTCTGCTCCTGAAGCGCGAGGACATGCAGGAGGTGTTCTCCTTCAAGCTGCGCGGCGCCTACAACAAGATGGCGCACCTGTCTGCCTCGGCGCTGAAGCGCGGCGTCATCACGGCCTCCGCCGGCAACCACGCCCAGGGCGTGGCGCTGGCCGCGCAGCGGCTGGGCTGCAAGGCGGTGATCGTCATGCCGGTGACGACGCCGCAGATCAAGATCAATGCCGTGGCGGCGCGCGGCGCCGAAGTGGTGCTGGCGGGCGACTCCTACGACGAGGCCTACAAGGCGGCGCTGGAACTGGAGAGGAAGCGCCGGCTGAGCTTCGTCCATCCCTACGACGATCCGGAGGTGATCGCCGGCCAGGGCACCATCGGCATGGAAATCCTGCGCCAGCACACCCGGCCGATCCACGCCATTTTCGTTCCCGTCGGCGGCGGCGGGCTGATCGCCGGCATCGGCGCCTACGTCAAGCGCCTGCGGCCGGACATCCGCGTGATCGGCGTCGAGCCGGTCGAGGCCGACGCCATGGCGCGCTCGCTCGCCGCCGGCCACCGCGTGCGCCTGAACCAGGTCGGCCTGTTCGCCGACGGCGTGGCGGTGAAGCAGGTCGGCGAGGAGACCTTCCGCATCTGCAGGGAGGCGGTCGACGCGGTGATCCTGGTCGATACCGACGCCATCTGCGCCGCCATCAAGGACGTCTTCGAGGACACGCGCTCGATCCTCGAGCCGGCCGGCGCGCTGGCCATCGCCGGCGCCAAGGCCTGGGCGGCGCGGCACAAGCTGCGCAACGAGACGCTGGTGGCGGTGGCCTCCGGCGCCAACACCAACTTCGACCGCCTGCGCTTCGTCGCCGAGCGCGCCGAGGTAGGCGAGCACCGCGAGGCGGTGCTGGCGGTGACGATTCCCGAGACGCCGGGCAGCTTCCGCAAGTTCTGCAGCCTGCTCGGCGCGCGCAACATCACCGAGTTCAACTACCGCTACGCCGACCCGCGCGAGGCGCACGTCTTCGTCGGCGTGCAGGTCGGCAGCCGGGCCGAGTCGCTGAAGCTGGTGGAGGCCCTGCGCCGCCACGGCCTGGCCACGCTCGACCTGACCGAGGACGAGATGGCCAAGCTGCACGTGCGCCACATGGTCGGCGGCCATGCGCCGGTGGACCACGAACTGATCTTCCGCTTCGAGTTCCCCGAGCGGCCCGGCGCGCTGATGAAGTTCCTCAACAGCATGAGCGCCGGCTGGAACATCTCGCTGTTCCATTACCGCAACCACGGCGCCGACTACGGCCGCGTGCTGGTCGGCATGCAGGTGCCGCCGCGCGAGAAGGCGGCCTTCCGCGCCTTCCTGAAGGACCTCGGCTACGCCAACTGGGACGAAACGAAAAACCCGGCCTACCGCATGTTCCTCGGCTGAAGCCGTCCGGCTTCGACCTGGAAAATCCCCGACTCCGTGACGACGAAATCCATCGGCAGGTCATGCGCCTGCGGACGGATGCTGGGCACGCGGGCCAGCTCGAAGCCGACGCCGACGGCCAGCGGGCGGGGGCTGAGCGCAGCCAGGCTGCGGTCGAAATAGCCGCCGCCGTAGCCGAGGCGGTAGCCGGCCTCGTCGAAGCCGTTGAGCGGCATCAGGATGGCGTCGGGCCGCATGGCCGCGCCGCGCGCCGGGATGTGGATGCCGTAGCGGTCCTCGGTCATTTCGCTTTTCGGCGTCCATTCGCGGAATTCCAGCGGCGACGCGTTGTCCTTAACCACCGGCAGGCAGGCGCGCAGCCCGCCCGGCTGCCGTCCGGAGACCAGCAGCCGGGCGTCGAATTCGCCGCGGAACGGCCAGCAAAAGGCGAGCACGGCGGGCTTCAGGGCCTCGAGCAGCGGCTGCAGATGCCGTTCGATCTCCCGCGACAGGTGCGCATGCTCCGCGGCCGGCAGCGCTTCGCGCGCGGCGATCAGGCGATTGCGCAAGGCACTGCGAAAGTCGCGGAGGTCGTTGCTGGCGGAAGCCGTCATGCGCGGTGTGCTATTCTCGAAACAGTGGTTGAACTATATATGAAGCGTCTGTTGTGCGTCCTGTTGCTGGCGTTCTCGCTGCCGGCATTCCCTGCTGCGAACGGCGACGAGCGCGTGCTCGCCGCGCGGGATGCCGTCCAGCGCGGCGACCGCGCGAAGCTCGCCAAACAGCTGGAGGCGGTGCGCGGCCACGACCTCGAGCCGTATGTCGAATACTGGCTGCTGCGCCTGCGCCTGGAGGAAGCCGGCGCCGCCGAGTTGCGCGAGTTCCTTGGGCGCCAGTCGGGCAGCTATCTGGCCGAGAAGCTGCGTGGCGAATGGCTGAAGGTGCTGGGCAAGCGCCGCGATTGGGATGCCTTCGACGCGGAATACCCGCCGCTCGTCCAGGCCGACCAGGAAATCACCTGTTACGCCCTGCAGAACCGCCTGCGCCTGGCCGATCTCGGCGCACTGGACGAGGCGCGGCCGCTGTGGTTCATGCCGGCCGACCTGCCCGAATCGTGCATGCCCCTGATGGAACAGCTGCTTGCCGACAAGCGCCTCGGCACCGATGACATCTGGGAGCGCCTGCGCCGCCTGCTGGAAGCGAAGAAGCTCGGCGCCGCCAAGGCGACTGCGGCTTACCTGCCGGTCGGCCAGGCGCCGTCGGCGAAGACCCTGGACGCCATCGCCGACAAGCCGCTGCGCCACCTGGCGCTGCTGCCGCCGAATTTCGCTGCCAGCCGCCAGGGCCGCGAAATGGCGCTGTTCGCCGTGCAGCGCCTGGCGCGCACCGATCCCGCCCAGGCGGCGCAGCAATGGGAGGGCATCAGGGACAAGTTTTCCGCCGCCGATGGCGCCTACATCTACGCCCAGCTCGGCTGGCAGGCGGCGCTGCGGCACCTGCCCGAGGCGCTGGCGTGGTACGCCAAGGCCGGCAGCGCCCCGCTCTCCGACGAGCAGGTGGCGTGGAAGGTGCGCGCCGCGCTGCGGGCACAGAACTGGGCCGTCGTCGGCGAAGCCATCGGCCAGATGCCGAAGGCCCTGCAGGCGCAGCCGGACTGGATCTACTGGCTCGGCCGCGCCCACGAGGCGCTCGGCCGGCAGGAAGAGGCGCGGGCGCTCTACCAGCGCATTGCCGGACAGCCGAATTTCTACGGCAACCTGGCCGACGACGAGCTCGGCCGGCCGATCCAGCTGCCGCCCCTGGCAAAGCCCGCCGGCGAGGAGGTGAAGGCGGTGGCCGCCCTGCCCGGCATCCGCCGCGCCCTGGCGCTGTTCCGCATCGACATGCGCATCGAGGGCATCCGCGAGTGGAACTGGACCCTGCGCGGCATGGACGACGCGAAACTGCTGGCGGCGGCGGAGCTGGCCCACCGGCACGAAATCTTCGACCGCGCCATCAACACCGCCGACCGCACGCTGGCGCTGCACGACTACTCGATGCGCTACCTGGCGCCCTTCCGCGAGCATGTCGAGCCGAAGGCGAAGGCGCTGCAGCTCGACCAGGGCTGGGTGTATGGCCTGATGCGGCAGGAAAGCCGCTTCATCACCAATGCCAAGTCTGTCGTCGGCGCGAAAGGGCTGATGCAGCTGATGCCGAAGACGGCGAGCTGGGTGGCGAAGAAGATCGGCATGAAGGACTTTCAGCCGGGCAGGACCAACGACACCGACGTCAACGTCACGCTCGGCACCAACTACCTGAAGCTGGTGCTCGACGAGCTCGACAGCCATCCGGTGCTGGCGTCCGCCGCCTACAATGCCGGCCCGGGACGGGCGCGCAAATGGCGCGACGTGAAGCCGATCGAGGGCGCCATCTATGCCGAGACGATTCCCTTCAGCGAGACGCGCGACTACGTCAAGAAGGTGATGAGCAACAGCGTCTATTATTCGGCGCTGTTCGAAGGCCAGCCGCAGTCGCTCAAGCCCCGCCTCGGCACCATTTCGCCGAAGAACGGCTACGACCTGCCCAGGATAGCCGACCTGCCCTGACGGGCTTTTCGGCTGCGCGGGCCTTTCCGGCCGCTGCGCGACGAGCAGGAAGCGCCGCTTGAGATTAAAATTCCCATCCCGGCTTGCTCTCCGACCCATCATGAAAACGAAAAACATCCTCCTCATCGGCGGTTCCGGATTCCTGGGCAGCCATGTCGCCCGGCGGCTGGCCGCGCAGGGCCACCGCCTGACGGTGCCGACGCGGCACCGCGAGCGCGCCCGGCACCTGCTCGTCCTGCCTACCGTGGAGGTGGTCGAGACCAGCGTGCACGACGCTGCCCGGCTGACTGCGCTGGTTGCCGGCCAGGACGCGGTAATCAATTTCGTCGGCATCCTCCACAGCCGCTACGGACTGCCCTACGGAGCCGATTTCGCCCGCGCCCACGTCGCGCTGCCGAAAATGATCGCGGCCGCCTGCCGCGCCGCCGGCGTGCGCCGGCTGCTGCACGTTTCCGCCCTGCATGCCGATGCGAACGGACCCAGCCAGTACCTGCGTTCCAAGGGCGAGGGCGAAGCCGCCCTGCGCGCCGCGGGCGATGCGCTCGACCTGACGATCTTCCGCCCTTCGGTGATCTTCGGGCCGGACGACGCCTTCCTCAACCTCTTCGCCCGCCTGCAGCGCCTGGCGCCGGTGATGCCCCTGGGCAACACCCGGGCGCGCTTCCAGCCGGTGTATGTGGAGGACGTGGCCGAGGCCATCGTCGCCAGCCTCGATCGCAGCGAGGCCTTCGGCCAGGCGTATTGCTGCTGCGGGCCGCGCGTGTATACCCTGGCGGAGCTGGTGCGCTATGTCGGCGAACAGATCGGCAGGCCGCGGCCGATTATTCCCCTGCCGGAAGCGCTGGCCCGGCTCCAGGCCGGCCTGCTCGAACTGCTGCCGAACCCGCCGATGTCGGTGGACAACCTCGACTCGATGGACGTCGACAGCGTCTGCACCGAAGGCGAGCCGCTGCCCTTCGGCGCGGTGCCCACCCCGCTGGAAGCGGTGGCGCCCGAGTACCTGACGGCCAGCACGCCGCGCTACCGCTATTACGGCTACAGACTCAAGGCACGCCGCTGAGGGGGCCGATCGCGCGATGAAATCCTATGTCGTCGGCGGTGCGGTGCGCGATGGCCTGCTCGGACTGCCCGTTCAGGACCGCGACCATGTCGTCGTCGGCGCGACGCCGGAGGCGATGCTGGCGCGCGGCTTCAAGCCGGTCGGCAAGGATTTCCCCGTCTTCCTGCATCCCGACAGCCACGAGGAATACGCCCTGGCGCGCACCGAGCGCAAGACGGCGCCGGGCTACAAGGGCTTCGTCTTCCATGCCGCGCCCGACGTCACGCTGGAGGCGGACCTGGCGCGGCGCGACCTGACCATCAACGCCATCGCGCAGGACGAATCGGGGGCGCTGGTCGATCCCTTCGGCGGCCAGGCCGATCTTGCCGCGCGCGTGCTGCGCCACGTCGGCCCGGCCTTCGCCGAGGATCCGGTGCGCGTGCTGCGCGTGGCGCGCTTCGCCGCGCGCTTTCCCGATTTCCACGTGGCCGAGGAAACCCTCGCGCTGATGCGCCTGATGGCCGACAACGGCGAGGTCGACCACCTGGTGCCGGAGCGCGTCTGGCAGGAGCTGTCGCGCGGCCTGATGGAAGCGCGGCCCTCGCGCATGCTCGACGTGCTGCACGCCTGCGGCGCGCTGGCGAAGGTGCTGCCCGAGCTCGAGCGCCTGTTCGGCGTGCCGCAGCCGGCCGAGCACCACCCCGAGGTGGACACCGGCGCGCACATCCTGCGCGTCGTCGACCAGGCGGCGGTGCGCCGCTTCCCGCTGCCGGTGCGCTTCGCCGCCCTGCTGCACGATCTCGGCAAGGGCGCCACGCCGCATGCGGAATGGCCGCATCACCATGGCCACGAGGCGACGGGCGCGGCGCTGGCCGAGGCCGTCAGCGAACGCCTGCGCGCGCCGGCGGACTGCCGCGACCTGGCCGTGCTGGCGGCGCGCGAGCACGGCGTGATCCACGATGCCGCCTCGCTGCGCCCGGCCACCGTCGTCAGGCTGCTCGAGCGGGTTGACGCGCTGCGCCGGCCGGAGCGCTTCGGGCAGCTGCTGGAGGCCTGCGAATGCGATTTCCGCGGCCGGCCCGGCTGGGAGGACCGGCCCTGGCCGGCGGGCAGCATCCTGCGCAGCGCCCTCGTGGCCGTGCAGGCGCTGGATGCCGGCGCCATCGCCGCCGCCACGGCCGACAAGGCGCAGATCGCGCAGCGCGTGCACGAGGCGCGCGTGGCCGCCCTGAAAAGCGCACCGTCCTGCGAGGACTGACTTTCATGAAACCCCTGTTGCTTGGATTCCTGGCGTTGCTTGCCCTGCCGGCGCGGGGCGAGGAGGCGCCGGCGGCGCCGGAGAAGCCGGCGGAAGCCGCGCCGGCGCGCAGTGCCGAAGAGGAGCTGTCGGCCCTGCGCCCGGTGCTGATCGGCAAGCGCTACCTGGACCAGGCGCGCAAGCGGCTGGCCGTGCAGCTGGCGCGCATGCGCCGCGACACGGACAACCCCGGGACCTGGTTCGAGGACAACGCCCTGGTGGCGCGCGATTTCCTCGCCGACGTGCAGATCATGTACGCCCTCGAATTCAAGGAAGGCGCGCAACTGGTCTCGCACGGCATGATGCGGGGCTGGGGCATGGATCCCGATCGCCTGCACCAGCGCGCGCTGGCGAATCTCGACCGCGCCCACGGCGAGATCGCCGTCAAGCAGGTCGGCAAGCTGCCGTGGCTGTCCGTCATCGAGACCGGCGATGGCTATGCCGCCAGCCGCATCCTGCTGCACTGGCGCTGGGCCGAGCTGACGCTGACGCTGGGCGATGTCCTCATCCTCGGCATGCCGACGCGCGACGTGGTGGTGTTCACCGCCACCCTCGAGCCGCAAAAGCTGGAGCAGCTGCAGGAGACGGTGGAGACCGTGGAGCGGCACCAGGGACGCCCCATTTCCCGGCGCCTGTTCCAGTGGACGCCGCAGGGCTGGGCCGAATTCGACCCGGCCCTACAGCAGGCGGTACAGCAGCGCGGCGAGCAGGGAGAGCAGCAGGGTGGTGCCGAAGGGAAAATGGTAGGGACGCCCGCGCCAGCGGAAGCTGCAGTCGCCCGGCAGCCGGCCGATGCGCAGAAAGGCGGCCAGCCGCGGCAGGAAGACGCCGGCCACCAGGACCGTGATCAGCAGGGCGATCAGCCACTTCAACATCGACAATGAGGAAAGCTACGCGATGATCGAACTATACACATGGGGCACACCCAACGGCCGCAAGGTCTCCATCATGCTGGAAGAGTGCGGTCTGCCCTACCGGGTGCACAAGATCGATATCATGAAAGGGGAGCAGTTCGCGCCGGCCTACCTCGCCATCAACCCGAACGGAAAAATCCCCTCCATCGTCGACCCGGTCGGGCCCGATGGCAAGTCGATGAAGATGATGGAGTCCGGCGCCATCCTCGTTTACCTCGCCGGCAAGACCGGCCGCTTCCTGCCCGCCAGCGACCGCGGCAAGTACGAGGCGCTGCAGTGGCTGATGTTCCAGATGGGCGGCGTCGGCCCGATGTTCGGGCAGACCCATCACTTCCTGCGCTACGCGCCGGAGAAGGTGGACTACGCCATCGGCCGCTACACGCGCGAGACGACGCGGCTCTACGGCGTGCTGAATGCCCGGCTCGGGCAGCACGAGTACCTCGCCGACGAATACTCGATCGCCGACATCGCCACCTTTCCCTGGGTAGCCAGACACGAGTGGCACGACGTCGCCCTCGCCAGCTACCCTCACGTCCTGCGCTGGTTCAAGGCCATCGCCAACCGCCCGGCCGTGCAGCGCGGCATGGCCGTGCCTGGCTGATGAGTGCTTCACGTTTCGGCGGGCTGGAGGTCATCAGCCGCCAGCCGCCGGCTAAAGTCAGTCCCCGCAACACGCCGCTGCTGTTCCTCCACGGCGCCTATGCCGCCGCCTGGTGCTGGGACGAGCATTTCCTGGCGTATTTCGCCGAACGCGGCTATGCCTGTTACGCCCTGAGCGTCTCCGGCCACGGCGGCTCGCCCGGGCGTGAGCATCTGGACAGCTTCGGGCTCGACCACTACGTCAGAGATGTCGCGGCGGTCGTCGAACAATTGCCGGCGCCGCCGGTGCTGGTCGGCCATTCCATGGGCGGCATGGTGGCGCAGAAATACCTGGAATCCCACGAGGCGGCCGGGCTGGTGCTGCTGGCCTCGGTGCCGCCGCAGGGCCTGTGGGCGGCGGCGCTCGGCCTGGCCTTCCAGAAACCCGGCGTGATGAGCGACCTCAACAGCCTGCTCGGCGGCGGCCGGGTGGCGCTCGACACTCTGCGCAGCGCCATGTTCGCCCAGCCGGTGACGACGGAAGACCTCGCCCGCTGGTACAAGCGCATGCAGCCGGAGTCGCATCGTGCCATCTGGGACATGACGCTGTTCAACCTGCCGCTGAAGAGCCGCATGACCCTGCCGCCGCTGCTGGTGCTCGGCGCCGAACACGACACCCTGATCCCCGCCTCCCAGGTCGAGATGACCGCCCGCCACTATGGCGTCGAGGCGGAAATCTTCCCCGGCATGGGCCACGGCCTGATGCTGGAGCGCGACTGGGAGCGGCCGGCCGGCCGCATCCTCGACTGGCTGGGCGAACAGGGGCTGTAGCGCCCACGCTGGCGCAAGGGGAAATCGCCCCCTGCGCCGGCGATGTCAAAATATTTTTGCCGGCATTCAACTTTTTCCGTTTCCCGCCGTTATCCAGATTGAAGTCCCCAAGCACGAGAGCAGTTGCGCGGAGGCCAACATGATCATGGAAGTGGATATGAGCACGGGAAGAAAAGTCGTCGCGCTGCGTGAAGAGTATGGCGAGGAGGTGCTCCTCTCCAACTGGCTGCCGCAGCCCGAAGTCGGCTTGGCCCTGCAGCAAGCAGTGCCGGCGCGGCACGACCCTGCGGCGGCCGAACGGGACGCCGAGGCCTTCCTGCGCAACGTCTACCTCTGCCAGGAGTAGCTTTACCTCCCTCTCCCGCCAGCGGGAGAGGGCCGGGGAGAGGGTGGGAAGCGGCGCCAGCCGCTACAATGCGCGCCATGACTTCATCCCTCGAACGCCGTTCCGCCTACCCGCATTTCCTCGCCATCCCGACCCGCTGGATGGACAACGACGTCTACGGCCACGTCAACAACGTCGTCTATTACTCGTACTTCGACACCGTCATCAACGCCTACCTGATCCGCGAAGGCGGGCTGGACATCCGCGACGGCGCGGTGGTCGGCTACTGCGTCGAATCCAACTGCCGCTACCATCGCCCGGTCACGTTTCCCGAGACTCTCGACGCCGGCTTGCGCGTCGCCCACCTGGGCGCTTCCTCGGTGCGCTACGAGATCGGCCTGTTCCGTGCCGGTGAGGACAAGCCGGCGGCGCAGGGGCATTTCGTGCACGTCTTCGTCGATCGCGCCAAGGACAAGCCGACGGCCATCCCGGACAGCATCCGCGCCTGCCTGGAAAAACTGATCCTCAGGTAGGACGGTTTCCTACGGCAGAATCAAATCAACCCAAAGCCGCGCCGGGACGTTAATTCAGTCAAGAAGCGAGGAAGCATCCGGAGGACGCAAGGTGTTGTGGCAGGCAAGCGGGCAGGGTCCCGGCAGCCTGATCGCTGAGGGTTGTGATGGCCGCGACAAACCCTTGCGTCTTTCCCTCGCTGAATCCCAGTGCATTGTCATGAAGCGCCAATTCATGCGGCGGTATATGGCTTGACACGCCCCATACTATGGGGCATCATGCGCCCCATGAAGGCAAGGCTGATTCGGCGAATTCGCGAAGCACACAGGCGCGGTTTCATCGAGGGCGTAATCTGGGAAGTGCCGCAGCCTGTGCTGCCTTCTGAACACAGGATCAAATACCGGCTCGCCTATGTCGCCGAGGGTGTGCGTGTCGTCGGCTACGACAACGAGCGCGGCAAGGGCGATCACCGCCATGTGCGCGGGCGCGAGCGGCCCTATGCCTTTGTCGACGTGCCGACGCTGATCAGGGATTTTCTGAGTGACGTGAAGGAGGCGGAATCGTGAACAGGCTGGAAGTGAAGGTGGGCGAACCCATCGAAAAGAGCCTTGCCGGCTTCGGCGAGGCTCTGCAGGCAGCCCGCTCGGGCCGGGAGGCCGAACCCTATTTCGGCATCGGCTTTGAAACCATGGCGCAGTTCGGCGAAGTCTTCACGCCCAAGCGCTGGGAACTGGTGGAAGCCCTGAAGGCTGCCGGGCCGCTTTCGATCTACGCGCTCGCCAAGCGGCTGGGGCGCCATTACCGCAACGTGCACAAGGACGTCACCGCGCTCATCGAATGGCTGGTCATCGAGAAGGACGAGGCAGGGCGCATTTTTGTACCTTGGGACGAGATCGACGTACGCTGGCCACTGGTGAAGGATGCGGCCTGACGGGCCCAGGATAAGTACGACCGGTGCCTGGCCGAATCCGGGTGCCGTCCCGCAGGGACTGATTTACTTCCGGTCGCACACAGCCTGTAGGACGCACGAGGCATGCCTTGGCATGCCTACCGCTCCCGCAGACTCTCGTCCTTATATTGCATCAGCGGTGACAGGAAATACTCGATCACCCTACGCTGGGCAGTCTTCACCTCGACCGTCACCGCCATCCCCGGCGAAAGATTGACGGTCTTGTTCTCCAACTGAATGGTTGAGCGCGCGAGATTCACCCGCGCCGGGAAAATCAGACCCCGCTTCTCGTCGCTCACCGCATCGTTCGAGACATGGGTCACCCTGGCCTCGATGGTGCCGTATTTAGTGAACGGGAAGGTTTCAATCTTCACCACTGCTTCCTGGCCCGGATTGACGAAGCCGATGTCCTTATTCTCGACGAAGGCCTCCACCTCGATCGGATTGTCCTTCGGCACGATCACCATCAACTGCTGGGCCGGCGTGACGACTCCGCCGACGGTATGCACCGCCAACTGCTGCACGGTGCCATCGACCGGCGCGGTCAGCATCATCAATTTGCCACGGGTATCCGCCTTGACCAGCTCGTTGCCGTAACTGGTTGCCTTCTGCTCCGCCTCGTTCAGGCTGTCCAGGGCGATGCGGCGGGTCTCGGCCACCAGGGCGGCACGTTGGCTCCTGGCTTCCTGCAAGGAGGCCGCCAGCTCCTTCAGGCGGCTCCTCTGGGTGGCCAGATCCCCTTCCTGCTCAATGCGCGCTTGTTCCTTCTCCAGGTAGCCGTGCCTGGAGATGAAGTTCTTCTCGACCAGGTCCCTGAAATCCTGCGCCCGTTGGCGGGCGATCGGCGCAGTCTGTTCGAGCTTCCTGACGATCTCCCGCGTCGAGGCCAGTTCCGCTTCCCTCTTGGCGATTTCGGCATCGATGCGGGCGAGCTTCGCCTGGTATTCGCCGTATTGCCCTTCGAGGATGCGTTGCTCCTGGGCCAGCCGGCCGACCCCCATGTCCGGCATGCGCTCCAGCGCCGGCGGCTTGCCGGACGCGATGGCGGCGAGCATCGCCCGGGCACGGGCCGCCTGGAGCCGGGCCGTCGTCAGGTCGTTGCCCAGACGGGCGCTGTCAGCCGCGGCGGTGGTGGCGTCCAGTTCGATCAGCACTTCCCCCGCCTTGACGGCCTGCCCGTCGCTGACCTTGATTACCTTGACAGTGGCCGTCTCGATGGGCTGGATTACCTTTGTGCGGTCGTTGGGCACGATCTTGCCGTGTGCGGTAGCCACCACGTCCATGTGGCCGAAGATCGCCCAGAGGAGCGCGATCAGGGCGAAACACAGGATCAGCCACATGGCGATGCGCGGCGCGGGCGACACCGGGGTTTCCTGCAGTTCCAATGCTGCCGGCAGGAACTGGGCTTCGTGCGGCAGGCGAGGACGGGAATCGAGATTCCTCCGTTCGCGCCAGGCGTGTCGGAAGACCGCCGCGTAGCGTTTCAGCAGATCCATTGCGGCGTGCAGCTTCAAGGCATGGCTCATATCGACTTACCCTTGTTGCAGCCGGTGCAAACGGGAATAGTGCCCCGCCTCATGGGCGAGCAGCTCGGCATGGGTGCCCTGCTCGACGATCTGTCCACGATCGAGGACGATGATGCGGTTGACGTCGCGCACGGCACTCAAGCGATGCGCGATGATCAGCACGGTGCGCCCCTTGCAGATGGCCTTCATGTTGTTCTGGATCACCCGCTCGGACTCATAATCGAGGGCGCTGGTCGCCTCGTCGAAGATGAGGATGCGGGGGTTGGTGATAAGCGCCCGGGCGATGGCGATCCGCTGGCGCTGGCCGCCTGAGAGCGTCGCGCCGTGCTCGCCCACCACCGTGTCGTAGCCTTCCTGCAGCTCCAGAATGAATTCGTGGGCTCCGGCCAGTTTGGCGGCGCCGATCACCGCTTCCATGGGGATGCCCGGGTCGGACAGGGCGATGTTCTCGCGGATGGTGCGATTGAAGAGCATGTTCTCCTGCAACACCACGCCGATCTGCCGGCGCAGGCTGGAGGTGTCGGCCATGGCCAGATCGATTCCGTCCACCAGCACGCGGCCACGTTCCGGCAGGTACAGGCGTTGCGCCAACTTGGCCAGCGTGCTCTTGCCGGAGCCGGAGCGGCCGACGATGCCGATGACTTCGCCGGGCTGGATCGCAAGGTCGATGCCGCGCAACACCTCTGGGCCGTCCGGACGGTAGCGGAACACCACCATATCGAACTCGATGCGGCCTACCAGCGGTGGCAGGGTGCTGCGGTTGGCATTGGCCACTTCGGTACGGGCGTTGAGGATGTCGCCCAGCCGCTGCACCGAGATGCCGGTCTGCTGGAAATCGGTCCAGAGTTGGGCGAGGCGCATGACCGGCATGGCAACCCGTCCGGCGAGCATGTTGAAGGCGATCAGCTGGCCAACCGTGAGTTCGCCGCCGATGACGAGGCGGGCACCCAGCCACATGGTGACGACTGTCACCAGCTTGCCGATGAGCGATACGCCCTCGTGCGCCAGGGTGCCCAGGGTGGATGTGCGAAAGCCGGCCGCCACGTAGGCCGCCTGCTGGTTGTCCCAGCGGCGCGTCATCTGCGGCTCGACGGCCATGGCCTTGAGGGTGTCGATGCCGTTGATGGTCTCCACCAGGAAGGCCTGGTTCTCGGCGCCGCGATTGAACTTCTCGTGCAGCCGGGCGCGCAGGAGCGGCGTGATCAGCACCGACAGGATCAGATAGCACGGCAGCGACAGCACCACGACCAGAGTCAGCCAGCCGCTGTAGAACAGCATGACAGCGATGAACACCACCGAGAAGAACAGGTCCAGCACCAGGGTGATGGCATTCCCCGTGAGGAATTGGCGGATGTGCTCCAGCTCGCGCACCCGTGCCACGGTGTCCCCCACGCGCCGCGCCTGGAAGTAGGCCAGCGGCAGGTTGATCAGATGCCGGAAAAGCCGCGCCCCCAGCTCCACGTCGATGCGGCTGGTGGTGTGGGCGAAGACGTAGCTGCGCAGGCCCGAGAGCATGACTTCGAAGACCACCACCACCAGCAGGCCGAAAGCGATGACATCCAATGTGGTGAAACCGCGATGCACCAGCACCTTGTCCATCACCACCTGGAAGAACAGCGGCGTCACCAGCGCGAAAAGCTGCAAAGCGAAGGAGACCGCGAAAACCTCGCCCAGCAGCTTGCGGTACTTGACCACCGCCGGGATGAACCAGGTGAAGTCGAACCGGGAGAGGTCCCCTGCGAGGGAGGCCCGCGAGGTGAACAGGATCAGTTCCCCGCTCCAGCGCGCGCAGAAGTCGGTTTGCGAGAGAACCTGCGATCGCTCGACGCGCGGGTCCTGGATCAGCGCCTGGTCGCCGTCGAGGCGGGCGAGGATGAAGAAGCTTCCATCCTGATCTATGGCCAGTGCCGGCAAAGGGGTGCGCTCAAGGCGGACCCAATCCGTCAGTACCCGCTTTGCCTTGAGGCCAAGATGCTTGGCGGCAAGGAGTATCTGGTCGGTGCCGAAGGGCCGGCCCGGCTCCTTGAAGTCGTGCACCAACTGGTCGGGGTCGGCCGCCACGCCGTGAAATCGGGCAAGCATGGCCAGCCCGAGCAGTCCCGTATCCACGTCGCTTCCCTCTCCCGCCACGGGGGAGGGGGCGGGAGAGGGAGAGGGGGTGCTCATTGCCAGTTGGCGGCGATGACCGGACTCAGGGCGTCCTGGTAGTTCTGCGGCAACGTCGTCTGGCCGGCGGCCGGCGGCGAGAAAGCCGCCATGGCCTGGACGAGGTTTTCGACCTGGCTGTCGAGCAGCAGCCGGTTGTCCGCCGTCCTGAACTGCTCGACATGGTAGGCCGAGCCCGAATACCAGTTCTGGAGGGTGAACTTGTCGGAAGTGCCGATGATACTCACTTCCAGGTTGTTGCCGACGTGGCGGAACCAGAGTTGATCCAAGGCGATACCGGTATCGAAGCGGGCCAGGTCGGTGTTGCCGGCAGTGGCATCGTTCTCCTGGATCGTATCGTTGCCGTAGCCGCGGGAGAGCCAGTAGGTGTCATTGCCGACTCCTCCGAGGAGCGTATCGTTGCCCGCGCCCCCGTTCAGCACGTCATTGCCGTTGTCCCCGAAAACGTAGTCGTTGTCCGCGCCGCCGCTCACCGTATCGTTTCCATCACCTCCATAGAGCGTATCCGCACCGGCTCCGCCGTCGACCGTATCTGCCCCTGCCCCGGCGGAAACATAGTCATTACCACCAGCGGCATTGATAACGTCCGCGCTGGCGTATCCGGTAATGGTCTGGGCCGTGTCATTGCCGGCAATCGCCAGCGCCTTGACCGCGGCCTTGTCCCAGGTGGTGCCGTTGGCGAACCTGATCTGTTCCAGCGCGTATCCACCGTTGCCGTCGCTGTCAAAGAATGAACGCACCGTAACCCGATCCGAAGTGCCGGCAATCGCCAGCACCAGGTCGGTGCTGCTGCGCGTAATCACGATGTCGCTCGGCAATATGTCCGCGCCGAATTCCAATGCATCGGTCTTCCCCGTCCCGGTATCGTGGTTGTAGACCACGTCCTGTCCCGAGCCGCGCGCAAACACGTAAGTGTCGGATCCGGCATCCCCCTGCAGGTAGTCGTTACCGGTTCCGCCGTCGAGCCGATCATTGCCGCTGCCGGCATAGACGGTATCGTTGCCCGACCCGCCGTAGATCAAGTCGTTGCCATTCTCACCGCGCAGATTGTCAACACCATCCCCACCGTCGAGCGTATCGTTGCCGTCCCCGGCGTTGATCAGATCGTTGCCGCCTTCAGCATAGATAATGTCGGCGCCAGCAGTGCCGGTGATGGTGTCCGTACCCGACGTGCCCTGAAGAAACATGCTCAACACAGCAGTCTTGTTCCAGATGGTGCCGTTGGCAAACCGTATCTGCTCCAGCGCATAGGCGCTGTTGCCATCGTTCTCGAAAAAGGAGCGCACCGTCACCCGGTCGGTCGTGCCGGAAATCGACAGCACCAGGTCGAAACCACTACGCGCAAGCATGATGTCGGCCGGCAGGATGTTTGTGCCGAATTCCAGCGTGTCGGTCTTTCCGGACCCGGTGTCGTAGTTGTAGACCACGTCCTGCCCCGAGCCGCGCGCGAACACGTAGGTGTCGGAGCCGGCGTCCCCCTGCAGGTAGTCGTTTCCGGTGCCGCCGTCGAGGCGGTCGTCGCCGCTGCCGGCATAGACGGTGTCGTTGTCCGCGCCGCCGTAAATCACATCGTTGCCGTTATCTCCGCGCAAGGAATCGGCGCCGTCCCCGCCGTCGATTGTGTCGTTGCCGTCATTCCCGTTGATCACGTCGTTGCTGCCCAGGCCGTTGATTGAGTCTGCCGTCGCATAGCCGGTCAGCGTCTGGGCCGTATCGTTGCCGGCAATCGCCAGTGCCAGAAGCACGGCGTTGTTCCAGGTCGTACCGTCCGCGAACCTGACCTGCTCAAGGGCGTAAGCGGTGTTGCCGTCGTTATCGAAGAACGAGCGGACCGTCACCCTGTCGGTAGTTCCGGCAATCGCCAGCACCAGGTCGGTGCCATTGCGCGAAAGCATAATATCGGACGGCAGGATGTCCGCGCCAAACTCCAGCGTATCCGTCTTGCTTGTTCCGCTGTCGTAGTTGTAGACCACGTCCTGTCCCGAGCCGCGCGAGAACACGTAGGTGTCGGAGCCCGCATCCCCCTGCAGGTAGTCGTTGCCCGTCCCGCCATCTAAACGGTCATCGCCGTCGCCCGAGTAGATGACATCGTTGCCGTCGCCTCCGCCGACCGTATCGGCGCCGGCCGCAGCAGTGACGACGTCGTCGCCGGCGCCGGCACTGATTGTGTCATCGCTCCCGTATCCGAGGATATGATCGGCGGCATCCGTCCCCTGCAGCAGCATCGCCTTGACAGTCTCGACGTCCCACACGGTGCCGTCGGCAAACAGGATCTGCTCCAGCCTGTAGTGCGGATCGGTTCCGTCCAGGGAGAAATAATCCAGAATCCGCAGCGTGTCCGACGTGCCGGCGATGCTCAGCACCAGGTTCGAGTCGGAGCGGCTCACCGTTACCTGCGAGGGCAGCACGTCCGCCGCAAAGACGACGGTATCCACCTTGTCCGGCGTCGTATCGTTGTCGGTGTAATTGCTGATGACGTCCGTTCCGGAGCCCCTGCCGAACAGGTAGGTGTCGGAGCCGTTCTCGCCGGCGAGGAAGTCGTTACCGGCGCCCCCGCTCAAGATATCGTCGCCGTCGCCCGCGCAGAGGGCATCCGCGCCGTCGCCGCCGAACAGCACATCATCGCCGCTCCCGCCATACAGCGTGTTGTCGCCGGCGCCGGCCACAATGATGTCGCCCGCGGCATCGCCCCTCCCGGTGAATCCGGCCTGCCCGTCGACCGAAACGTTGAATTCGTCATAGACGGCCTGCAACTCGGCACTCACCGGCAGGGTGCGCATGTAACCTTCCATCATTTCCAGCCCGCCCCAGCCCATCCCCAGCAACATATTTCCGGCATAGCGGTTGAACTCGATCAGGTCGCTCATGCCCTGCGCCGCATTGGCGGCAATCCTGTCATGGAAGGCCTGTGTGACCGCGGCAAAGTCGAAGCGGATACCGTTCTCGTCGATGACCAGTTGGATCTGGTCGAGCAGCCCTGCAAAACGCGTCTGAACGATCAGGGCTGCATAGACCGACTCCCGCAGTGCTTCATAGCTCTGGTTGAGCAGATCGAGCTGACTTTGGGTATAGCTGATCATGAGCGTGCCGACGCCGCCGGTCACTTCGTAATAATTCTCGCCGTTTCGTTCGGTCAGGCCTTCGAGTGCGGACTGACCCGTCTGCGTCTGTTCCGGCAGGCTGAAGAAATAGCGGCCGTTGAAGGCCTCCAGCGTATGGATGCGCTGGTTCCAAGTTGCGATGAGCGCTTTGTAATCGCTCTCCAGCCTTGGATTGTCAAGATCCTCGGGCAGTGCAATATACGTGGCATCGTAGTCTTCGGGTCCGGAGCCCCCGGTTTCCCCCGGCAGGAGGTAATCGCTTCGCCGCACGCTGCCGAACGCCATGTAGCGGAAGCGGTACTGGCTGCTGCGCTCTTCCAGCCGTTCGGCGAGACTTGAGGTGTCGGCCCAGGCATCGAGCAGTTGATCGAGGAGCGCCCGTTGCGCGGCCCGCGTGGGCGCGGCGGCGTACTGGGCGAGGAGATTGGCGAGCGCACCCGACTGGCTGGCCGCCTCGCGCAGATCGCGCACCAGCCCCGAGCCCTGCATGTCGGGCAGGCTTTGCGCTTCAGGGGTGAGGGGAACGGTGTCGGGGAACTGGCGGTGGAAGGTGTCATCCGCCAGATTCACGTCGGCCATCTGTCCGGTCTGGGCCAGCGTGCCGGTGCTGCCGTCGCTCCTGACATAGGAGCCGAGGTCCGCCACCTGGTTGCCGTTGGGCAGCGTCTGGGTGTGTTCGGTGACCGCCACGTCGAGAGCGGCAATGCCCAGGCTGTCGAGTGTGAACAGTTCGCCGCTTTGCGAGACGCCGTCCTGGTTGAGATCGCGCCAGACGCGCAGGGCGTTCCAGTTGGCGTCGAGACTGTCCACCCGTCCATCGGCATTGGTGTCTTCCTGGGCGAGGGCGGCGAAGCCGTCAGCAGCGGTGCCGCCGCCGGAAAGTGGCGTTGAGTCGCCGAAGAGTTCGGTGCCGTTGTCGATTTGTCCGTTGGAATTGCGATCCAGCACGAGGAAGCCGTCGTCACTGCCCACCCAGCCGGTGCCGCTGGCGACACCGTCGCCGTCGTGGTCGAAGAGGATGCCGGCGGCAACACCGACCGTCTCCAGGCCGTCACCGTCCAGGTCGAGAGTCAGGGGGTCGCGGCGGGGGAGGACGAGCTGGGCTGAAGAGAAGAGATTGGCCAATTCCGGATTCAGAATCCCTATCTCATGCCACAGATTCCGCTCGATTAACTCGATCGCAAGCACAATGGAGTCGAACAAGCGTAGCCAAGATATTTGAATAGCTTGCCCATATGGGTTCCATCCTCCAAACATTACGCTGAGCGGCACATCCACACCAGACCGGGTGAGAATGTCATTGACCCATTTTGTACACTGCATCCCCGTGTCGGCCGAGTTCGGCATGAAGATACTTCCCGGCAGGTTGTAGTACGGAGCTGAGGCGATGTCTGTCGCAATATTCTGCCGAAGAGAATCAAATTGTCCTGAAGTGATCTCAATCTTCCCAGTACTGAACTGATACTCATGTCCCACGTTTTCGACGACCGCGCCTGAATTCCAAAGACCGGACGGATGTGGCTCGAAACCCCACGCCTCGGTATTCCCATTTCCGTCGTCCAGTACGATAAACGTATGGGGCAGCAAATTTGACCCACCCACGTCGACCCTAATCTCATATGTCGGCATGCTATTCTCCAATAGTGTCTGCTGTAATCTTCTTACGATCACCCAGATTGTTGAAAAAAGTGATCGTCACCCGAAAGTGAATATTCATTCGCTCCCGTGCCTGACGAACAACGTCGACCAGTTCAGCGATTTCCTTCGCGTCAGCCACTCCGTAAATATTGATGAAAATGTGTCCGGCAGACGCCTCATAGCGCGCATCCCGGGCACCGCACGGTGATGTCTCATCCTTCTGCGGTGATAGACATACGGCCGATCGCATCGCCCTTACCAAGGAGACCCCGGCTTCATGTTCAAGCTTCCCCGCTTTCTGGCAGCCAGAAAAACCCAACGTTGTCAGTACAAGCCAGAGAACAATTGAAGGAGTAATCAAACCACTCCAGATACTGTGACTGTGCGTTCTCATCATGCCGCCCTTTCCCATACAATTTCATTCGCTGCTTGGCCATTACCCTTATGCAGCGTCTGCAGAATCAGGGCCGCATAGACCGACTCCCTCAGCGCCTCGTAGCTCTGGTTGAGCAAATCGAGCTGCCCCTGGCTGTAGCCGATCATCAGCGTGCCGACGCCGCCGGCGGCATCGTAATGCGGGCCGTCGTTCAGCTCGATCAGGCCCTCGGCGGCGGACAATCCTGTCTGCGTCTGCCCCGGCAGATTGAAGAAGTAGCGTCCGTTGAAGGCCTCCAGGATGTGGATGCGCTGGCTCCATTCCTCGATGAGCCCGCGGTAGGTCGCATCGAGCCGGTTCAGCGTCGCATCGGCGCCGAGCGTGACATCGGTGGCGTCGGTGTCGACGTAGGGGGTGCCCAGATCGTCCACCGCCGTGACATGCTGGCTGCGGCGCACATCGCCGAAGGCCATGAATCGGAAGCGGTAGTGGCTGCTGCGCTCTTCCAGCCGTTCGGCGAGACTTGAGGTGTCGGCCCAGGCATCGAGCAGTTGATCGAGGAGCGCCCGTTGCGCGGCCCGCGTGGGCGCGGCGGCGTACTGGGCGAGGAGATTGGCGAGCGCACCCGACTGGCTGGCCGCCTCGCGCAGATCGCGCACCAGCCCCGAGCCCTGCATGTCGGGCAGGCTTTGCGCTTCAGGGGTGAGGGGAACGGTGTCGGGGAACTGGCGGTGGAAGGTGTCATCCGCCAGATTCACGTCGGCCATCTGTCCGGTCTGGGCCAGCGTGCCGGTGCTGCCGTCGCTCCTGACATAGGAGCCGAGGTCCGCCACCTGGTTGCCGTTGGGCAGCGTCTGGGTGTGTTCGGTGACCGCCACGTCGAGAGCGGCAATGCCCAGGCTGTCGAGTGTGAACAGTTCGCCGCTTTGCGAGACGCCGTCCTGGTTGAGATCGCGCCAGACGCGCAGGGCGTTCCAGTTGGCGTCGAGACTGTCCACCCGTCCATCGGCATTGGTGTCTTCCTGGGCGAGGGCGGCGAAGCCGTCAGCAGCGGTGCCGCCGCCGGAAAGTGGCGTTGAGTCGCCGAAGAGTTCGGTGCCGTTGTCGATTTGTCCGTTGGAATTGCGATCCAGCACGAGGAAGCCGTCGTCACTGCCCACCCAGCCGGTGCCGCTGGCGACACCGTCGCCGTCGTGGTCGAAGAGGATGCCGGCGGCAACACCGACCGTCTCCAGGCCGTCACCGTCCAGGTCGAGAGTCAGGGGATCGCGGCGGGGGAGGACAAGCTGGGCCAGGTCGAAGCGGGCGCCTGATCCAATTTCCAGCTCGAAAAGATTGCCTAATGCCGGATCGAATTGACCGGGTATCCACCATGGGAAAATAGTGCGCGCGGGAAGTCTGGTGGTGATACCCACTTCACTCAAGGCCGAAAAGACAAAAGCTGCGCAATTCTGCCCTGACCCGAAGTAACCGGGAACAACTGAATAGAATCCATTGGCATCGACCTGATCGGCGAAGTCCCGCAGTGCCTGCGCCTGCTCTTCTGTAATGTAAATCGGTGGGGAGGAATTGCCGTGACCGACGAAGTTGTCATAGTCCACGCTCTTAACTTCACCGGGCATATAGGGCTGGCCCTCTTGTTCAGGGTAAAAACCGAAGCTTTCAGTACCGCCGTTTGGCATCTGTGAAAATTGCGAATCGCTGATTTCAACCCAGGCATGACCGATCCTAGAGTAGGAGTAAGCACCACGATTACCCGTAGTGTTCGGGGACACTGAACGTATGGTGACGTAGGGCATCAAATTTCTCCCTTCAATATGTATGTGTGCAATTTCTGGTGATCCATCGCCCGCCACATGTACGGATCAGACGGGTTTGTTTTCTCGTTGATCACCGTCACGGCGGTCACGTAGATCATGAGCTTGAAGGTTTTTCTGCCGGCATCGCAGCCGAGAGCCTGGGAAATGTTGTAAGCATCCGGCAAATTCAGGGTCGGCAGCAGCTCGCAAGGCTTGCGCAACCGCTCGCCAAGAAGCCTTGCCTGGGTATCGACGGCGGCCTGGTGTTCGGGCTTGTAGTTGCGGACATCAAGAGCCACCCCCACGCAGTGCCCCCAGGTGGCCTCGAAATTCCAGAAGGAACATTGGGTGGGCCCTTCGACTGCGCCAACCACCCGCATCTCGGGAATACCCTTGTATTGATTTCGCAAAGCCTGGTGCCCTATCTCGAGCATGGCCTTGCTGAATGCACCCTGATCGCCGACAGAAAAAAGAGCCTGCACTAAATATGCCGCCAATAGCGCCACTGTCCCGGCAACAATCCAGCGTCCTGTTACTGTTTCTTTATCCGTCACGCAGCGATCCTCCAGATTATGTTGCTGATGTAATTGGCTCACGAATCGAATTGTGTCGTTCCGGCGGAACAATGCCCGCTGATGATCAATGCATCCACAACCAAAGTTGCCGGAGTCGAATTCATTTCTTCGCTCCTCATCGTCTCGCCCCTCTACAAGTCCAATCCCATCTAGCCAAAAGGCCGACATTGCCCTCCATCAGACGTGAGCAATTCGGAACTTTGCGTGTTTCACGCACCATAGTCGCGAATCAATCGGGCCTCAATAGCCCGATTTACCTATTTTGCAAGCGTGTCTATCTCTCCGACTCCGGATGGCAACACCGCAATCCCGAGATCAAGTGCTTTGCTTATCGCTTCAGCGCGGTTTGCGGCGCCCAGTCTCTTGAGAATCTGTGCCACCTGGTGCTTGATAGTGTGTGGGCTTCGATTCACCCGGCCGGCGATCTGCAAGTTGGTGAGTCCCTCCAGAAGGCCGCGCAGCACGAGCAATTGTTTTGGGCTGAAAAGCGAATACGCCGTCGGGCCAGAGGCTGCATTCTGTGCGGGCGTCAGCGCGGCCATCAGCGCCTGATGAAGGTGGGGTGCCAGCAGCTTGAGCTTTTTGCAAGTCTTGTTCCCAAGGGGTTCCGCAACCCGGGCAAACGAAAAATAGCTTGCGTGGGTGCCGGTGGGATTGATGACGCCGTGGGCGGCGAAATTACGCAGGTCGAAAGAAAGAAACTCGAAGCGCTCCAACTCCGACAGATGCGTCTCGATGTCGGCGGGCGTAACGATCTGTGGCTGTCGGCAAGAAAGCCAGGTCTGGATGACCTTTCGTTCGCTCAGCGGCACACGACGCAGTATCTGCTGCATGAACTCGACCGGATAGTCGACGCCAAGAAGGTTGTCGACGAACAGCAATCCATGGGTCAAGCGGCCTGTTGCGACGATCAACATGCCGAAGGGAAGAAAAGCCCGCACCTCTTTACTACACCATCTGCGGAAGGAATCCATGTCCTGAACACCATCGCATTGGAGTGCCAATTCTAAAAAAGCATTGACTTCAGTCGGAGAGAATTCAGTTATCGATCGGTCGATGTTCATTTCCAGGTCCGCCCTTGGACCAAGGCACGAATTCCTTTGTGTTTAACTCTTTTCGCCGTCTCACAGAGACTGACTTTTCTCAGAGAATCCATGCAGCCCTTGAGGTAGGTCGTTTTGAAAACATTGCATCCTCGCCGGACGACACATTAGATACTGCGGTGTTCTCATAGGGCGTGCCCGGGCCGTCGACCAGGGTGACGTACTCGCTGCGCGCCACATTACCGAAGATTATGTGGCGGAGGCGGTACTGGGTGGTGTGCACTACCAGCCTCTCACCATCATGTAGGTGTCGGTCCAGGCATAGAGCATCGATTCGATGAGCGCCAGTTGCGTGGCGCGCGTAGAACCGGCAATGTGCTGAGATTTGAAAAAACGAAATCCTGCCACGGTCGGCAAATGCCGCCGGTCAATAGAATCGGACTAGAATCGGACATCCCCCCTCCTAGAACGCCGCCGTTTGTTTTTTATTGAAGCGATTCAGGCGCTAGGCAGCTAAGGCATTGTATGCTCATTGTGGATGACATGTAAATACAACGAAAGACATACGCCACATCTTCCTTGTAGCCTTTCGTAACCCTATGATTGGCAGGTTAAAGCGCGAGGCAGCGATCGCCATGCGCAAAGCCCGGCAACGGCTCCCCGATTCCCCTTCCCAGCACGAGAACCTTGAACAGCTCGCCCATCTCGGCCGGGCTGATGAGTTTTTGCGCGCCGGAGGCCAGCGTGGCGTAGGCCACCGCGCC
>Ga0209476_10000573_pt1 | contig 25191 bp, 13 predicted proteins | sample KloWWTrecipitate_FD_187179 | JGI IMG/M metagenome (GOLD analysis project Ga0209476, IMG submission 187179) | Active sludge microbial communities from Klosterneuburg, Austria, studying microevolution and ecology of nitrifiers - Klosterneuburg... | ecosystem: Engineered > WWTP > Aerobic digester... | reverse complement strand
CGACTTATAGCCGAAATCGACGAGTACGCCGCGATCCGAAACTCCGACGACCTTGCCGTCAACCAATTGGCCGACATGGAAAGTTGCCTGTTCCTGCTCGAATTGCTCGAGGATCGCACCGAAATCGACATCGCCCGATGGAGTTTCTTCCACCGGTGCGGGCGCCGCTTGTGCCGTTGTTTGCGCTGCTGCCGGTTGTTCCTGAGCCGAAGATGCTGCAGCCGTCGTTTCTTCGGTTTCCTGTGTTGCCTCGTTAGTCATTTACGGGTAATTTACTTCCTCTAGTTAAATACGCTTCCGGCCGGTGCCGAATGCGGGATCTTTTGCCTTTGCTCGCCGATATCAAGAGAAGAATGTCGTTCCCTTGATCGATAGTACGCAAAATACACCATTCCCTTTTGGCTTCTTGTCGCTCGGAGGGAATTCAGACCGCCGAACTTCGCGATCATACCCCGCTCAAAAAAGAAAAAGCCTTTCGATGATAGTGCCTTTCCGCTCAAGCTATGGCAAAACTCAAAAATACAAGGTTTTTACGCCTTTTGTCAAGGCTTTGCTTACCGAAAAGTATTGAGAAATCTATGTTTTAGCGAAATTTGAGGCTCGGTGTATGTTAGTTCCGGACAATTAGGTCGCCAACCGTGCCAACGCCGCTTGACCGTTCCATTTCTTCCTTGGCGATGGTCGAAGTATTGTGAATTCCCGCAAGCCGCAGGCGGAACTCGTCCGGATTGGTCGAACCGCGTAGAGCTTCGTCGAGGGAAACGAGCCCGGACTGATATAAATAGAAAAGCGATTGGTCGAACGTCTGCATACCGTACTGCGACGTTCCGGCGGCGATAGCGTCGCGGATCGACGAGGTTTTGTCCTCGTGAAGGATGTAGTCGCGAATGAGCGGTGTTGCAACGAGGATCTCGACGGCCGGAATGCGGCTGTTTCCCTTGGCGGATTTCATCAAACGCTGAGAAACGACCGCTTTCAAAAGGCCTCCCAGTTGTATCCTGACAGACTTCTGCTGATAGGGCGGAAAGGCTGAAATGATTCGAGTTAGCGTCTCGGCGGCGTCAAGCGTGTGAAGGGTTGAGAGCACCAAATGCCCTGTTTCCGCCGCGACAAGTGCCGTCTCGATCGTCTCAAGGTCACGCATTTCACCGACGAGTATCACGTCCGGGTCCTGGCGGAGGCTGCCGCGTAGAGCCTCGGCAAAGTTTCGTGTATCGACGTCAACTTCACGCTGCGTTACGAAGGATTCTTTGTCCTTGTGGAGGAATTCGATCGGATCTTCGATCGTTACGATGTGGCAGTTGCGGTTTTGATTTATGTGGTCAACGATCGCTGCAAGCGTGGTCGATTTGCCCGAACCCGTGGTTCCTGTAACGAGGACCAAACCGCGTTTTTCGTTGGCGATATTGTTCAGGATCGGCGGCATTCCCAATTCTGCAAAGCCACGGATGCTGTCTGAGATCACGCGGGCGACGATACCGATCGAACTTCGCTGCTGAAAGATATTCACACGGAACCGTCCGAGTCCGTTGACGCCGTAGCCGATATCTACCTCAAGCGAGTCCTTAAAATGCTGCTTTTGGCGGTTCGACATCATTGAGAACGCCATTTCGAGCGTTTCGTCCTGCGAGAGCTTTGGAACGCCGCCGAGCGGTTTCAATTCACCGGTTACGCGAATAACAGGGAACGAACCGGCGCGCAGATGCAGGTCGGATGCGCCGAAACTCATCGCCATTCGCAGGAGGTCGTCTATACGGGTCGGCATAATTAAGAGAGAAAAGTGAAACCGGAAAAGCCGCTACGGCCGTTTGGGACGCCTGAACCAGAAAGCTGATAGCTTTGCCCAAGTCAGGATACTTTTATAATTTTAGTGTTTATGCGCTATCCGCGTCAATAAAATTCTAATCGGCGGCGTGAGCAGGCGGGGTGCGATTAGACAAGCAAACTTCGAACGCTTAAAATCAGCCTTTTATGGGCAAAGCAGGAACAATACTCTCGATCAGGCCGGCGTTCGCGATACCGGGCGCAGAGATCGTCGTCGAATGCGAAGCATTCGAGATCGATCCCGGTGGCGAATGCGGTTTGTACGCAGGCGAGACGAAGTGCCATACGATCGCGGCGTCGCACGAGCGAGTGATGGTCAGGCTACCCGTAGAAATCGAAGGCGGAACGGTCAGTTTGTCGCTGCGCAGCGACTCGGATGTAAGCGAGGCGAAGTCGATAGTCGTCGGTCGTATGATCGCAGAGGAAATGCATATGGTCGCAAATCCGGCGGTCGATCCTTCGGATGATTCGATAATTCTGACGCGTTCGGGTTCGCGCGGGCAGCAACTTCCTGTAACGCTCTTTCGGCTTGAAACGGATGGCTTTTTGGACGAATTCCCGGAACCGATATTGAATCCGACGGGCGTCGGGTTCGGCCGAGACGGTGAACTCTTCGTAACGAACCGAGCGCAAGGCGAAGTCTATTCGGTCGACAGGAGCGGGTCCTCTGCGATCTTCGCGTCGGGCTTGGGAATCGCATCGGGTCTCGCCTTTGACAAGACGGGCGTGATGTACATTGGCGATCGAACGGGAACGATCTACCGCGTGCATGATTTTGCCGACGTTGAGACGTTTGCGGTCGTTGAGCCATCGGTCGCCGCACATCACCTCGCATTCTCGCCGAACGGCAGCCTTTACCTGACCGCTCCCGGATTTGCGAGTAAGGACGGAATCTATCTCATCACGCCGGACGGCGACGTGGCCACGTTCTTTCGCGGGCTCGGCCGACCGCAGGGAATGGCGTTCGATACGGTGGGCGATATGTATGTCGCTGCCTGCTATCGTGGGAGCCATGGCATCGTAAAGGTTAAGGCCGACGGTTCATCGGCGGAATTACTAGTCTCCGGCGATAACATTGTCGGCCTTTGTTTTACGCGGCAGGGCGAAATGATCGTAGCCGCTAGCGATCTTATCTATTCGATCCCGTGCGGGATCTACGGTGCGATCTTGTCGCATTAACTAGCTGGTTAGTTTCCATTTCTCGATCTGCTTTTCGAGATTCGACGTGTCCTCTTTCGCAGCCTTCCCGACAAAGACACCGCGTTCTGCGGCCTTGACCGCATCAGCCTTGCGCCCGAGATTTGCGAGGATCGTCGCCTGCTGAGCAAGGTCCTTCAATGTCTCTCTCTGAGCGACTTTCGCCTCCGAGCGCTTGAGTGCCATCTCGAACCAGATGTTCGCTTCAGAATCGCGTTTATTGGCTTTCGCATAGCTGCCGGCAGCAAGCGGAGCTCCCGGGTCATTGGCGTCAGCGGCGGCGACGAACTCACGCAAATGTCCGAGGGTCGCTGCCACAACGTCCTTCACTTTTACCGTGAACGGAACGCGCACCTTGTCCCAGCTAAGCACAACGGTCGCCGAATCATCGGTAACGTTGCCGATCGCAAAGGTAAGCAATTCCGCACTCGTCGAGGAAACTTCCGGTTTGGTCGGAACGCGAAGAGCGTCCTTAGCGGCATCGTAACTAAAACTGCCCCATTGGCCGTCGTCTTTGTTGAATATCACCGTCCAATCGCCCTTTTCGGGGATCATCGAAAGACTGTATTTTCCGGCAGGGAGCAGTTTCCCGTTGATGAGAACATCGTCGGTCGTCGAAAAGGTCGTCGCTTCGTTCGCACCGGCGCGCCAAACGTGGCCGTACGGGACGAGAGGTTCGTCCTTTCCTTGGCTTGCGCCGTCGAGCGTGGCTTCGCCTTTTGCCTTGGATGCAAAATCGACCGAAGCAGCGGCGAAGATCGTACGTCCCTTGACTGCGGGACGGCTGTAGATGATCGCGATCTGCGTAGAACCGATCGTCTGCGCGACCTCAGCCTTTTGGCTCGCACGCGGCGTAGGCGGACGATTTTGTGCGGTTGCCGCTGCAACGCTTAAACACAATATGAATGCGAAAAAAAGAAAATACTTTGACCTCATAAGACACTCTCCCGTAGAAAATTAATTGGACATTGGAACTATACCATTTGCATTGCGGATGCGAATACAAAGCAAGGCTTCGGATCGTTAATGCTTTGATGCGAAGCCTTGATCTAATTTAGCGGTGGACGACGCTACTATTCGTCATCATCCTGAGCCCGGACGCGTCCCGCGGCAACGGCCTCCTCGATCACTTTATGCGCCAAGTTCGGCGGCAGCGGATCGTAATGCGAGAACTGCATATGATACGAACCGCGGGCCTGGGTGACGGAATTGAGCTTCGATTGGTAATCGAGCATCTCGCTCAATGGCACTTTTGCCTTAATGACCTGCTGTTTGCCGCGCATATCCATACCGCCGACGCGACCGCGACGGGAATTCAGGTCGCCCATAATGTCGCCCGAAACTTCCTGCGGCGTAAAGACCTCGACGTCCATTATCGGTTCGAGAAGCGTCGGCTTGGCGCGTTCCATTGCGTTGCGGAAAGCTTTTCGGCCTGCTGCCTTGAACGAATGTTCATCGGAATCGACACTATGGTAACTGCCGTCGATGAGCGTTACCTTGAAATCGACGAGCGGATAGCCGGCGACGGCTCCGCCGGCAGCAGCTTCAAGAATTCCTTTCTCGATCGCCGGACGAAAGTTCTGCGGTACAGAGCCGCCGAAGATCTTATCGACCCACTCAAAGCCCGAACCTCGATCGAGCGGTTCGAAGATGACCTTACAATCGCCGAACTGACCGCGGCCTCCGGATTGCTTTTTATGACGGCCTTGAACCTCGCACGTCTGCGTGATCGTCTCCTTGTACGGAACTTTCGGCGGATGGAGCGTTACCTCAACGTGAAAACGCTTGTTGAGTTTATCTACGACGGTTTCGATATGAAGCTGGCCTGAACCGGAAAGGATGAATTCTTTTGTCTGCGGATCGCGTTCGAAGCTAAGGCTCGGATCCTCTTCGAGAACTTTGTGAAGAGCGACCGAGATCTTCTCTTCGTCCGCACGCGATTTCGGTTCGATGGCGAATGCGATGGCGGCCTCAGGATATTCGACCTTCGGATAGACGATCTGCTTTGCCTTATCGCTTAGCGTGTCGCCGGTCTGCGTATCCTTCAGTTTTACGACAGCAATAATATCGCCGGTCTGTGCGGAATCGACCTTCTCAAGTGTTTTGCCTGCGATCAAATGCAGAGCGCCAAGTCGTTCGGCCGAATCGCGCGTCGTGTTCTGTACCGTAGCGTCGGATACGATCTTGCCGCTTACGATCTTCATTACGTTTATGCGACCGGCAAAAGGATCGGCGATCGTGCGGAAAACGTAGGCCGAGAATGGCTCGTCGTTGCTGTATTTTCTCGAAATTCGGTCGCCTGAAAAGTCGTTGTTCGCAAAGCCGTATTCCGCTTCGTGAACTGCCGGGTTCGGAGCGAATTCGACGATGTGGTCGAGCAGCAACTGGAGCCCTACAAGGCTCGCAGAGGAAACTGCATAGACCGGGCAAAGTTTGCTGCTTGCGATCGCCCTTGCGAGATTCGGATAGATGTCTTCTTCGGGAAGAGTGCCCTCGGCAAAGTATTTTTCCATCAAGGCGTCATCGGATTCCGCAACGATCTCGATAAGGCGTTCGCGCGTTCGATCGAAGATGTCGCGGCCTTCTTCCGGTATCGGGATCTCCTTCGATTTGCCGTTATCGTCGAAAGTGTAGGCCTTTTGGTGTACGACATCGACAACGCCTTTGAAATCAGCTTCGTTACCGATCGGGAGCGTGAACGGGACTATCGAACGTGCAAAGCTTGACGTCGCGGTCTCGAGAGCGTGGCCAAAATCGGCGTGTTCCTTATCGATCTTGTTAATGACCATAAAACGCGGCAGGAGAAATTCGTTCGCGTACTGCCATGTTTTTTCGGTTTGGACCTCAATGCCGTGAACTGCATCGACAACAACGAGCGCGCAATCGGCGACCCTCAGCGCCGGACGCGCGTGCGAGACGAATGCGGCGTAACCCGGTGTATCGATCAGATTTATTTTTGTGTCTTTGTATTCGAGATGGGCAAAATTGTTATTTAATGAGACCTTCCGAGCGATCGAATCTTCATCGTAATCGGTTACGGTCGAACCTTCGTCAACCTTTCCCCAGCGGGGAGTTGTTCCGGCAACATAAAGAAGCGACGACACGAGCTGCGTTTTACCTGCGTCGCCGTGACCAATGACAGCCAGATTTCTGATGTTCTCAGTATTGAATGCTTTCATTTCGGCAGAATCTCCTTCTTGTGGATTTGGGATATGCAAAGACAGGACGAACGACATCGCAAGGAAACTCCAAAAAAAGGCGGGTTGAATTCCTTGCGGTGAGCGGCATAATTCAGCGGTTCGCTCCGATCATTTGTATGCTTTCAAATTTAGCTCAAACGCTCCCGAACGGCAAGGAAACGGATCGCGTGCTGTAAAACGCCCGCGTAGTTGACTCTTGGGCTATACTGGAGTCTAAAGGAGCTTAAATCGATGTATTCTAGGTCATTTCCTTTCGCGGCGTTTGCTGTTCTCGTCCTTTCGGGACTATCAGCGTCGGTTGCTGCCCAGATCGGCGGCGTCGATCCGACCTTCAACGCGGTCCCTGCATTATCATTGGCTTCTCCGCTTGCGCAGCGCGATCAACAGCAGGCGATCCAAGCCGATGGCAGGATTCTGATCTGGGGCGGAGCTCTCTCTGTTGACGGAGTGGCAAAAGGTAGGATCGCTCGGTTGAACTCCGACGGGTCGCTCGATGCGACGTTTACATACTGCGATTGCGGAATTGATGTCTTTGCAAATGCGGCGCCGCTGGCGGACGGCAAGATACTCGCGGCAGGACGCTTCGGCAATCAGGCAAAAGTCATCCGCCTTAACAATGACGGAACCCTCGACCCGACGTTTGTTTTTTCTTTATCGCTTCCGCCGCCTTCGCCTGCTGTGCGCGAAAGTGCCAGCATAGCAGCGGTCAGAAATGACGGCACGTTCTACATTACGAAGACCTGGGCGTGGCAAGGCCACAGTGGGATTGACCTTTTCCGCATAAATGCTGATGGGTCGCGAAACTCCGCCTTTGCGAGCATTCTGATCGGATCGGGCAGTCCAAATTACTCGGTTCTTTCCGCGATCGAACTTCTATCGGATGGAGGTTTCTTTATCTCGATCAATACGAACTCATTTAACAACCGTTCCGCCGACGTGCGGAAATACCTCGCGTCAGGAACGGTTGATCCCGCTTGGACGCCGCCTGCGTTCCCGAGTGGCGCTCCGTCGCAAAATGTCGTTCGGGGATTGGCGGCCGAGGCTGACGGAAGCTTGCTGATCGCGGGAGAGTTTACCGCTATCAACGGTACGCCGAAGAAGAACATCGTTCGCCTGATGCCTGCGGGCAATGTCGATCTCAATTTCACCGCGCCGGATACGTTCCAGGGTATGGGCATTAGGCGAACGTCGAGCGGGAAGTTCCTGGTGTCAGCGACCGACGGCCTCGCATTCCCAACCAAGCTGCGACGATTGAATTCCGACGGAAGCCTTGATGCAACCTACGCGATGGACAATTCGGTCGCGGACATCGTGAACGCGTGGTCGCTTGATGCTTCTGAACGAACCGTTTTTGATTCTGGAAGCGCCTTTGTGCGGCTTCAGCAGGACGGTTCGCTCGATACAACATTCAATACAAATGTTGGCGTGTTTGGCAGGATCGCCGCGATGGCGCGACAGTCGGACGGCAAAGTCTTAATGGCCGGCGACTTCACGCAGTTCAACGGCGTTGCGGCAGGTAACTTTGTTAGAACGAATGATGACGGCACACTCGATCCAACTTTTAACGCGGGCACGGGTTTTAATTCACCACCGACGAATCTCTATCTACAGCCTGACGGCAAAGTGATCGCGATCGGGACATTTTCGCAATACAATGGCTTCGCCGTTTCCCGGATCGTCAGGATTCTCGCTAACGGAAGTCTTGACGCCGGCTTCAATGTATCGATCGATCAAGGGAGGTCCGTGTACGCGGTCGAGCCGCTAAGTGATGGGCGAATGTATATCGCGGGGAACTTTCTAACTGTCGGCGGCGCATCACGGCCCGGCGTTGCTCGCCTCAATGCAGACGGTAGTTTAGACGCGAATTTCAACGCTTTAATCGGTGGACCGGTGAATATCACCGCCGTAAAGGTGCAGCCCGACGGAAAGGTTCTGATCGGCGGGGAATTCAGCGGTATCGGCGGATTTAACCGTTCAGGATTTGCGAGAGTGGACTCGACAGGAGCATTGGATCAGGCCTTCAACCCGGCGAACACTTTAGCAGGGCGTATCTATCTTGCACCCGACGACAGGATATTCACGACGTACGCATATTCGGGGGATTCACTCGCCGTTACGCGCCGTGACGCCAACGGCAATGTCGATCCATCGTTTTCCACAGTTCTGTTCGCCGCCAACACTTTTGGATTTGCACAGCTCAATTCGCTTTTGCCGCTGTCGGATGGAACAGTCATCGTCGGCGGACAATTCGATCGCGTTGGCGATCAACCGCGCGCGAATCTTGTCAGGTTGTCACCGGACGGAAAGCTTGACCGTTTGTTTATGCAGAAAGGCGCAGATGCCGCCGTTCGCATCATTGTCGCAAGCCCGAGCGGCAAGGTCCTCGCCGGCGGTGCATTTACGATGATCGATGGTGGACCAAAGGCGGGAATAGCGAGAATTGACATCGCACCGTATCGTCGTGCGACGCCTTTCGATTTTGATGGTGACGGCAAGGCGGACTTTGTTGTCTATCGCCCTGCGTCAAGCACCTGGTATCAGCTTTTTAGCAGCGGAGCACCCTACGAGGCGAGAATATTCGGCGTCGCCGATGACATTTCGATTCCGTCGGATTACGACGGAGACGGGAAGACAGACCTCGCGATCTTCCGTTCTTCTACGGGCGATTGGTGGTACGAGAACAGCAGCACCGGAACGCAGAACGCCATACACGTCGGAGCAGCGACAGATCGATTCGTCCCAACTGATTTTGACGGCGACGGCAAAACGGATTTCGTTACGTTCAGGCCGTCGAACTCGACGTGGTATCGGTACGGATCGACGTCGGGAGCTCAAGCTCCGGTAACTTTCGGCATTGCCGGCGACATTCCGGTCGTTGGTGATTTTGACGGGGACGGCAAGGGCGATCTTGCTATCTTCCGGCCTTCTACGGGCGATTGGTGGTATGCCGCCAGCGGGTCGGGCAGCGCTCAACGCGCGACTCACTTCGGCGCGAGCGGCGATATTCCCGTCGCGGCTGATTACGACGGAGATGGAAAGATCGATATGGCGATCTTCCGGCCTTCGACCGGCGTGTGGTACGTGCTGAAGTCCAGCGACTATTCGGCCTTGATAGTCCCGTTCGGCCTCGGCACAGACAAGATGATCCCGGCGGATTACGACGGCGATGGAAAGGCGGATATCGCGGTTTTCCGGCCATCAACCGGAATTTGGTACATCCTGCGTTCGTCTGAAGGATTTTTAGGGCTGCAGTGGGGAATTGCTACCGACGTTCCCGTCGCGAATTCGTTTATCGTTCAGGGAATAAGCGCACGGCCCGCGGTTCCGCCGGACGCATCTTTGCAGAATAGATCTAGATTACGAAAGCGCTAGGAATAATAAGGAGGATCGGCTTGAGTATTAGGATATAATGGAAGGATTGCGTGCGCGCAAGGCAAATTTGGCCTGCCAAGCGCGTCTAATACAAGGACCCTCTCTCCCCGTGGAGGCCAGCCGATCTATGTTATCTGGACGAAAGAACAAGCTTTTTCACGCGATCATCACAGCATTATCCGCGGCGTCACTCCTTTTGTGCACGCTTTTGCCTGCGAACGGGCAGGATCTTGTGCCGGTTAGCAATATCTCGGGCGGATCGAGTGTTTTTGTATTTCGAAAGTCATCGCCGCCGCGCCGTTTTACGAGCAGCGTAAAGGCCTCGCGAAGCCGCGAACAGCGAACTGCGTCCGCAAAACGAGTCCGTAAACAATACGAGACACATTCTGCCGAGACTGCGAAAGCCACTCGGTCCGAAGTGGTTTCGCCGGAGAAAGCGGCAACTGCCGTTCGCACGATGAAACGCCAGGAGGCGTCGAAGGTGATGGCGGGATCGGGCGAATTTTATCTTCAGCAAAATGACCTTGAGAATGCGGTCGATAGTTTTCGCGAAGCCGTTACGCTCGATGCCGCGAACACAAAAGCAAAGCTCGGCCTAAGCGACGCCCTTGCACGGAAAGGGAATTCGCTGCTTGACGGCCCGAAGGCACCTCTTGCGAAGAGTTTCTTCCTAGAAGCGATCAAATACGATGCAAAAAATGCCGTCGCGTACTTCGGCCTCGGCGAACTTTTTGCCGATGGCGGCGATAACGCGCAGGCACTCGCTAATTACGAAAAGGCGCTTGCGGCCGATCCGACACTGACGGAGATCTATCAGCCGCTCGGTATTCTGTATTACCAGCAAGGCGAGATCGCGAAAGCGGACACGTTGCTCGCGAAGGCTCTTGCTCTTGATCCGAACAGCGCAGAGACGCAAGTCTTTGTCGCGTCGATCCGTCTCTCGCAGAATCGCAATCAAGAGGCTCTTGATGCCGCTAAGAAGGCTCTCGCTCTGGATCCGAATTCTGCGGATGCCGCGAATACTGCCGGTGACGCTCTTGTGCGTCTTGACCGCGTAAAAGAAGCGATCCCGTTCTATGAACAGGCGACGACGCTTCGGCAGAATTACTTTGACGCCTTGCTCGCGCTTGGTGCCGCCTATCTCGAGACCGGTGATTATCCGAATGCCGTTAAGGCGTACTCAGGAGCCTTTCGTGCCAAAAACACTAGCGCTGAGGCTGCTGAAGGTTTAGCTGATGCCTACCGCTTGTCGGGTGATTTTAATTCCGCTGCAGGTGCATATAGAAACGCGTTGACGTTCATGGATCGGGACGCTACTTTTTCGAACGCCCAAAAGGCCGATACTCAGAGCAAGTTCGCGTTCGTGATCGGCCAGCAATGCACGATAAATATTCGCCAGGCAAAACGCTGCGAGTGGCCGTCTGCGATAGCCGCGATGGAAAAGGCCGTGCAACTTGGCAACGGCAGTGCGATCGATTATGCCAACCTCGGTTGGGCATATTACAACGCCGCGCAGATCGACAACGCCGATAAGAAGTCGGCGGACGCCAAGGCAAAGACCGAGCTTGCCCGCGTCGATCTTGAAAAAGCCCTCGCGATGAATCCGACATTCGCCGCGGGCCCGATGCTCAATCTCGGTATGGTGCGCACCGATCTCGGCGATTACGCCGGGGCGGCGGATATTCTTGCGAAGGTCGTCAAAGAAAAGCCCGAATGGGCGTTCGCGTGGAACGAACTTGGCCTTGCGAACTACAAGCTGAACAACAAGAAAGAGGCGGTCGATAACTACAAGCGTGCGACCGACGAGGATCCGAATCTTGCCGCTGCGTGGTTCAACTACGGCCGCACTTCGATCGAACTTGGAAATATGGGCGATGCGAAAAAGGCTTACAAGAAACTCGTGAGCCTCAAGGCGATCAATTTCGCGAACTTCCTCGAGCTGATGAGCAAAGGAGCGGTCAAAAGATAGTTTGTCCGGCGTGATCTTTGAAGAGAATGTGAGCCTGGCGCCGCTGACCACGTTAAAGGTCGGCGGCGAGGCACGATATTTCGCACAACCGAAAGATGTTGCGGAACTGAAAGCGACGCTCGAACGGGCACGCGGCGAAGGCCTCGCGGTCTTCATCCTCGGCGGCGGCAGCAACGTCGTTATCTCGGACGCCGGATTTGACGGCGTTGTCATTCGACCGGCTTTCCTAGGCGTAGGCTTTGTATCTGAAGAAGGCACGGTCCGAGTTTCCGCCGGTGCCGGCGAAAATTGGGATACATTTGTCGAAAGTTGTGTAACAATGGAACTTGCCGGCCTCGAACCCCTAAGCGGCATTCCGGGGCTTGTTGGCGGAACTCCCATCCAAAATGTCGGTGCTTACGGACAAGACGTCTCCGAGACGATCGTGTCCGTTGAGTGTTTCGACCGCAAGAGCAGCACCGTAGAGACGTTGTCGAATGCGGACTGCGGATTTAGCTACCGCCAAAGCATCTTTAACTCCACGCATCGCAACAGATATATCATCCTGAAAGTGAATTTCGAATTGAAACAGAACGGCAAACCGAAGATAGCGTATCGCGACCTGATAGAGCGTTTCGACGGACTCGATCCGAGCCTAGCCGAAGTAAGAGCGGCCGTGTTAGAGATACGCCGTTCGAAATCGATGGTAATAGACATTGCCGACCCGAACTCGCGAAGCGCTGGTTCATTCTTCAAGAATCCGATCGTCGAGCAGAGGATTTACGATTCTATTGCGGCCAAATTCGACAATGTTCCGAAGTTCCCCGCGACTGGCAACTGCGTTAAGATACCGGCGGCGTGGCTTATCGAGAACGCAGGTTTTCGAAAAGGGTATAGAATGGGCGGTGCTGGAATATCTTCGCGGCATCCGCTCGCGATAATAAATGCCGACGGTGCGACCGCCGCCGAAATAATTGCTTTGAAGGAGAGTATCCAGCAAGCAGTTAGTGAAAAATTTTCGATCGACCTTACTCCCGAGCCGATCTTTGTTGGCTTCTGACCGAACTCAGGTGATTGGTATGACGAAACTCAAACACGAAATTGTAAAGATCTCAGTTACATCGCTCGTCGTTTTTTCGATGCTGTTCATGGCACTTCCCGCGTCTCGTCCCGTAGCGGCGCAAGACCTTGTCGCAACCGACGGCCTTGCAAGCGGCTCGAGCGCCTTCGTTTTTCGAGAATCGAGCAAAAAGCCGCAGGCGTTCCTTGCCGGCGGTGGCAACGCATTCGTGCGTGAAGGCGGTGGCGGTGCTAGGTCAAATCGTCGAACAAACGCTCAGATCGTCTCGGCGGCGAAGAAGAAACGTCTTGCCGCGGCCGCAGCCCGAAAGCGTGCAATGGCCGCGGCACGAACCAAAAAGCTGAAACTCTCGAACGATCTTGCAAAGAATGGCGAGAATGCCCTTGACGCCGGACGTGTCGATGAAGCTGTTACGAATTTCCGTGCATCGCTCAAAGAGAATCCGCGAAATACGCGCGCATCCGAAGGCTTGAGCGAGGCATTGACGGATCAGGGAACCACGCTCGCAGGCGACACGAATAATGCCGCCGCAATTCCGGTCCTTGAAGAAGCAGTAAAATACGACAAGACGAATGCCGAGGCTTTTGCAAAACTTGGTGCGGTGTATGCCGCAAAGGGGGACTTTCCTGCGGCGATCACAAATTATTCACAGGCGATCGCGCTCGACAAAGATCTTGTCGGCCTCAACGCTCCGCGCGGCCTCGCTTATCTCGAAACGGGCGATGTCGCCAAGGCCGATGCGGCGCTTACGCTTGCAACTCGCGGCGCGGTCGATACGGTCGATTCGAGAATGCTCGAAGGACGTATTCGGCTGAAGCAAAATCGCAATAACGAGGCGCTGGCGGCCTTTGATAAAGCATTGCAGCTCGATCCGCAGAATGCATCGGCTGCATATTACCGCGGCCAGGCATATTCGCGAATGGACGAACCGGCGAATATGATCGCTTCGTATAAGCAGTCGCTCAACCTTGAGCCGAACTACGCTCCCGCAGCCTTCGACCTCGGTGTCGCGTATTACAACGCGGGCGATTACCAGAACGCGGCGGCGTCCTATGAAGTTGTTGTTCGAGAAGACCCTGGGAACGCCCAAGCTCATGCCAATCTTGCGAGCACATATCGCCAACTCGAAAGGTATCCGGAAGCGAATGAGCAGTACAAACTTGCATCCGAGAAGATAAAAACGGACGAACTTTACAGCGAATGGGGATTTTGCCTCGGGAAGGTCAACGATTGGGACAAGGCGTCGGCTCGGCTTTTGACCGCACGCGAACTGAACCCTGCGGCGATCAACGATTCGAATATCTCCTGGGCCTATTACAACCAGGCAGTCGTGCAGCAGAAAACATCTCCGGCGGCGGCAAAGGCGAATCTTGAACTCAGCCGATCGTTCGCCTCGAAGGCCGTTCAGCAAAATCCGAAACTGGATGCCGCATACCTGAACCTCGGTTCGACCGAGAACCGCCTTGGAAACTATCCGGCCGCCGTAAACGCCCTCAAGAGCGCGCTAGACCTGCGTAGCGACTGGGTCGTTGCGATGAACCAACTCGGCGTCGGTTATCGCGGTATGAACAACCTTTCGGAGGCGATCTCGGTCTTCAAACGAGCGACCGACCTCGACGGAAATTACGTACTCGGGCTTTTCAACCTCGGCGAAGCCTACAACGCGAGCGGCGATAAGAAGAACGCTCGACGCATCCAAGACCGTCTCGGCAAACTCGATGCGACCTTAGCGAACGTCCTAAGCGATGTTTTCAGAGGTAAGATATCGATCGACGGCTTAACTCGCGGCATCGGCAACGAGATACCGAAAGTGCCGAAGATCCCGAAGATAAGGCTTCCATACTAGAAGCATTTTTGAAAATACGACGGGAGCGGTTCGATATGAGCCGCTCCTTTTTTATATAATCGTAAATTTAGCAAAAAAGATGCCGCGTAGAGACGATATAAAAAAGATATTGATCGTGGGTTCGGGACCGATAGTCATCGGACAGGCATGCGAATTCGACTATTCGGGCACACAAGCCTGCAGGGCGCTCAAACAAGAGGGCTACACGGTCATTCTCGTAAATTCCAATCCGGCTACGATAATGACAGACCCGGAGATTGCCGACAAGACCTACATCGAACCGCTCACGGTCGAAGCCCTCACGGCGATCATCGAAAAGGAACGCCCGGATGCGGTTTTGCCTACCGTCGGCGGACAAACCGGCCTGAATCTTTCCGTCGAGCTTTACGAAAAGGGTGTTTTCGAGGAATACGGCGTCAAGATGATCGGCGCGAACATCGATGCCATCAAGGTCGGCGAAGATCGCGAACTTTTTAAGGCCGCGATGGACGAGATCGGCATTCCGTCAGCGAAGGGCGGATTTGCGCATACTTGGGAAGAAGCAAAGGAGATCGTCGAAGAGATCGGCTATCCCGCGATCATTCGCCCGAGCTTTACGCTCGGCGGCACCGGCGGCGGCACAGCATTCAACCCCGAGGAATTCGAAGAGATAGCGCGTGGAGGGCTTGCCGCTTCGCCGACCTCGCAGATCCTCGTCGAGGAATCGATCCTCGGTTGGAAAGAATACGAACTTGAGGTGATGCGCGACCTCAACGACAACGTCGTCATAATCTGCTCGATCGAGAATTTCGACCCGATGGGCGTGCACACGGGCGATTCGATCACAGTGGCGCCGGCACAGACACTTTCGGACGTCGAATACCAGCGCCTAAGGGATATGTCGAAAGCATGTATTCGGCGCGTCGGCGTCGAGACCGGCGGCTCGAATATACAGTTCGCCGTAAACCCTGAGAACGGCGACATACGCATCATCGAGATGAACCCGCGCGTGTCGCGCTCTTCGGCTCTTGCCTCGAAAGCGACAGGATTCCCGATCGCAAAGATCGCCGCGAAACTCGCGGTCGGCTACACGCTCGACGAGATCTCGAACGACATAACTAAAAAGACGCCCGCATCTTTCGAACCGACGATAGATTACGTCGTTACGAAGATCCCGAAATGGGCATTCGAGAAGTTCCCCGGAGCCGAAGATGTGCTGGGCACGCAGATGCGTTCGGTCGGCGAAGTGATGGCGATCGGCCGTACTTTCAAAGAATCTTTATTTAAGGGTTTACGTTCGCTTGAGGCGGTTAAACCATTGCGTTTACACGATGTTCCGGACGAGGAGCTTCAACGAAAACTCGCCCGTCCGAACTCCAATCGCTTCTCGTATCTGACTTATGCGCTTCAGAATGGCTATTCGATCGAGGAGCTCTACCGCCTGACGCGTATCGACCCGTGGTTCTTGGATCAGGTCAAACAAGTGATGGAACTTCAGGCCGAGATCGATGGCCGCTCCGTCCTTGAGTACTCGATTGAAGAATTGCAAAAAGCAAAAGAATACGGACTTTCGGACCGTCGGCTATTCTACCTTTCCGGCGACGATGAAACCACTGTTCGCGAGCATCGCAAAGCCTGCGGCGTCAAGCCTGTCTATAAACGCGTCGATACGTGCGCGGCCGAGTTCGAATCGTTCACGCCATACCTTTATTCGACCTACGAGTACGAATGCGAGGCGGAGCCGACGAACCGGCGGAAGATAATGATCCTCGGCTCAGGACCGAATCGTATCGGACAGGGGATCGAGTTCGATTATTGCTGCTGTCACGCGAGTTTTGCGCTTCGGGACGCGAATTTTGAGACGATAATGGTCAACTGCAATCCCGAGACTGTCTCGACGGATTACGACACTAGCGACCGTCTATACTTTGAGCCTTTGACGTTCGAGGACGTAATGAACATCGTCGATGTCGAGAAGCCGGAAGGCGTGATCGTGCAGTTCGGCGGTCAGACACCTTTGAATCTTGCCGATCGGCTCCACGCGGCGGGCGTTCCGATCATCGGGACGTCGCCCGATTCGATCGACCTCGCAGAGGATCGCAAACGGTTCGGAGCGTTGCTTGACGACCTAAAGATCCCGTGTCCTAAGAATTCGAGTGTTACTTCAGCAGATGAGGCCAAAGCTGTTGCAAAACAAATAGGTTACCCGATCATCGTGCGTCCGAGTTTTGTGCTTGGCGGGCGTGCAATGGCGATCGTCTATGACGAGGCGTCGCTCGACGAATATATGCGTATGGCGACTGACGCTTCGCCCGAGAAACCGATCCTTATCGACAAATTCCTTGAACGCGCAGCAGAGATCGACGTTGATGCGATCTCGGACGAGACCGCGGTCGTGATCGCGGGCATTCAGGAGCACATCGAAGAGGCCGGTATACATTCGGGCGATTCTTCGAGCGTTCTGCCGCCTCAGAAGGTCGCTGAGGAACACCTAGATACCATCAAGCATTACACGCAGCTTCTCGCACGCGCGCTGGCTGTCAAAGGGCTGATGAATATCCAATTCGCGATCAAGGACGATCGTGTTTATGTCCTAGAGGTGAACCCGCGTGCGTCTCGGACCGTTCCGTTCGTCGCGAAAGCGACGGGAATTCCGATCGCGAAGATCGCTTCGCTGATCATGGCCGGCGACAGGACCCTTGCGGAATTCAACCTGCCGGAAGTCCTTGACGTGCCGCGTGTGTTCGTGAAATCGCCTGTATTTCCGTTCAAGAAGTTCGCGGGCGTCGATCCGGTGCTTGGGCCTGAGATGCACTCGACCGGCGAGGTCATGGGCGTCGGAACGTCATTCGGCGAGGCTTACGGAAAGGCGATGGAAGGAGCAGGCCTCGATCTTCCGCGTACGGGCCGAGCGTTCGTGTCGGTCAACGATACGGACAAGGGGCAGGCAGTCAAACTCGCGAGGCGTTTGAGCAAGCTTGGATTCTCGCTCGTCGCAACTCACGGCACGGCGATCCGGCTTCGTGAGGTTGGGCTTGAGTGCGAGAGCGTCTTTAAGGTCAACGAAGGCCGCCCTAACATCGCCGACCTTATCCGCCAGGGCGAGATCGCCCTAATCATCAACACGGCCCTCGGCAAGGCCTCATTCTACGACGAAAAGGCCATTCGCAAAGCCGCTCTTCAATTCAACGTCCCTTGCGTTACCACCATCACCGGAGCCGAAGCGCTGGTCGAGGCAATTACGACAAAACTGCAAGAGGAAAAGGTCATCGTCCGCAGCCTGCAAACGATCCATAGCGAAAAAAGTATCGCCAACGATGCCACCCGATCGTAAGGTTAGATCGTTGGTCGCCCGATCTACGTCAGAACCTTCATGTGTGAATTTGGTAAATCACGTTGGGCCGGCTTTCCTCTTAGCGCGACGACCTAAAGCATCGTAAACGTAACATATCGTATCTTTACGCGTATCAGCCGCGCCAAGCGGTTTTCGTAATCCCACGCATACAACCGACCATACCGTTCTTGACCAACCGGCGAGTTTCAAATACCTTGAAAGTAAAGTTCCTTTAGAACAAATTAAAACACAGACCAATCTTTGATGAACGAATCACACGATCGAGAGATCATTGGCGGCCATCTACTTGTCATCGGCGGTGCTGAGGACAAATACAACGAGCGCCGCATTTTGAAGAAGTTTTTAGAGCTTGCGGGCGGTACGGACGCCGAGGTTCTGATAATCCCCGTCGCTTCTGACTTTCCGGAATTTGCCGCGGATGTCTATACGCAGGCGTTTCGCAACCTCGGCGTTGCCAGGCCGCGTGTACTGCGTGCGACGTCGAGGCAGGATATCGTCGATGCGGACGTAGAGACGCTGCTTGACGGCGTCAACGGGATCTTTATGACCGGCGGCGACCAGATGCGTCTGGTCTCGCTTCTGGGCGGTACGAAACTCGCGGACAAGATCCGCAGCATCGTCCGCAGTTCGGATGTAGTGCTTGCGGGCACAAGTGCGGGAGCTGCCGCGATGAGTACCACGATGGTCGTGCGTGGGGATCCGAGTTCCCATCCGCATAAGGCCGCGGTACGGCTTTCGCCCGGCCTCGGATTCTTGAAGAACATCATCATCGACCAGCATTTCACCGAACGCGGAAGGATAAGTCGGCTAGTAACGGCAGTGTCGTACAATCCGTACAATTTAGGTGTGGGGATCGATGAAAATACCGCGATCATCCTTGATGGTAAAGGGTTACTTGAGGTTTTTGGGCAAGGCTCAATAACGATAGTTGACGGCTCAGGCATCACATTTAATGAGATCGCGGAAGTTGCTGATAATGAAAGCTTTAGTGTTTGCGGGGTGCAGTTCCATATCTTAAGGGACGGCTTAAGCTATAACTATCTCGACCGTGCCGCGATCCAGCCTGCGGGTGAATTCCTGCTCCCGGACCTTGGCTAGGTCCCGGGGTTGATGAAAATGGACCATATGCAAAGCAAATAGACTTTGAATCTCTCTAACGTTAAGCGCGTTACGACGGTGATCACTCTTTATGGAAATCTTAGAGATCCGAACACTTCGCGGGCCGAATTATTGGAGCGGCTATTGGAAAAAACTGATCATAATGCGCCTCGACATCGGCGAATATGAAAAGAAGCCGACCAACAAGATAAAGGGCCTTTACGCCCGAATGATCGAAGTTATGCCTTCGCTCGAAACACACGGATGCAGCTACGGCGAGCCGGGCGGTTTCTTGAGGCGCGTCAAAGAAGGTACGTGGGCAGGCCACGTGATCGAACATTTCGCGCTGGAACTCCAAACGCTTGCGGGAATGGAGACAGGCTACGGACGCACGCGGGAAACGAGCGAAAAGGGCGTCTATAACGTCGTTTTCAGCTATTTTGAAGAGGAGGTCGGGCGATACGCAGGCAGAGCGGCCGTGAGGCTCTGGCTTGCGCTCACAGAGGGTAAGAAACTCGACGCGATCAAACAAGCATTGGCCGAAGACATCCAGGAAATGCGAGAGATCCGCGAGGATGTCCGTTTCGGACCATCGACCGGATCGCTTGTCGAAGAGGCCGAGAATCGCGATATTCCGTTCATACGCTTAAACGACCAATCCCTCGTGCAACTCGGCTATGGGATCAACCAGAAGCGTATTCAGGCGACGACAACGGCAAATACGAATATGATCTCGGTGGATATCGCCGGCGACAAGGCGGCAACGAAGAAGTTGCTTGGCGATATGGGTGTTCCCGTGCCGAACGGCTATCGGATACGCGATATCGACGACCTCGAAAGTACATTAGAACGTGTTGGCTATCCTGCTGTAATTAAACCACTTGACGGCAATCATGGTAAAGGGGCAACGATTGGCGTTATAAACCTTGAGGACGCGGCGGTCGCCTTCGAGAAGGCAAAAGAATATTCGCGTTGGGTGATCGTCGAGCAGCAGCTCACCGGCGCGGATTTCCGTGCTCTAGTCGTCAATAATCGCCTGATCGCGGTCGCAAAACGGATCCCGGCGCATATTGTTGGCGATGGAAAGAGCACGATCACAGAGCTTGTTGAGCAGACGAATTTAGACCCTCGCCGCGGCTTTGGGCACGAGAATGTTCTCACGCTGATCGAGCTCGATCAGCAGTCGATGCGTTTGATCCAGAACGCGGGATATACCGTCGATTCAGTGTTGAAAAAAGGCGAGATATTCTTTCTTAAGACAACCGCGAATATCTCGACCGGCGGCACCGCCATTGACGTTACTGATGAGGTGCATCCTGAGAACGTTTTCCTTTTCGAGCGGATCGCGCGGATCATCGGACTTGACGTCGCTGGCATTGACGTTATCGCAGACAACGTCGCGCATCCTTTAAGGGACGTTAGGGGCGGGATCATCGAGGTTAATGCCGCTCCCGGATTTCGTATGCACTTGGCACCGAGCGAAGGCATCGGGCGCAATGTCGCCGAGCATGTCATCGATATGCTCTTCCCGCCCGGGACTCCGGCACGCATCCCGATCATTGCCATTACCGGTACGAACGGCAAAACGACCACGACGCGTCTTATCGCGCACATCCTAAAGAACAGCGGGCGCAACGTCGGGTTTACAACTACGGATGGCACATATATCGGCAACCAGCAGATCGTCATGGGCGACAATACCGGCCCGATCTCTGCCCAACTCGTCCTAAAAGATCCGACCGTCGAGGTAGGCGTGCTCGAAACTGCCCGCGGCGGCATCATCCGGTCGGGGCTCGGGTTCGATCACTGCGATATCGGCGTTGTCCTGAACGTTGCCGCCGACCATCTCGGAATGAAAGACGTGAATACGCTTGAGGACCTCGCTCGCGTGAAATCTGTCATTCCGCGCTCGGTTTCCAAAAAAGGTTTTACGGTGCTGAACGCCGAAGATCCGCTCGTTTACGATATGCGTGAACTTACGGACGGAACGGTCGTTTGCTTCTCGATGAATGAGAATAATCCGAATATCAGGAAGCGTGCCGAGCGCGGCCGCACATCGTGCGTTTACGAGAACGGCTACGTTACGATCCTCAAGGGCAAATGGAAGGTTCGCGTCGAGAAAGCCGTCAATATTCCACTGACCTACGGCGGGCGTGCGGAATTTATGATCCAGAACGTGCTTGCCGCAACACTCGCTTGCTTTGTCCACGGCGTCTCGCTCGAAGACCTGCGTGTCGGTCTTACGACCTTCAATGCGGGAACGGCCCAAACGCCGGGCCGGCTTAATTTCGTCGAGATCGGCGACGCGACGGTGCTGATGGATTATGCTCACAATCCTGCCGGCCTGCAGGGCCTTGCGAATTTCATCAACAAACTGCCGAATAAATACCGCACCGTCGTGGTGAACGGTACAGGCGACCGACGCGACAAGGACATCATCGCGCTCGGCAAGATCGTTGGCGAGACCTTCGATCGCGTTGTTCTAAGGCGCGGCAATTACCTTCGCGGACGAGACGAGAACGCAACTTACGAGCTGCTCAAGAAGGGGATCGCCAAGAGCGGCAAGGAGCCGACGGTTCGGATCATTCCCGAAAGCCGCGACGCCATCCAGCACGCGGTCAAATACGCACGGAAGGGCGAACTTGTCGTCACGCTCGCCGACCGAGTTCCGGACGATATAAAGATCGTGCAGGACCTTCGCGACAAGTTCCTTGCTGAGGCGAATGAGAGGGGAAATTAGGCGCGATAGATCGAGATCTGAAAGCCCGAACTGTCTGCGGTGCCTCGGTACATTCCTTCGGAGTTGAATGGCGTCGATACGTTGCCGTCGCGATCGACCGAGATGATGCCGCCTTCGCCGCCGATCTCGGTCAGGTGGGCGATCGCCTCGGCCGCAGCATCGTTAAGCGAAAGGTTCTTGTACTTCATTCGAGCGGCGACATCATACGCCGTCACCGCTAGCATAAAATACTCGCCGTGGCCCGTGGCGGAGACGGCGCAAAGTTCATTGGCATATGTACCCGCACCGATGAGAGGCGTGTCGCCGATGCGTCCGAATTTCTTGTTCGTCATCCCGCCGGTCGAGGTCGCGGCAGCAAGACGACCTTCCGCGTCGCAGGCAACTGCGCCGACCGTGCCGATGGGTTTTGGCGCCGTATGATCGAGCTGCACGCGCCCTGCGGCGATCGCATCCTGAAGCTGCTGCCAACGTCCTTCGGTGAAGAAATACTTGTCTGGTTCGAGCCTAAAGCCTTGCTCGGCAGCGAATTTCATCGCGCCTTCGCCGGCAAGCAGAACGTGGACCGTCTTGTCCATCACGGCGCGCGAAAGCAGGATCGGGTTCTTGAGATTCCTGACTTCAGCGACCGAACCCGCACGCAAAGTGCTGCCGTCCATGATCGAAGCGTCCATTTCTTGACGTCCGTCGTGCGTAAAGACCGCACCGCGTCCGGCATTGAACAACGGAAAGTCTTCAAGTTCGACGACCGCAGCCTGCACGGCGTCAAGCGCGTTCCCGCTCGAATCAAGAATTGTCCAACCCGCTGTCAACGCTGCATCGAGGCCGGAACGATATTCCGCCTCCAGTTCCGCCGTCATCAGACTTTTGACAACAGTTCCCGCGCCGCCGTGGATCGCTAATGTGGGTCTTGCCATATCTCGACAATTTTAACCTAGAGCCCACCCCGTCCGCTAAACCACATAAACCCTTGACCGCTCACCTTGGCGTTCTCTCAACTGTAGTCGTGCTAAGATTCGGTTGTGCAACGATCGCTCGACGGAGCTCCCGGAATGAAAGTCGCAAATATCGAAAAGGCGAGCGAGGTACTCAAACATCGTTTCGGATACGATTCGTTTCGGATGAATCAGGAAGCGGCGATCTCGTGTGTTCTTTCCCGTCGCGATTGTGTTGTGTTGATGCCGACCGGCGGCGGTAAGTCTCTCTGTTATCAGATCCCGGCATTGATGCTGGACGGATTAACGGTAGTGATCTCGCCGCTGATCGCGCTGATGAAGGATCAGGTCGATTCGCTGCATTCGAACGGCGTCGAAGCGGCCTTTCTAAATTCGACCCAGACGGTCGCACAGCAAGTATTGGTTTTTAGAGCGATCCGCAGCGGCAGGTTGAAGTTGCTCTATGTTGCTCCTGAACGTCTGCTTCAGAGCGGCGACAGGTTCTTCGATTTCCTACGCGGAATTGATGTGTCCCTCTTTGCCATCGATGAAGCCCACTGCATATCAAGTTGGGGACACGATTTTAGGCCGGATTATATTCAGCTTGGCAGACTGAAGAATGAGTTTCCGCAAATTCCGGTCATCGCCCTGACCGCGACCGCCGACAAGCTAGTACGCAAGGATATTTTTGAACGCCTGAACATTCCGAACGCCGAACTATTCATATCGAGTTTTAATCGCCCGAACATCTTCTATACTGTTGAACCGAAACAGAATTCTTTCGCGAGACTGCTCGATTTTCTCGAAGAGCGAAAGGATCAAAGCGGCATAATTTATTGCCTGAGCCGAGCTTCCGTAGATTCGCTCGCTGCCGATCTTCGTGATGAAGGTCATAGTGCCCTCGCTTATCACGCCGGCCACGACAGCGGAATGCGTGATCGACATCAAACCGCATTCCTAAATGACGAAGCGAAGATCATTGTCGCGACGATCGCCTTCGGAATGGGGATCGACAAGTCGAACGTCCGATTCGTTGTCCATATGGATCTGCCCAAGAACATCGAAAGCTATTACCAGGAAACTGGACGCGCCGGTCGCGACGGGCTCGAAAGCAACGCTTTGCTGTTTTTCTCTTGGGGCGACGTGCAGAAACTGCAGGGCTTTGCGAAGGTCGATGGCAATGCAAGTCAGACGCAGATCATGCTGAGAAAACTTGATCAGATGGCGACGTACGGCGATATGAGAACCTGCCGACGCAAATTCTTGCTCGAGTATTTCAGCGAGTCTTTCGAGGGTCGTTGTGGGCATTGTGATAACTGCACGACGAAATATGAATTGTTCGACGGCACGATCATCGCGCAAAAGGCCTTGAGCGCGGTCTATCGAACCGGACAGCGGTTCGGAATGAAATATGTGATCGACTTCCTTCGCGGTTCGCGGGCAAGGTCGATTCGCGCAGAGCACAGGAGTTTGAAGACTTACGGGGTAGGTTCGGATGTTTCGCGCGAGTCGTGGTTCGATCATTTCAAAGAACTCATAGAGCAAGGATTGCTCAAGAAATCGGACGGCGAATATCCCGTGCTGCGTTTGACGGAAGCAAGTATGGAGGTGTTGAACGGAAGAGTGAGCGTAGAACTCGTGAGGTCAAAGTACACCGAGAAGCGATCAGGCCTGATCGAGGCGGATGCCCCGCCTTATATTCACAAGCTGTTCGACGAACTTCGTGAACTGCGGGCCGACATCGCCAAGCGGGACGTGGTTCCGCCGTACGTGGTGTTTGCCGATTCGTCCTTGATCGAGATGGCTGCTTATCTCCCGCAGACAGAAGTTGAAATGAAACGAATCTCCGGGGTTGGCGATCTCAAATTCGAGAAATACGGAACGGATTTTCTGACCGAAGTTCGCGACTATTGTCGCGCCAACGATCTCGATTCGCGCATCCACCTCAAACGCTCCGCCAAGAAAAGATCAACAGCAAAACGCAATGCTTCCAAGCCTGCGACGCACCGAACGTCGTTCGACCTGTTCCGCAGTGGTATGTCGGTGAGCGATATAGCCGCCGCCCGCGGCCTTGGCGTTTCCACCATCGAAGGTCACCTTGTTCGATTTATCGAAACCGGTGAACTCCGCGTCAACGAACTTGTCCGCGCCGACAAGATCTCCGCCATTCAAAAGGCGATCCGCGAATGCGACAACCCTGAAGGCTGGCTCTCACCAATAAAAGAAATGCTCGGCGACGACTACACCTACGGCGAAATCCGCGCCGTCCTAGCAGAGTCGGCGCATTGACGATGGTTTCTCGTTCTTGCCGTACAGCGGCCACTGAAATGCCAATGTCCGCGCCAATGCTTTTGCTTTTAGAAAGATTTTTGAACGCTCAGATATTCGAATCACTTAGCCGTTCATCTAAGCTGCGAATTGGCCATATCAATCTGTAAGTTTTGCGCTACGAACGAGTCAGGTGTAACACCTGTAACGAAAAACGCGAGGGCTGAGACGTGTCGGGCAAACAGTCGATTGGGACGGGCAGGATGGGACTCGTAGGCGCGGTTGATCCTGTTGCTCGCGGACGGACATAAATGGGCTGGGCTACGCTGCGCGACCAGTTGGTGTGTAATG